>Ga0302193_10002041_pt1 | contig 17020 bp, 28 predicted proteins | sample II_Bog_E3_3_FD_200228 | JGI IMG/M metagenome (GOLD analysis project Ga0302193, IMG submission 200228) | Peat permafrost microbial communities from Stordalen Mire near Abisko, Sweden - II_Bog_E3_3 | ecosystem: Environmental > Terrestrial > Soil > Wetlands > Peat | place: Sweden: Abisko...
ACGCCATAGACCAGACCGTGATAGCTGCGGATGAGGTTGTCATCACAGATACCCAGGATGCCTTGACCACCTGTCAGGAAACCGTACAGGGCCAGAGTCAGGTGATCCAAGATCAGGGAACCCAGATTGTGACCGTCCAGGCAGACCTTGCAGCCACGAGTACGGACCTCCAGACTCAGACCACCAGGAAGAAAAGATACAGGACAGCGCTACTGGTAACGGTGGGCGGGATCCTGGTCAAGATTGCCGTCTGCCTGCTGTAGAAATTAATAGGCTGGCTTATGCAGGGGCTCCATGGGGGCTGGAAGGCGTCGAAGGACCCTGGAGGGTGTAGAGATGGTCTGAGGTCTCCTGAGCCCTGGGGGCCTGTGAGGCAGACTGTTGGCCCAAGCTCAGTTGTATACAGGTTGTATAGCTATGGCCGGGTACCCAATACAACCCTATGCCAAAACGTTGATAATACAGGGAGTTAAGACAAATGGGAAAATCCCAGGTGGTGAATTGTCATGGATGAATGGCCATTTTGGGGTAAGGGCTCAAGGTGTAAGCAGGAATACACAAAGTGGCTTTTCTAATCAACTTAAATACTCTCGGCCTAGCCTCTGGTCATGATGAAAACATGGAATGATGAATGCCATCACAGGATTTAGTTGTATAGCCAGGGGGCCAAGGTTGTATGCTGGATCCTGGGAGGTCATCCATGGCCAAGCGGTACACATACACAGAACTCAGGACCCTAGAGGCTACTGGAAAGCAGCTTTGGTATTCCTGGCCGGGGACCCCTGGCCTAACCTTTGCGATGACCCCTGCTGGCCGGAAAAGCTGGATCCTCAGATATGGGGGAAAGAAACCAATCGTGTTCACCCTGGACGCTGAGTTTGGCAAGGCCACCCTAGAGCAGGCCAAGGAAGAGGCAGTAGCCAAGCGCAGAATGTTGCTCCAGGGGATTGACCCCCGCAAGGTGGAAGCTCCTGCCCCACCTCCAGCAGCACCAAAGGCCCTGACCCTGGATATAGTCTGGGAAAAGTACAAGGTGGTTCATCTTCCTAAGGTCTCCATTGATCATCAGGAATTCCAAGAGGATGTTTGGACCCGTCTGGTGCAGCCATTCTTTGCGGGACAACCAATCAAGGATATTGATAGCGGAATGGTTAACAATTTTCTTGATGGCATCGGCCTAACCCGTAAGGCCATGGCAAACAAGATCCAGAGCTTAATATCTGAGCTATGGAGAATTGCGGGTATCTATTGGCCAAAAGAAGAAGGCACAAGACTTAATCCTGTATGGGGCAGAAAAAAATATAAAATACCTGTTAAAAAGAGAAGTTTGGAACCCCAAGAGTGGAAGCCCTGGGGTCAGGCTTGGATGGAATGCCCCAGGGAAGATAAATACCTGCTCATGTTTCAACTGTTATGCGGTTGCCGTGATGGAGTAATGCTCAACTATGACCCGCAGTGGAGGGTTGATGAAGGGACATTGTTTTTCCCTGAGGGGACACGGGGAGTCAAACTATCCACGGGACATGTTATCCCTAAGGCTGCTCAGCCACTTATAGCTAAGTTTGTAGAATCTGATCATTATAGGCTTAACAGAACTTGCAAATGGATAACAAGGCATTCCAATATGCCACATTTGGCACCACATAGCCTAAGAAAGAGCTTTGCATCCTGCGGGGAGGACATGGCGGAACAGATTAACCAGCTTGATTCACTAATCGACCACGGCCACAAAGGTTCCCGGCAAGCATACTTCATGCAAAATGTTAAGCCATTACGGCCAGTGGCCGAAAGGGTGAGCAAGCGTATCCTTAAGCTGTTGGGTCTCACTGCTGAGGACATTCTAAAGTAGTCCTAACCCCAATCCGTAACCCTACTTACACATTACCAAAAAATATCCTTTGCATTGGGCTACCTCTAAGAGGTAGCCTTTTTGCATTGGAGGCGAAGTGGCTAATGACAACATCGAAGCAAAGCTTGAGGAATTCCTAGCAGGTAATGACCGAGTAAGCATCGTGAAAAAGTATGGCCAGCAGCTAGAGGCCTACTGGAAGGACTACCAAGCCAAGCGTAAGGCCATCCATGGCCACGGCAAGCAACCCACAGACTAGAGAGGGCAGACATGGCAAGATCACCGTGATTCAGATATTTCCCCTACCACAATTAACCTCAACCCTCTTACACTCAGACCAGCACAGGAGCTTACCAATGGCTACCATCAAAAAGTTTACCCCCAACCCCAACCCACAGGAGACCCCAGACATGGTAGAAAAGTTTGCAGACCCCTCCCAGGTGCTAGCTTTCCATGCAGACCCCAATGGAAAGTACATGGCACACTTCCATCATTTTGCCATTGATACCCCCACCCGGACTGTGACAAGCAAGGGCGGTAAGGACAAAGTTAGCTATGAGTGCAAGCAGCCTACCTTGAGGCTGGCCGATGTTGACGCCATCATCAAAAAGCATGACGAGCTTATTAAGGCTGGCCGTAAATCCACCCTGGAAAATGCAGCGCTCAATATCCTGGGCCTTGACCTGTTGAATTCACTGGAAAAGGCCAAGCTAGACCTAGAGCCTGTCATCGAATGGGCCAGGGCAGATGCCACGGCCAAGCTAGGGGAGCGCGAGAAGGCCCCCAAGGCTGCGAAGGCTGGGGTTGATGCCGTGGTAGGCGAACTGGCCAAGATCATGGTAGGGATGCAGCCAGAGACCCTGAATCAGGCTGAGTATCTGGATCCTGACATGCTCAAGGAAAAGCTGAGGACCCTGGTCAATGATGATGTCCTGATGGAGAAGGCTGTCCTTCATCTGGGCGGTTGCATGGCGGCTAATGGCCGCATCAAGGGAACTGGAGCTATCCGGCTGCGGGCTGAGAAGGACCCTGCCAAGGTTGCAGCGAACAAAGCAGCTAAGTCTGCAAAGGCGCTGGCCAAGTAGCATATATCAATACATAAACAAAGGCCCTGGCAAAACGCTGGGGCCTTTTTGTATCTAAAATCAGAATTAAGTATAGTGAGGATATTATAGATGCCGATGTATCAGCGATTTTGTAAGTCATGCAATTTATGTGAAGATTACCTAGAGCGCATGGAATCCATAGACCCTATTGAGTGTCCCAATTGCCACCAGGAAGCCATGGAAAGAGTGCTTACCTCATGCTCTTTTGTGATAGCCGGATATAGCTATGAGAATGGATATTCTTGATACTTCTCTTTAGTAGAGAGGATCAAATATCATGAGCAATATTTTTATGGTCTCGATCAGGAGACCCAATGGCAAGCATTTTAAACACAAGGCTGGTGGCACAAGTGGCCTAGCCATCCTGGAATATTTGATGGAACTGGAGCTAGGCCGGATTGTCAGTTATGATGAACTAGAGCTAACATATAGCATTACGTATGATGATGACAAGTATACTTATCTGCAAAATACTATTGATGGGGTCAAGATAGCGGTATGGACGGTGATGGAGAAGGACTGGGGCCTGAGAGAGACCCGGAAAAACTGAAACTGATAGAAGAAATGATACTGAGGATGAGGGAACTGGACAGAGAAAGAAGCAACCGGAGAATATTTTACGTGGATCACCTGAAATAAGTTTGGGGTGAGGGTCAAGTTTCTTAGGGGTCAGAAGAAATCTAAATTGTATGAGAGGGAGCAGATCCCGAGGCATCCCACCCTGAGGCCCTGGACCACCACCTGGGGCCTCAAACTTTTTTGATAGATCCCCAGCCGCCGAAAGTATCTGGATTAGGAGGCAGGCATGAGGCAGACCAAAGCAGAAATGCAGGTCCATGAGATGGAGGTCCTGGACGCCATGAATGATGCCCTGGACAGGATCCATGTGGCATACCTGCGTATGCGTATTCTGATCCCCCAGCGGAGCTATGGGGAGTGTGCCCGGGTCCTGGCCAGCGTAACCCCTGATGTGATGATCATGGACAGGGACTCATGGGCGGTGGGGCATCTGAAAATGCTGGCAGACTACGAAAGGCTAGCCTGTCTTTAGCTCACTCTAAATATAGTCGACATGGCTATAGGCTAGTCCTGTGGCCATGGTCGGCTATTATCTAAATACTCTCTGCCTTGCTTGAAATGCTGTAAATATAATCTCCTGAAATAAGGCGTTGACACTGTCAGTAGCCGACTCCACTATGTGGTCCGGAGGCAATATGAGCAAGAGCACTAAGGCGGAACTGGAAGCGGAACTACTAGAGGATGAGGAGATCATCCGGGAACTGATCCAGGAAAACCTAAAGCAGAAGGAAACCATAGAGGACCTTGTTTCCAAGTTTGAGCGTACAAAGACGGTCATGGAGGATATCCAGAGGACATATCAGGAGATCAAGGCAGACCTTGTCCGTGGACTACCTAATCAGGTGGCAGGACGTAGCGGGAGGAGCAACCAATGAACAAGACCGTGTACAAGACTCAGGCGCGAGACAGCAGTGGCCGATTCGCCGTCTATGTGGATCCGGTCGCGGCCAGGATCATCCGCGCAACCATCCGGAAAAATACCAGCCATGGCGACTACCTGCCCTATGGCGTCCGGGATCTGCGGGACGTAGCCCAGGCCACGGCTGATCTAGTCCTGGGGGTAGGGGCCTGCCGGATCACCAGTGCCGACATTGCCCGCGCCCTGACCGGGTGGACCTGGACGCCCGCCGGATGGGTGCTGGGATGATTGATCGTATCAGCTATTGTAACCTAACTTAAGGAGATAAAGTAATGCGCGTTAAAAATCAGAGTAACAACGTATTGGCCCTGCATAGCCTCAACGTCAATCCAAGTAAGCTGGTAAAGACAGGGATAAATCGATATGGCCATGCTAAGGGTTGGTTCCTTCCAGACTGGTTGGAGGTGGCATTCATCACGGCCAGGGAAAATATTATCCGGGATAATCACCGCACATATATGGAAGAGCATGCGGATGAAATTGCCCTGGAAGAACTCAAGTATGACTTGGCTGAATCAGCAAATGAATCTGGACTTATGGAAGGAAAGGACTTCCATATTACCTGGGATGGTAGGCTTACCATTTACGGGATCAGGAAGAGCAAGAACGTAATCCGGCGGAATAGTCGATAGGCCCTGGGATCCCCTGGGGCCTCATGAAACCTCCAGCGGAAAGCAGCGGCAGATGGACAGCCCTGCTAATCTCACACAAATTGTTTGAGGTTAAATTTATTTTTGGGGCAAATGTGTAAGCCTGATTACGGACTGGCCTTTAAGGCTAGGTTGGGAGGCATCTTTCCCCTTTAGTTGGTAGAAACATCTGCCGTATAGTAATACATACCGTGGCTCATCCCACATGGAAGAAAACAATGATCGTCAATATCAAACCCTTCACCTCAATCTATCTGTTGCCTGTGATTACCGCTCGCGGTTGAATCCTGGGGGATGACTTCAGATAGGTTGGGGTGGAATTTATCTATAGGAGCCGAAATGGCTAAATCATTCAACAGGTGGCTTCACTACCAAGCCGACAGAGATGATTCTATTGGGGACCTAGCATCAGACGCTATCCGTGATTATTGGATTAATACTGAGGGAGCCCGGCCAGATAAAAAAACCATCTGGAAGCTTTACCCACGGGGCATTGTTTCCTGGGAGAATCACATAATTATCCGTGGAGCATGTTCTGAGGCTATAGAGGCCCTACATGCAGCATGGGATGAATGGAAAGAAGAAAATAAGGCGCTACGGAAAGAAACCGAGAGAGGTAAGTAATGAAAGAATCTGGGGATAAAATGAAGGTGGTCAATATTACTAGTGAAGATCCTAAGGACGTTGAAATTGCGTACCTGCAGGGAAAGATTAAGAAACTTGAGGGTGATCTAGTACACCTCCAAGTGGTGAATAGGGTTCTGAGCGAAAGGCACGGGATCACAGATAAACCTGAGCCTTACGTGATGGGTTATCTACTCGGAATTTCAGGGGGAAACATCCTGGGAAGAAAGGGGCGCAAGTAATATGCCAAGGAAAAAGGATGATAGATTATGGGCACTGCAACTTAATCTTGATAGCTTCAATTATGTATTTATGAGTCTGGATACGGATATCGAGATGGCTATGTTTTTACGTGGTCTTGCTAAAGGATTCAATGGGGCACCCGTCCCGGTTCCGTATAAGGACGACCAGACATACATGATGGGGTACACTTTAGGTGCAGAAACGTTAGGGGCTACCAGGAACTACAGGGAGAATAAGAGTCATCCACCTATCAAAGATAGTGATGGCAGGCTTAAGGAAAACAAAATAAGGGACACCGAAGGTACACCGAAAGGTACACCGAAAGGTACACCGGAGGTACACCGAAATGCATATCAACCAATAACCAATAACGATAAACCAATAAACAATAAACCGACAACGACTAACCTAGCAGCACCAGAGGTGCCATTGGTTGAGGTTGATCTTATTTCTGAAAGGGAGAGTGAGCCTATCAAGGTTTCCCCTATTGATCCCGGTCTAGAACCTATTAGAATCCCTGATATCCCTACCCCATCATCACAGGATGATCTCTATGAATGGGTCCTATCCCAGTGGAATGAGGTCCTGGCCTCGGATAAATCAGGCCTATTGAGGCCAGCATCACCAAAATTGTTCCCTGAGAATCTATGGTCCTATCATACCAAGAACCCTGACTGGCTTGAAAATGCTTGGCTTGCCATCCAATGGTGTGGCCACCACAGGTGGGACCTTGACCTCCCTAGTAAGGCAGGTAATCAGTTTTCCCCACCCCTCCACTGGGCCATAGCCCCAGGGAAAGCGGCAGAGTATGCCGCCCTGATGAGAGGTCAGATCACCCGCTGGAATGGGGAGCGAGCCCGCAAGCGGAAGGCTGCGCAGCAGCAGGCCGCACTCATGGCCAAGACTCAACCCCAACCTAAGCCACAGGGACCCAAAGCAATCAAGCCTGCGACCCTTACTTCCCTGGCTGGCGCCCTTTCTGTCGGGGTTGCCAAGGCCCAAGGGCCATCCGCAATTGACCTACCAGCACTCGCTAATTTTAAAGGATAGAGATAATGATCTGCGCAGAAGCAAGCTATACACTCATGTTGCTATTTTCAGTCAAAGAACAAGACTACGATGGTTCCCTTGCCTGTTCAAGGATGCCCTGGGACTCAATATCTTCCATCCTTGGCAGGGTTGACAGCCGTAACTTTGAACTCAGAGCCCTAAATTATTGCCGGGCATACTATGAAGCTCATGGAGTGGCCCCAACCATCACATTATTTTCCACAGTATTTGCTTCCCTGGCTGGACGGGTAGACACAGAGCTAGACCTAAAGCCAGAAGATGCCCCCAAGGCATATGAAGAAGCAGACTTTCAATCTTTAGTCCAGATGTATCAGCAAGGTTGCCCCTATAGCCCCTCAGACGTGGCAGGCCTCACGGAACAATGGATCCGGGCCGTACAGATGGATTCCTGGACTAACATTGCCTCTAATGCCTCTGGAATGCTTTACTCTGGGAAAGCCTTCTCTGAGATCAGAGAAGAAGCTGTAGGACTTCTAGATGCCCTGGTAGGAACCCCTGGAGTCCAAACATGGGAACATGTCCAATCCCCATCAACCTGGATCAAAGAGTATAACGCCATGGTCTCCCGGAATGCTCAGAGTAACCCTGTCCTCACAGGTTATGAAATGATTGACAATACATTCCGGGGCCTCAGAGGTGGGGATTACCTGACTGTCCTGGGTGCCTCAAGGGATGGAAAATCAACCCTGTGCCAGAATATCGCCTACAACGCACTTCAAAATGGATGCTCAGGGGCCTATGTAAGCTTGGAGATGGGGAAAATGGAGGTCCAATATCGTCTCTACTCCATGCACTCAGGCCATGAAAAGTTTGAACCCTACGGAAACAAGGTTCCATTCCTGGACATGGCCACAGGCTCACTCACAGAGGAGCAGGGCAACTTCATGCGGGATTTTGTCATCAATGATTTTAGCCTGCTCCCTGGCCGCCTAACGATCATCGATGGAACCTCGGCAGGTTACACCACCCAAGGCATCGAAACGGTTCTGAAGGGCCTTGAGGACCCAGCAAGGCCCTATCAATTTGTGGTCATCGATAGCCCCAGCCTAATGGAGCTTCCCCGCATAAAGAATCTCCCCACCTTTAAGGTGATCGGGGAGCTACATAGAAGCCTCAAAGTGCTGGCAGATAGCTGGAATAATGGAAAGGGTATCGCTGTCATAGCTCCTGTGCAGGCTTCAAGGGATGGCATCAAGGAAGCCGAAAGAAACGATGGTTTCTATAACCAGTTAGCCATTGCAGACTCAGCAGATATCTTTAGGCATTGTTCACAATGTATTGCTATTTCAGCCCCGGAATGGATGCGAGATAATGATCGTAGTCTCATACATGGCTTAAAGGGCCGATGGTCTCAAGATGTTCCGGGCTGGACCTATGATGTAGATATCATGACTGGTAGAATCACAGACGCACAGGTCCCACCTATTGCTAAGCCAAAAGAATTTGGATCTGATGATGACTACAAGGGAAGCACAAAAGCCAAGAAGAGGCCTAAGCATTATCCTGGTGATCCTGTCCCACCTACCCCAAAGCTAGATACCCCGCCATTTAACCTTTAGAACACCAAGGGCCTAACCGCCCCCACATTACCCACCCCACCACCTTTCAAGTCTTCTAGGCCCACTGCAGCCCCAGCAATCCCTATTCAGACACTTACTCTAGGACCCCATATGCTTCGCTTTACCCTTTCCAGTTTTCCCCCAACAACCAGTCACCTCTATTTCCAGCGGGGCCGTCATCGTGTCCTAACCGATGTTGCCAGGGCCTGGAAGGCCTCAGCACAGGCAGATGTTGCCAGGGCCTGGAAGGCCTCAGCACAGGCCGAGGTGACAGAGCAGGTAATGAGCACACCAGGATACCCAGAGGCTCTAGCGGGCCTGTTAGGGGCCAAGGTAAGGGTTGTGGCTACCTTCTATGGTCCAAGCTGGATATGTAAGAACGGCTCTGTAAGGAAGAAGGATGTTGCCAATATGGAGAAGGCCTTATGGATGCCGTGTTCATGGGCCTAGCCCGGGATGACAGCTATACCTGGAGCCTGACGCTTACCAAGGGTATTGATGACCATGAATGGGTTGAGATTTATATAGAAGAGGCAGCATAGTATGATCGACAAAACAGAGAAGCGCTGGCAGGCCATGTATTATGAGTTGGCTAAGGATTACGCAATCCTGGAAGCAAAGTACAACCGAGTTAACGCTAACCCTATGATGTATAACGAAGAAGAAATCAATAGACTTGCTATTGAAGTGTATAATGGAATACATGACCAGCGGAAAGCAGCGGATAAGTAATCGCATACAAAAAATATGAAATTAGGTATACTCCGTGTATTTGCCTTTAAGAGAGAGAAGGAGCAAACATAATGAAAGACACCATAACCCTACTCCGCGACTACCAGACCGATTACCTAGCCATCATGGGAGAGATCGTAGATGAGACAAGGCTAATCAGCACACTCCGGGCCTGTCCTAACTCCACAGATGTGGTAAACGGCCTTACTACACACATGGAAGGGCTATGTGGACAGCTAGACAAGCTGGAGAGAGTATTCGTTGAAAAGCTTAATATGCAGATACTTGCTAATGATTTGCTGGAAAGAGAGGCTAAATAATATGTGGCCATTTAAGCGGAATGAAAAAGTAACCAATCAGACAAGGCTTGAGTCTGCCCCCACTAAGGAAAGTATAGCAAATTTCCATGAACTGCTAAATAACACATTCAAGGATGATGCCTACACAAATGAACATGTTACTTACTTGGTCTATACTAGTGCTCTGGCTGGCTGGTCTAAGGTAACACCTGACTTTATTTCACACTGCATGTATGAGGCTGGATTTGAGCGTATCGCCACATGGAACAAGGAAGAAAACAAGCCTAACCCTGTCATCTGGCGCAGGAAGAAGAAAGATGTTAGTGAGGCCATGCATTATGAGGTTGACCAATACACAGGCGATGATTACCTTTGCGGCAGTAGAACTAATGATCGGCTCTTACATTAATGGATCGCGCATATCAAATAAACGATGTAATAGCGGTTGAAAGGCAGGCTATTGATGAGCTTCTAGCCCTTAACCCTGATTTATACTCATATAATCCAACATTCATCCAATACGTGATGCAACACTATCACCCGGAATGGCAAGCCACACTAGGCGACACAAAGATAATCCGGGTGGCTCCACTATTTAAGAACGAGGCTGTCTACTACTGGGAAGAAGTCGGATCCTATCTCTGGAGTAGGTGGAACACCAGCAAAGACGATAATGACCGCAATAACCTACTGACATACATCTATCCTATCATTGATGGACAAATATTTAGACGCTCAGCTAGCAAGATGTGGCAAATAAGCTACCCAGAGCTATTTCAAGAGCTGGTTCTGTCCATGATCAGAAGAATTCCAAAGTTTGACAGCAGTAAAACCATGGGTAAATCACAATCACCCGCAACAACCTTTGCTTATTTCAACTATGCGACAAAAATGGAACTAATAACAATCACGACCAAGTATAGGAACAAGGCACTAGAAAAATTCAACGCTACAAATTGGGATGATGACTATATGGAATCGGCTGTGTCTGGTGATCCTATGCCATATATCAGGATAGACGGTGTATGGCGAGAATATCCACAACAATCATTCGATTCTCTGATGTCAAATTCCCCGTGGCGCAAGAAAAAAGAGGTTTCGCAACCAACCTATCCAGCCGAAGAATCGAAGTTAGTAAAGAGGAGCTAAATATGAGTGCAGTTGACACCTATAAAACCAATGGATACCAAGTAATCACCAAGGCATTAAATTCAACCTATATCGTATATAAGTATTATCAGGGTAACGACATTAGCCAAGATGGATGCATCTATGCTAGACAGTTCTCGCTAGATGCTAATGGTAGCCTGATAAATTCAAAGATAGCGCTTATTACCATCGAGACCGCGCACTATATGGCACTACAGAATGACTCAGCGGTATCTGACTATGTAATCCAGACGATGGCAGGATAATATGGCTGATATGCTGACTGTCGAAGTCGATGTAAAACCTGTTGTGGAATGGCTAGAATCAGCCGCACCTAAACAGGTTGCCTTTGGCGTCTCGTATGGACTAAATAAACTCGCGCTAGAGATACAGTCAGCAATTCAGGCCAGCGTTGAACGTCGATTCAATCTAAGGCGTAAGACTTGGGTACTGCATAGGATTTATATCAGCAAGGCAGACAGAGCAACAAAGGATAACTGGGTTGTTATCATCAAGGTTGATGAACCAAGAGACATCCTTAATAAGTTTGAAGATGGAGGTACACACTTTCCATACAATGGGCACAATCACTTAGTCATACCGAACAAGACTATCTTCAAAGATATTATTCGGTCCAGCGATCCACTATCCATACGCAATCTACAACTGAAAGAAACTAAGCCTAACCATCTTCAAGGCAACTATGGAACATTCTTGATCGACAGCAAGACAACTGGAACACCATTAGTCCTACAGGACATGTCAGCAATCGCCTATAAGAATGCTGGGAACCTCAAGACACTGAAGAAGCTAGAACGTGGACTAAACAAGAAAGATCCACGTATTGGTAACCGTATCCTGTATACATTGGTCAAGTCCAGCAAGGTCCCAGCAAAGCTAGAGTTTATCACGACTGCTAACAACATCGTAGACACCAGACTAGCAGATGTGATGACGGATGCAGTCGATCACGCTATCAGGACAGCCAGATGATAGCGACATTCATATGGATGCACTCATTTCATGGTCCACTTATATAAAGATAGCCCGGTATGCGCCGGTCTGCTAAAAGGGTCCTCTGGCGACCTTTTAAACGTCGAGGGTTTCGAATGAGGCTCGGGGTGGACCTACACACAACATTTATGAGGCAGTAATTCCTACCATGATGCAAAATGCAACACTTTTAGGTAAATATAATGGGCAGACCACGTAAAATACAACCAACAACAATAGAATCTGAAATATCTCAGCCAGCTTTGAACTTGCAACGTCTAACCCAGACCCAGCTAGCTGGAGCCCTGGGGGTAGTAGACCGCTCGATCAGGAACTGGATCAAGGATGCGGACCCTGCTTACCCATTCCCCAGGATCGAGGGTGCCAATGATCGTGAGACCCGCTATAGCCTAGCCCAGGTAGTCAAATGGCTGTGCGACGATGCGGCCAGGGCCGCCCTGTCCCGTGTGGATGCCAGCCCAGAGAACCAGGCAGCGGCCACCCTGCGCAAGACGATAGCTGACGCTGAGCTGAAGGAGCTAGAGCTAGCCCGGCGTAAAGATGAGCTGCTGGAGGTCCAAGATGTAGAGAGAACCTGGACGGGGGCCTTATCGCGGTTTAGGTCCACGTTACTGGGTTCAAGGTCTGCCCTGGCAGAGGACATCCTACGACTAGAAACCTTAGCCTATCCAGAGATCGGTGCTGTATATGATCGTTATATTTATCAGGCACTATCTGATCTATCAGAGCTAAAGCCAGATGACCAACCTGAGACGATAGAGGACGTGGATCTATGAAGGCCCATACCCTCTTAAGCCGTGTGGTCAATACCTTAAGGCCACCTGAAAACCTATCCCTGAGTGAATGGTATCAGAAGAATATTGTATTCAGTGCTGCGGCTTCCCGCAAGGCAGGCCGGTGGGATCCTACTTTCGCTCCGTTTCAGCGATCAATCATGGATGCTTGCACTGATCCCAGGTATGAGCGGATTGTGGTAATTAAAAGTGGACAGTCAGGTATCACTACAACTGTCCTAGCTGGGATGATGCTTTACAGCATCTTTCAGGAGCCTACACATATTCTCTATGTTCGCCCATCGGATGAGGATGTCCAGAAATTCAGCAAAAAGGAATTAAAAAACCTTCTAGACGGCTCACCTAATTTGCGCGGGTTTTTTAAGGAATCTAAAGGCAAGGAACAGAGTAACAACATCAAGCTAAAACTATTCCCTGGTGGATCCCTAACAATGATCGGCTCTGGTAGTGCTGGGGCACTCGCTGGGTTCTCTGCCAAGATAGTCCTGATTGACGAAGTAGACAAAATGAAGCCAGTACCTGGTGTCGGCAACGTCCTAGACCTTGCAGAGACAAGGTCCAAGACATTCACCGGCTATGGCCGGAAATTAATATATGTATCAACTCCGGAGCTTGCAGGGTCTGAAAATACTGTAGGGGATCTATATAGCACTAAAAGCGATATGAGGAAATGGTTTAGCCCTTGCCCTTATTGTGGAGAGTATCAGACGATAGAATGGGCAAATGTTAAGTATTCCCATTGCAAGGAAACCCTGGATGATATCTATATAGAGTGCATAGCATGTAAGGGGCATATATCCGAGTTACAGCGTATGCCAATGGTTCGCAAGGGCGAATGGCGCGTTACAAACCACAGCCCTGAAAGGGCCGGTTTCCCTGGCTTCTCATTTAATGATTTAATCAGTCCCCTGTCTGGTGGACTGGTGGCCATTGTCCGGGAATGGTTGGATATCGGCATGGACCAATTGAAGCTAAAAAACTTCATCAATGAGAGACTAGGCCAACCGTGGGAAGAAAAGGCACCTAACCAGATATCAAGTAACTCTATCTTTAATAGGCGTGAACGCTACAGCTACCCCATCCCCTACGGTGTGGGGATGCTCACCATGGGCGTGGACGTGCAGGATGACCGCCTAGAGTATTCGGTCTGGGGCTGGGGTAAGGATGATGAAAGTTGGCTTATCCGTCACGGCATCATCTTGGAGTCCCCCGGCCTAGCCAGGGCCTGGGAAACCTTGGAATCTGTGATCTATAGCGATTACGCCCATGAATCAGGGGCATCCATCCCCCTAGACCGGGTCTGTGTCGATACTGGAGGTCACTTCACTTCCCAGGTATACAATTTTGTTCACAAGCGATGGCCTCAAATTGTCCCTATCAAGGGATCCTCAGTTCTAGGGGCTCCAATGACCCCGGCCCGTGGGGCTCCAGCAGGACCAAGGAACATCCTGCGGTATGACCTGGGCGTTGACTCGATCAAGGATCAACTATTCTCATATCTCCAGATCGATACGGAAGGCCCCGGCTATGTTCACTTCCCGGAGCATGCTATTTCTATCAATCCAGAGTACGATGAAGAATATTTTAAGCAGATTGTTGCCGAGGTTCCCGCCTATCACTATGTATCAGGCCAGAAAACCAAATACTATAAGCAAATTAGAAGGAATGAGGCCCTAGACTGCTGGGTTTATGCTTATGGTGGGTTCAAAATGGCCAACTATTCCAACATCCTCCCTACTAGGCTGCAAGAGCTACGGTATCGCGGTCCTGTCCAGGCAGAGGTTGCGCAACCTATTACACCTCCTAGGCAGGTAGTCACACCCCAGCAACAGCCCAGGACGGCTAAATATAAGATTCAGAACAGTGGAAGCTGGAGGTAATACACCTAATCAGAAGTTATTCACAGAGGGCAATCTGTGTATAACGTCGAAAATGTATTTCCCATCCCTAATTTAAAGCTCTTGCAATCTGATTCTTGGGATATTGTAGTCTATTTGCCTGGGGTAAGTCCCGCAACTCATACGCTATATTATGCACTAGTTTTGTCAACTGGTGGAACCCCTATTATTCTAAGCTCTATTGCCTATCCCGGTAATCCAAATAAATTCCAGCTATTGCAACCTAGTAGCATTACCACCACCTATGCACCTGGGAGATATAACGCCCAGGCATATATAGTTGACGGTGCTGGTAATCGCAGAACCCTATGTGAAACCATCATTAGAATAATGCCTGACCTATCGCTAAATCAACCTACGGTTGACCAGCGAACCCCCAATGAAAAGATGTTAGACGCCATCAGAACGGCCCTGGCTAATGATCTAACTAACGCGGTCGTCGAATATAGCGTAGGGGGTCGCACCTTTCGCAAGGGGCGGACTGAGCTACTGAAGCTTCAATACCACTATGAGTATGAAGTCCGCAAAGAAAAAGGACTCCAGATGGGCAATGCTATCTATTTCAGATTTTAAGGATTAAATAATATGGGTTTCAAGGATTTTTTTGGATTCAATATTAAGCCTGTGATGGATAAGCCTGTGGTTCCAAGGGAACAGAAACGCTATATGCCAGACGGCATGAAGCTGGATAGGCTAAATGGTGACTGGTTTGGCTCTATGCTGTCCCCTAACCAGGAAGTAAGGGCAGGTTTTACCCTAGTCCGGTCCAGGGCTAGGGATCTAGTAGAAAACTCCCCTGTCATGCAAGGTTATGTTGGGCTCCTGCAGCAGAACCTAACCCCGTTTAAGGTCCAGTCAAAAGTCGGTAATGCCAGAAAGGGAATCAATAGAACAGCATCCAAGATCATTGAAGATGCCTGGGAGGAACATTGCAAGCCAGGAAACTTTGAGGTCTCAGGTCGTTTTAGCTTTGATGAGTGCGTCAAGATGTGGGCTCAGGCTTGGGCTACAGACGGTGAAGTCTTGGCCCGGCACCTATTTGGACAAGGCCCAGACGGTTACTGTGTCCAACTGCTTAACTCTGACCTTCTGGCTAAAGAAACCTATGATGGTGCAAGTAAATCTTCCCTGTACTCCATGGGGGTTGAGCGCGATGAGTGGGACCGCGTAATCAAATACTGGATCCACAGCAGGTATCCCCAGGAATCTGCTAATGGTGGTCCGCTTCTAAAGCTGTCCCCCAATGAAGTCATTCACGCATTTAAGCCTCACCAGATTGGGGCCTGCCGTGGCCTGCCTCCATGCATGGCCTCCATGACCTTGATTAAGCAGCTAGACAAATACCGGCAAGCAGAGGTAACAGCCGCGCTGGTTGGGTCCTGCACAGCCGTTTTCTACACCCAGGATGGCTCCGTCACTGCTGACCCCTACAACGGTGCAGGAGCTGGCCCAGCGGCAGGATCACCAGCACCCATCAATGAGGGTGGAGTAGCCCTGGACGGCCCTATTGGGGGTCAAATCCTAGAACCAGGTGTAACGACCAACCATCTGGAGCCAGGCATGGCAGAGGCCCTACCAGCAGGGGTCACTCCCCATTTTTTAAATCCAAGCCATCCAGCTACAGCTTTTGATGCCTTCACCCGGTCCCTTAAGTTGGATATCGCGGCTGGACTAAAGCTGTCGTACAACATCCTATATGGGGACTGGCAGAGCACATCCTTTAGCTCTATGAAGGCCGCGTACAACCAAGACAAGCAATTCCTGGAGGATTTACAGGACTTCTTCATTCAAAAAATCCTAGATCCTATCTATGAGAATTGGATCGAATGGGCCTGCATGAAGGGGATCATTGATCTTCCAGCGGTAGGTGGCAATTACGATATCTATAAGGATCACAAATTCATTGCGCCAGCCTTCCCATTTGCTGATCCCCTGAAGGATATCCAGGCCCAGATTGCTGATTTTGGTTTAGGTACAACGTCTAAGTCGCGGCTAGCTGCGGCTAGAGGCGAAAGCTATGAAGAGATACTACTTGAGCGCCAGCACGACAGGGAACTAGAGACCCATTACGGCGAAACTGACGAAACTGTTAAGCCTACTAACGACCCCGCTCTTGGTAAGCCCGGTGCTCCAGCTAATACCCAGGTCCAGGGGCCTATTAAGCCAAACAACTTTGCTACCGAGCCTGACCCAACAGCTCAGGATCAAGGAAAACAATCCAAATAATTATAAAAGTAAGAAGTTATTTCCAGAGGACTAAATATGAAGATTCTAAAGATACAGGAATGCCGATCATTTATAGCTGAAAAGCCTAATGAGGATGGGAGCTATCATCTCACCTTCAGTTCCGAATATGCGGGACAGCGAGCCTTTGGTAAAGAAATCATCAAGCATGATCCTGGCTCAATCAATATGGACTATGCCCGTAATGGTGTCCCCCTTCTTTGGGACCATGACCCAGATAAGGTTATTGGTAGGGCTGAAAATGTAAGGATCAACCCCACCACTAAACAGGGCGAGGCAGACGCTAGATT
>Ga0302193_10002063_pt1 | contig 16922 bp, 18 predicted proteins | sample II_Bog_E3_3_FD_200228 | JGI IMG/M metagenome (GOLD analysis project Ga0302193, IMG submission 200228) | Peat permafrost microbial communities from Stordalen Mire near Abisko, Sweden - II_Bog_E3_3 | ecosystem: Environmental > Terrestrial > Soil > Wetlands > Peat | place: Sweden: Abisko...
TCGCTCACGTCCACACGTGCACCCTACGCTTGATCGCGCCGGGGAATGCTATGCAACGGCAACGGCCGCCGCACCAGCCAAAGTCAACATAGGGTGCCTTCCCCCGTCTGGCACCCCCGGCCTTGAGCAATGTGGAAGGGGGCACCCGATGCCGCCCGTGGCGGACAGACTATAAGGGGGACGCGTCCACAAACCTCCTCGTCGGGATAGAGCAGATGGGGCACTGCGATCAGGCTCTGGCCGCAGCGTAGTGCTGGAAGGGTGTAAAGCACGGAAGCGGGCAGCGGCGACCTGCGTCGCAGTTTGGCTGCCTCACCGCCGAGAGGGCCCAGCACCGCCCCGGCCGGCGGCGAACTTTTGAGAGGCAGGCGGAAGCGCCCGTCCCAGACAGCACCTGGGAGCGCCGCGACCGGCGGCCCCATGGCGGCGGCCTCGCGAACCAGCAGCAAGCCGTCGCGCGATGGAACGAGCCGTGTCCCCGCCAGCGTCGCCGGCCTGGGTGACGCGGCAAGCGCTGCGACCTGGCGCGGCGAGGGCGGAAAGGCCGCACCGGACACGGCCTGGATCAAGGCGGAGAGCGCCGCCGGAGAAAGCGGCCTGCCATCGATCACGGCAAAGCCCTCCGGCCGGAAGGACACGCGCTCGGACAGCAACATCGCCACCAGCGCGTCCTGATCGGCCCGTGCCGCGCCGCTGGCTGCCGAGGCAGCGACCAATGCGGACGTCGCGGCGCCAGCACCTTCCCGGTCAGCCCGAAGCATCCGGAGACGCGGCCGTAGCGCGCGAACGTCGTCATTCGACGGATCTTCAGTCCACGCCACGCCGGCCCGCAGCAGGTAGGCGCGAAGATCCAGCGGCGGAATGCGCAACAGTGGACGAAGCAGTCGGATCTGGGCGCCTTCGGCCAGCGCGGGCATGGCCGCCGACCCGGTTGGACCCGTGCCGCCGAGCACACGGATGAGAACTGTCTCGGCCTGGTCGGCGGCGTGGTGACCGAGCAACAGGTGTACGATCCCGGCCTCCGCACAGGCCGATGTCAGAGCCGCAAACCGCATGGCCCGTGCCCTGCTCGCCAGGCCAGGTCCGTGGACCAGCCCGGTCAGCCGAAGCACGCGCGGCGCTATTCCACAGGCTTGCAGCCGTGAGGCGGCCTCGCCCGCTTCCGTCGCCGATTCGGCTCGAAGGCCGTGATCGACGATCAGGGCAAGCACACTCCCGCCCATCGCCCGCGCCCATACGGCGACCAGCAAGCTTAGCGCCATGCTGTCCGCGCCGCCGGATACCGCGACGGCAACCCTGGGAGCAGGCTCAAACGGACCGAGCCCAGCCATTGCTTCAGCGAAAGCGCCGGCAGCGATCAGCGACTCGTCATTCGTTATCAATCACTTGCAGCCTCCCCGCTGGTCCGCCGCCGCTATCGCATCGCGCAGGTCCGGGCGGCCACCAGGAAATTGGGCCCTCAATTTCGACAGGGTATCGCAGGCCGCCTTCTTTTCGTTGATTGCAATCAGGGAGTTGGCAAGTCCTAACAGCGCTTCCGGCGCATGTGCGCCCTTGCGGCTGCGGTTATATGCGTCGTCGAAGGCGATCGCCGACTGGGAATATTGCCGCTGGCCGAGCAAGGCCTGGGCCAGCAGGAACTGCGCATCATACGCCCGGGGCGAGGTGCGGTTGTTGGACAATACCTCCCGCGCGGCCTGCTCGGCGGCCGCATAGTCACGCCGGGCCAGCGCGGCATTGCCGTCCAGGATTGCAAGCTCCGGCGTACGGCGGCCCGCCGCACCCGATGGAGGCGCCGCGCTCGGTGGCACAGCAGCAGACGCGGCTGGAAGCGTTGGTGGGGCAGGTTGCGGCATTGATGACGATCCGCCAGCCGCACCCGCCGCCTGCGGGTTACGAACTTGAAACGCAAGATCGTCTATCCGCTTTCCCAGGTCAGCCCCCTGACGCTGCACCTGGTTCTGGATCTCGTCGACGCGTCCGCGGAGCTGGCGCTGCTGCTCCTCGATCACATCGACCCGGGCCAAAAGCTGGGCCAGAAAATCATTGGATGGTGCGACCGGCTGCGCCGGAGCGCGTCCCAGGTAGCTGCTGCCGCTGCCACGCTCCGAGCCCAACCCGCTCTGCAGGGCCTGCAATTGCTGGCGCAGCTCGTAGATCTGATTCTGAAGCGCAATCCCCTCGCGGCTCTCCATCTGGGCGTGAGCGGGCAGGGCCAGCGGAAGGACCAGCAGAACCGAGATAACCATGGGCCGGAGCAAACGAGTCATCCTGCCGTCCCTATCAACTTCGGCCGGTTGGCGTTTCATGTCTGACTGCCATGCGCAAATCGGCCGATAGAGGCGCGCAACCGAAAGGAAAACCGCTTCCCGGCGGTCTTCTATCCGGTCCCGCAACATGCATGCCGGCGAATACTAGACGTCCGGGCCGACAGGGATCATCGCACGGAGGTGATCGCGTTGCGGTTCTGGGCCCACGCCTGTTCGTCGTCGCCTACCGCCGTCGGGCGATCCTTGCCGTAGCTGATGGTGTTGATCCGCGGCGCTCCAACGCCCCTGGCAACCAAATAGTCGCGTGCCGAGTTCGCCCGGCGCTGGCCCAACGCCAGGTTGTATTCCTCGGTGCCCCGGTCGTCGGTGTTGCCGGCGACTTGCACACTGACCTGGCCATACCGACCCAGCCAATCGGACTGATGATCCAACGTGGCGCGCGCCTCCTGGCTCAGGGAGGATTTGTCGAAGCCGAAAAAGACCCGATCGCCGACATTGGCGACCAGATCCTCCTGGCTACCCGGAACAGGGCCTGCGTTGGCCCCGCCGGCGCCGCCGGCGCCCGTTGCGGCACCCGTGTCCTGTTTATGAGCGCACGCCGCCAGCAAGGCGACGGCGGCGAAAGCGCCGACGATCTTCGAGTTCATGGTGTTTTTCGTCCCTGATTGAGGAAGCGAGCGGGAGCGGGGACTGCATAACAAAGCGACTTGGGACGGTGACTGTGATCCGTCCAAGGCGCGATTAGCTGCTTGGTTCGCAGCCGGTCAAGTTCTGGAGGCCGAAGATGACGGCATCCCTTCCATGCACGAAGGAGACCGACCTCCTAAGCCGCCGTGCCGTCCCGGCCTGCAGTCACCTTTTCACACAGTATCGCGTGTAGATGCGTGTTCGCCGCGACCACGTCTCCTGACTCCCTTGGGTCGCCGCCGGCCGGATCGGTCGCGAACCCCCCGGCTTCGCGGACCAGAATAAGACCGGCCGAAACGTCCCATGGCTTCAGCCCCAGCTCCCAGAAACCGTCATACCGGCCAGCGGCCACCCAGGCGAGGTCCAGGGAAGCCGCGCCGAAGCGGCGGATGCCGGCGACGCGAGGCATGAGGCCGGCAAGGGTTCGGCTGAAAGCCTGTCTGCGCTGCGGGCTGGCGGCAGCGAACGGGATGCCGGTGGCAAACAGCGCGTCCTTCAGGTCGCGCCGGGCGGAGACACGCAGCCGGCGCTCGTTGACGAAGGCGCCCACCCCCTTCTCCGCCCAGAACATCTCGTCCACCGCCGGCGCATACACCAAGCCCGCGGCAAGTTCGGACCCGCCATCCGGCAAGCGCCGCTCCAGCCCGATGCTGATGGCCCAATGCGGGATGCCGTGGAGGAAATTGGTCGTACCGTCCAGCGGGTCAACGATCCACCGCCAGGCCCAATTGGCCGAGCCGTGCGCGCCGGACTCTTCCATCAGGAATGCATAGCCCGGGCGTGCCTTCGTCAGCTCCTCGCGGAGCGTCTGCTCAGCGCGCAGATCGGCCTGGGACACGAAGTCCGATGGCCCCTTTACGCTGACCTGGAGCTGCTCCACCTCGTTAAGATCGCGCAATAACCGTTTTGCCGCCTTCTGGGCGGCATTGGCCATCACGGTAAGGTGAGGGGAAAGGCGGAGTGCCACGTCCGGTGCGGGTGCCTGAAGGTCTGCTCAGGCCTTTGCACGTTCCACGTAGCTGCCGTCCTCGGTGCGGACGACGATCTTCTCGCCGGTTTCGACGAAGGGCGGGACCGAACTTTTCACACCATTCGACAGCCGCGCCGGCTTGTACGATGAGGCGGCGGTCTGCCCTTTGACGACGGGATCAGCCTCCACGACTTCGAGCACAACCGTGGCGGGAAGGTGGATTGCCACCGGCTCCCCCTCCACCAGATCGACCGTCACCTTCATGTTGTCTTGCAGGAATGGCGCCAGGTCGCCCAGCAACTCTGCGGCGATGTGATTTTCTTCGTAGGTCTCCGGGTCCATCAACACGAGATTGCTGCCATCCGTATAGGAGTAGGTGTACTCCTTCTCTTCGGTCATCAGCCGCTCGACCGTGTCTGCGGTGCGCCAGCGCTCGTTGGTCTTGTTGCCGGTCTTGAGGTCGCGCATTTCTACCTGGATAAAGGCGCCGCCTTTTCCAGGGCTGATGATCTGCTGCTTCAGCACGGTCCAGCGGCGGCCATCGTGCTCGATCACCTGGCCGGCACGAATCAGGTTGGCCTGCTGCTTCATCGGATAGCCTGCATCGGTTGCTGTGGGGGTGCGGGCTTCTAGACCGGTGCGCCCGACGGATCAAGCGAGCCGCCAAGCGGGTGCCGGCGGCCGGTGACATCGCGCACCGAGTCGCCATCCCAATAATCGGGGCCGATAGGCACTTTGCCATGACCGCCTGGAACGTCCAGCACGTAGGTTGGCCAGGCGAGCCCGGACATCCTGCCGCGCAGGTCAGACAGCAGCCGGCGGCCCTCGCCGATCGGAACGTGGAACCGCGACGTCCCGGGGGCACGGTCGAGTTGGTGCAGATAATACGGCTTCACGCGGGCAGCCAGCATCGCGCGGAACAGCGCCTCAAGCGCCTCGGCGCTGTCGTTCACCCCGCGAAGCAGCACGGATTGGCCGAGCACCGGCACACCCAACGTCTGCACCCGCCTGAGCGCGAGCCGCGCTTCGGGCGTGAACTCGCGTGAGTGATTGGCATGCACGACCAGCCAAAGGGCCTTCTCGGTCTCAAGCGCCGCAGCCAAGGCGTCGGTCAGGCGCCCGGGGTCGGCCAACGGCACCCGCGAATGAACCCGCAGGATGTCGATGGTCGGGATGGCTGAAAGGGCACCAAGAATGGCGGCGAGCCGCCGCGGGGAGAGCATCAGCGGATCGCCACCCGACAGGATCACTTCGCGAATGGCCGGGCGGGCTGCGATCCAGTCGTAGGCGGTTTGAAGCTCGGCTTCTGTCAGCAAGCCTCCATCCGGCCCGACCCGCTCGCGCCGGAAGCAAAAGCGGCAATAGACCGGACAGACCAGGAGGGGCTTCAGCAGCACGCGGTCCGGGTAGCGGTGCACCAGGCCCTTCACCGGCGAAAGCGCGTCGTCGCCGACCGGATCGGGGTCCTCCTGGCCAGTCGTGACCAGCTCGGCCGGGTCGGGCACGAACTGGCGTCCAATCGGGTCGTCCGAATGTTCGATCAGCGCCTGGATTGTGGACGTGATAGCGATCGGATACCGCTCCTCGACCAGCAAGGCGCGGTCCCGCGCCTCGGGTGAAAGCAGTCCGGCGAGGACCAAAGCATCGACCCGCCTCAAAGTACCTGCGTCAGGATGAGCTCGGTGTTCCATAGCCCACTGCTGTTAGCGCAAACCCGGGTGCCGCACAGCCGGCGCGTTCGCACCCGTCTCAACGCCCGGCAGGCGCCCACCATTCAGCGGCGAAGTCAGCCCGGCATTCCTGTCTCCCGCCGCCGGTGGTTCCACGTCCATGGGGACAGCCCTATCTTAGCCGGATGAGCGCGAGAGAACCAACCATGCCCCCGTCTGCCCCGACCTTCGGCGCCAACTCCACCGCCGCGCGCGACATCGCCAGCGTCTTGCATCCGTACACCGACCTTGAGGCGCACCAGCAGGTCGGCCCGGTCGTCATTACGCGTGGACAGGGCGTGCGCGTGTGGGATGACGCGGGCAAGGACTACATCGAGAGCGCTGCCGGGCTATGGTGCGCCGCACTCGGCTTCGACAATGAGCGGCTGGTGCAGGCGGCCGTTGCCCAGATGCGCAAGCTGCCCTTCTATCATGGGTTCAACGCGAAGTCGCACGGGCCGCAGATCGAACTTGCAGAAATGCTGCTCCAGCGCTCGCCCGTGCCTATGAGCAAGGTCTTCTTCGCCAATTCGGGCTCCGAGGCGAACGACTCCGCCGTGAAGATGGTCTGGTACTTTAACAATGCGCTCGGCCGCATTCGCAAGAAGAAGATTATCGGCCGGGTCAAAGGGTATCACGGCATTACCGTCGCTGCCGCTTCGCTGACCGGACTCGCCACAAATCACCGCGGGTTCGACGTGCCGCTGCCTGGCTTCATCCACACGATGACGCCGCATCACTACCATTTTGCGGAGCCTGCCGAGTCGGAGGAAGCCTTCGCCACACGATGCGCGGACGAGCTGGAGAAACTGATCCTGGACGAAGGTCCCGACACGGTTGCCGCAATGTGGGCCGAGCCGATCATGGGCGCCGGCGGGGTCATCGTGCCGCCTGCCACCTATTTCGAGAAGATCCAGGCCGTTTGCCGGAAATACGACGTGCTGTTCGTTGTGGACGAGGTGATCTGCGGATTCTGGCGGACCGGCAGCTACTGGGGCAGTCAGACACTGAACATCGAGCCCGACATCATCACTTGCGCCAAGGCGTTGTCGTCGTCGTACCTGCCGATCAGCGCCGTGATGGTGAACGAGCGGGTGTTCACCGCGCTGGCAACACTGAGCCATGAGATCGGTACATTCGGCCACGGCTACACGTATTCGGGTCACCCGGTTTCAGCCGCGGTCGCGATAGAGACCCTGAAGATCTACGATGAGATCGGCATCGGCGCGCATGTCGGCGCGGTCGGCGCACATTTGCAGACGGAACTGCGCCGGCTGTTCGCCGCGCATCCGTTGGTGGGCGAAGTGCGCGGCACCGGGTTGATTGCCGCGATGGAATTGGTCGCCGACAAGGCGGCGCACAAGAACTTCGATCCCACATTGAAGGTCGGCGCACGCCTTGTGCGATCGTTCGAGCAGCACGGCGTGATCGGTCGCGCCGTCGTCAACGACGCGATATGCTTCAGCCCTCCCCTCATTATCACCGAGGCGGAGGTGGACGAAATGCTGAGCCGCGTCGGCAAGGCGCTGGACGAACTGACCGTGCAACTGCGAAGCGAGCATCCCGCCTTTGCGAGCTGAGTTGAGCCATGCCGCGGTCAGCGGTTGAATGGGGCGCTGGTTCGCCCAACCCCAGGCCGCGCAGAAGACTCCTATCCGGGCGGTTGGCCTGCCGCCCGTGCTGCTGAGTGGCCGACAACAAGCCTAGCGGGCGCGATTGACCGCGTAGTCCGACACCTCGATCAGTGCGCGCCGCAGCGGCGAATCCGGGAACACCGCCAGAGAGGTCTTGGCTGAATCGGCAAAGCTCGTGGCGCGATCGAGAGTCGTCTTGATGGCGTTACATTTTGCCATCAGGCCCAAGGCGTGATCGAGATCGTCATCGCGTTGTTCACTGTCGCCTACAGTACGGCGCCAGAACGCACGTTCGCTTGCGTCACCGGCCTGGTACGCGACCAGCACCGGCAGCGTGATCTTGCCTTCCCGAAAATCATCGCCGACCGTTTTGCCCAGGGTCGCCTGATCAGCGGCATAGTCGAGCGCATCATCGACGAGCTGAAAAGCGATGCCGAGGCTCATCCCATAGTCAGCGAGCGCCGCCTCCTCGGACTCCGGCCGATCGGCGACCACCGCGCCGACCTGGCAGGCCGCTGCGAACAGCGCTGCGGTCTTGCCGCGAATCACCTCCAGATAGCGGTTCTCCGAGGTGGACAGGTCGTTCTGGGTGACAAGCTGCAGAACCTCGCCCTCGGCAATGGTCGCCGCCGCCTGCGACAAAATGGCAAGCACCTTGAGCGACCCGTCCTCCACCATCAACTGGAAGGCACGGGCAAACAGGAAGTCCCCGACCAAAACCGAGGCCTTATTGCCGAACACGGCGTTCGCCGAGGCCAGACCGCGGCGCAGTGTGCTTTCGTCGACCACATCGTCGTGGAGCAACGTGGCTGTATGGATGAACTCGACGCAGCCGGCGAGGTTGACGTGCCGCCTGCCACCGCTCTCGCCGGGATAGCCACAGAGTCGGGCCGAACCGAGTGTAAGCAATGGCCTGAGACGCTTGCCGCCGGCCGCAACAATATGCGCGGCGAGTTGGGGGATCAGCGCAACCGGGCTCTCCATTCGCGCGACGATCGCGTGATTGCAATGCTCAAGGTCGGGACCAACCAGATCAACGAGGGATGCGAGTGCGTCCTCGCCGCCGTTCTGGCTCACGCAGCCCTCGGAACGTGGCGGAGGCGCCACACTTGACTGCAGCGATGTGGCGACGGCGCCCAAATGGCTCTCCCGGCTTGCAAAACTGACGAACGACGGCACCATATCGGCGGGCCGGAAAACGGGTCAAGCCGACCCGGTATCGGTCCTTGTCCATATACGCGAAAGCGACGATGCGGATAATAGCCACGACGAACGACCCGGTGCGGCTGTCCTACCTGGCCTCCCTGCTCGCCGGGGCGGGTATCGAGACTTTTGTGCTCGATCTGCACGCCAGCATCACCGAGGGAAGCGCCGGAGCCATCCAGCGCCGTTTGGCGGTTGCCACCAAGGACGAGCATCGGGCCCATCGGGTGCTCGCCGAGGCTGGAGAGAGCTAGCGGGGCATGGAGGCGACAGAGGGCCACCTGCTTGGCGGCCGCGTTCGGTATGCCCAGCCGAGGACCGGATTTCGGAGCGGCATCGAACCGGTGCTGCTCGCCGCTGCCATTCCTGCCCGACCGGGCGACCGCGTGCTCGAAGCCGGCTGCGGCGCCGGCGCGAGCCTGCTCTGTCTTTCCGCACGGATTCCGGGCGTCAATTGCGTCGGCATCGAGCGCGACGCTGAACTTGTAGCCCTCTCGACGGCCAACGCGACAGCGAACGGGTGGATGGGGATGACGTTCCTCGCCGCCGATATCGAAGCGCTGCCCCCGCTGGGTTTGTTTGACCACGCTTGCGCCAATCCACCCTATCACCATGCAGCCGGCACCACTTCACCGTCCTTAGCGCGCGATGCCGCAAAGCGTGCTGTGCCGGGACTGGTCGCGCACTGGGTCACCATTCTTGCCCGCATGGTATGCCCAGGGGGCACGCTCACGATCATCGTCTCAGCCGCCCGACTGCCAGAGGCGCTAGGAGGGTTCGACCGCACCGACTGCGCGGCGGCCACATTGCTCCCGCTGTGGCCGAAGCCTGGCCGAGCCGCGAAGCTCATATTGCTACAAGGGACCAAAGGGGCTCGATCGCAGTTCCAAGTCCTTGCCGGATTAACCCTTCACGCGCCCGACGGCAAATTCACGCGCGAAACCGAGGCGGTCCTACGGGATGGCGGCCGACTGGCACTGGAACGCCAGTCTCAAAAATGAGGATCCTGGAGCCGGTCAGAATTCATCCCTATGCGGATGGCGAAGGTGCCACAGCCTCTCGTGGGCAGCCACCAAACTCTCCATATTGCGGCGGCGCGTGCCATCCGGCGTCAGTGGCCGGCGGGACAGCATCATTTCCAGAACGTGCAGGAGCTGCTCCGCCACCTCAAAATCGCCCTGGTCGCAGGCATGGTGGAAGGCGATCAGAATCTTATCCGATAGACGGCGGCTATAACGCGGAGGCGAGGGGGGACCACCGTCAGTCCGTCCGATGTCATCCTCGCTCCGAGTCACCAGCACCCCTGACGTCGTCTCCATAATCCGGCCCCAGTCTCCTGCCACGCAACTTTGCCTAAGAAAGCGCCCAAGCGCCATAAAGAGCAGCCATTCCTGATAGCTCTCATGTTGGCACGAAAGCTTCTCAATTTGCGTCATAATCTCGTCATACTATCATCATTTCGACAAAAATGTGGACCATACGGCGAGAAAATTGTCACGCGTTGAGCGCGTTAGCGGCAAAAAACGAGGCGACCGGGCGTGAGAGCGCGCCATCGGGCGCAGATCGTCCCAGGAGTTAGACTCTTACGGCACAAACGGTGAGGCTCAAGGCTCCCTGCCGGCTGAGCGTCCATCCCAGACGCCGCGTCCAACGCAAGTACCGGCACCGCACAGCAGCAGAAACGAACCTGAATTACGCTGGTCGCATCTCCGGAACACCTAACGCGCGTCGAAAATAGGCTAAAGTATCGCAGCGAACAGGGCGTATCGCTGCGAGCGCCGGCTCAGATCCGCAATGGCAAGCGCCGAACGGTCACTCGCCGCACAGCCCTGACATGATGTCGCCGTGCAGTGCACCGATTTGGCTCTGGACGTAATCTAAAAACGGCGACAACCCGCGCGCCAGGATCTGCTCGATGGACTGAGTTACGAGCAGGCCGCGCAGCATGTCGAGCCGCTCCAGCGCCATGGCGGCGCCGCGCAGGTGATACTGGCCATGCAACTGCGTCAGATGCCATTCGAGCTGAGCCAGGTTCAACCGCACAGAACGCGGGAACAGGCCGTTCAGCAGCAGAAAGCCGGCGACTTCAGGTGGCGTAAAGCCGTTCGGGTGCTCGCGGCGATAGGCATGGTAGCCGGCGGCCGCACGCAGCAATGTGTTCCATTGCCCCGCGTCGACATTGGCGTCCGACGTCGCCGCCGAGGGTAGCAGTGCGTTGAACTTGATATCGAGGAGCCGTGTGGTTTGATCCGCCCGCTCCAGATACCGGCCGATCATGTAGAAATTCCAGCATTGGTCGCGGTAGAACGTGCCTTCCGTTATGCCGGTATGCGCTTGCGTGCCCTCTTTTAGCATCGTGCAGACAGCAGTGAGATGGTCGGGAACCAGGTCGGCCTCGGTCAGCGCGCGAATCCGGCCATGGAAAATGTTGATTTGAAGCCACATTTCGGTGGAGATCAGGGCGCGCAGCATGCGCGCGTTTTCTCGCGCCATGTGAATTGCGGTCTGGACAGCGCTCGGGTTGCCTCGCTCGAGCAGGTAGAAGCGCGTTATGGTGTCGGCGTTGGTCTCGGAATGGCGCTCGAAGAACGCCGTCTCGTCTGAGTTGATTCGCAGGATGGAAAGCCAACTGCCGCTGTCGTCCGAGTCCCGGGCGAAGGTGCGTGTGACGTCAAGCAGCCGGGCGAGGTTCTCTATCCGTTCCATGTAGCGTGCGAGCCAGACCAGGCCCGCGGCATGGCGCGCTATCAAGTGGTTGACGCCAATTTGGTCGCTCACGCCAGCACCCATGTGTCCTTGGACCCCCCGCCCTGGGAAGAGTTCACCACCAGCGAGCCGGCGCGCAGCGCAACCCGCGTTAGTCCTCCGGGCAGCACCCAGGTGTCTCGGCCGGTCACCGCGAACGGTCGCAAATCGACATGACGCGGCGCGACTCCGTGTTCGCACAAGGTCGGCGATACCGACAATTGCACCACCGGCTGGCTGATATAATTGTCGGGGTGCGCTTGCAGTCTGGCACGAAATTCCTCGATCTGAGCTTTGGTCGCATGCGGCCCGATGATCAGCCCATAGCCGCCGGACTCCGCCACCGGCTTCACAACCAGCTCGTGCAAATGGTCGAGCGTGTAGGCAAGCCCATCCGGCTCGCGGCAGATCCGCGTCTCGACGTTGGGCAGGATCGGGTCCTCGGCCAGGTAGTAGCGGATGATACGCGGCATATAGGCGTACACGGCCTTATCGTCGGCCACACCAGTACCGACAGCGTTTGCGATGGCGACGGCGCCGCGCCGCCAGGCCTCGATCAGTCCCCGAACGCCCAGCAGGCTGTCAGGACGAAACGCATCGGGGTCCAGGCTGTCGTCATTCAGGCGGCGATAAATCGTGTGCACCGGCGCGAGCCCGGCCGTCGTGCGCATCCAAACCTTTCCAGCCTCGACGATCAAGTCGCTGCCCTCGACCAGCGGAACGCCCATTTCACGCGCCAGGAACACGTGCTCAAAATAGGCAGAGTTGAAAATCCCGGGCGACAGCAGCACCACTTGGGGGTCGAGCACGCCGGGCGGCGCGATCTCGGTCATCGCGCGGTGCAACCGCAGCCCGTATTCGTCCACACTGCGCACCGCCAGCCCCCGCATCAGGTCCGACAGCACGCGTTGCGTCATGTGCCTGTTCTCGACCACGTAGGACACGCCGGATGGCGTGCGTGCGTTGTCCTCCAGTACCATGAAGCGGCCGGCATCATCGCGAATGACATCGATGCCACAGATATGCGCATAGGTCCCACAAGGCGGGGTGAAGCCGATCATGACCTCGCAATAGGCCTGATTGCCGAGCACCAGCTCGGGCGGGATGACCCGATCCTTCAAGATTTTCCGGTCGTGGTAGATGTCATGCAGGAACAGGTTCATCGCCCGCACCCGCTGGATCACGCCGGTCTCGATCTGCCGCCACTCCGGCGCGGTGATCACGCGGGGAATCAGGTCGAAGGGAAAGACGCGGTCGATCGCGGCAGCGTCGGAATACACGGTGAAGGTTATGCCGCGCTCCAGCAGATCCCGCTCAGCGTCCGCGGCGCGGCGACGCAGCGCCTCGACCGGCATGGCCGAGAGGCGTGACACCAGGAGCGAAAGCGCTGGATCGGGGGGCTGTCCCGGCCGCAGCATTTCACAGAAAAAAGCTCCGGGGTCATAACCGGACAACACGCTGCCCCCGCCGAGATCGTCCACAGACGTGGTCCTTCAGTCAATGACGCCATGGATGGTAGGCAGAGTTCCGGGAACTGGAAAACTGTTTTGTGGCGCGACCCTGCCCTGTATGGCACGAAATGCCTTCGTTTCGTGCATGAGAGGCAACTTCCCTGCCCATTTACGGTGCAGCGGCCATTTCCCCGCTCTCAACAGATCGTGCTCAAGTGTGTCCCGCTTACCCTGGGACGCTAAGATAGGGCATGTCGGACACTCATCCTCAACAACCGACCGCCCATCTGGTCGAGTCTCCGCCGCGTCGCCAGCCGAAGCGTCCCGATCCGTGCGCCATGGTCATCTTTGGGGCAGGCGGTGACCTGACAAGGCGACTGTTGGTGCCGGCACTGTATAACTTGTCCTGCACCGGCCTGATCCCCGACCGCTTCGCCATCATTGGCGCTGACATCGCCGCGTTGGATGCCGACACGTGGCGCGACCGGCTCCACGAGATGCTGCAAAGCTTCGTCGGCAATGCCGCCAGCGAGAACCGGATCGACCGAATCGACGAGGCGGCATGGCACCGACTCACCGACCGCATGTCTTACACGCGCGGCGACCTGGACGATCCAGCACTTTACAAGACTTTGGATAAGTGCCTGCACGATGTCGCCAATGACTACGGCACCAATGACAACTGCCTTTTTTACCTGGCTGTCGGCGACCGGTTTTTCGGACCGGTCATCGACCAACTCGGGCGAGCCGGCCTGCTGGACGAGAAACTGACGGACGGCAAGCCGTCACGCTGGCGGCGGGTGGTGATCGAGAAACCGTTCGGTCACAGTCTGGAGTCTGCCCAAGCGCTGAACGCGCAGATTTTACGCACGCTGTGCGAAGAACAGATTTACCGGATAGACCACTTCCTCGGCAAGGAGACAGTCCAAAATATCATGGCGCTGCGCTTCGCCAACGGCATGTTCGAACCGATCTGGAACCGCGATCGGATCGATCACGTGCAGATCACCGTGGCCGAGACGGTGGGGGTGGAGCGGCGCGGCCGGTTTTACGAACGAACTGGCGCACTCCGCGACATGGTGCCGAACCACGTATTTCAACTTCTCGCGATGGTCGCGATGGAGCCCCCCATCGGCTTCGCCGCACGCATGGTGCGCGACCGCAAGGCGGACGTATTCGCCGCGATGCGGGATCTCGGTGCGGCTGACGCGGTCCGCGGACAGTACGGCCCGGGCACCGAACGGGGCACACCGGTTGCCGGCTACCGCGCAGAGCCGGACGTGGCAAACGACTCCAACGTCGATACGTTCGTCGCGATGCGGCTGGGGATCGACAACTGGCGCTGGGCCGGCGTTCCATTCTACCTGCGCACGGGCAAACGCATGTCCCAGCGCTACTCGGAGATCGCGATCCGCTTCAAGCAGGCGCCCTACGCGCCGTTCGAGGACACGCATGTCGAAGCGCTGCCGCCCAACTGGCTCGTTTTGCAGATCCAGCCGGACGAGGGCATTTCGCTGCAGTTCGAGGTAAAGCGGCCCGGGCCTGTGGTGGACCTCGCCGCGGCGCGCATGGAGTTCCGCTACCGCGACTGGTTCCCGCGGGAACCGAATGTCGGCTACGAGACGCTGATCTATGACGTAATGACCGGCGACCAGACGCTGTTCAATCGTGCCGACATGGTCGAGCAGACCTGGCGAGTAGTGCAGCCGGTGCTTGACGCCTGGAAGGCTACGCCGCCGGCCCAGTTCCCGAACTACGATGCTGGCACCAACGGTCCGCACGAGGCGGATGTGCTGCTCAGCCAGGATGGCCGCTCATGGCGGCCCGTTGGCACGACGGCCGGCGGGAGCGGGTCCGGCGGGAGCGGGTAACGGGCGAGGGTGAGCTTACTTCGGCGGCCAGCCCAACCCCAATATGGCGTAGGCCCGCTCGCTGGGCGGCCAGAGCCGCATGACGTCCGCACGCCATCCGTAAGCGCCCCAGGCAAGCCCGGCGAGTATGGCAACGGTCCCTGCCCAGGCAAGAAGCAGAAGCAAGCCGCCACGCCAGAGCGGCTGGCCGTGCGGCTGACCGGCCGTAGCGACGTGCTTCCGCTGCACGGGTTCGGGCTGAGACAGGGTGTTCGGCGAACGCGAAGGCGGTGCCGATGGCGTGGCTGCCGGTGCGAGCGCCCGGTCGGATGGCGGAGCCGAATGAGCGACCGGCGCCCATTCTTCACCGCAGCGCGCACAGCGCACCGTGCGGCCTGGAGTGAGCCTGGGCTCCGGGACGTCATAAGCCGCGGCGCAGGACGGGCAGACGATGCGCATACGAAGTTCGATTCCTATCAGCTATGATACGTCAACCGAATCCGATGGTGGGGGAGCAGCCAACTCGAAGCAATTCAGGCCGCCGCCACATCGACAGTTCCGGCGCGCCGCGCGCAATGGCAAAAGATCGCGCCGGCATAGGCGACTCGGAGCCGGCATAGGCGACTCGAACATGATACGCTTCGACAAGGTGGGCTTGGGTTACGGCGGCTCTACGGGAAAGGTGACGGGGCCGGAGGTGCTGCATGACCTCTCGTTCGACATCCCGAAAGGCGTGTTCCGTTGGCTGCTTGGCCCATCAGGTGCCGGCAAGACATCCCTGCTGCGTCTGATGTACCTGGCCATCCGCCCGACAAGCGGACATCTTTCTGTCCTTGGGATCGACGTCGGGGAGGCCCGGCGCAGGGCGCTGCCTGACCTCCGGCGCCGGATCGGTGTCGTGTTCCAGGACTTTCGCCTGCTCCCCCACCTGTCCGCTTACGATAACGTCGCGCTGCCGCTTCGGATCGCAGGCCGCCCCGAGGGGCAAATCCGCGCCGATGTCACCGAGATACTGGGCTGGGTAGGACTGACGAAAAAGACTGGGGAGCGTCCCGCCGCCCTTTCGGGGGGTGAGCAGCAGCGTGTTGCTATTGCCCGTGCCGTGGTCGCCCGCCCTGCCCTGCTGCTCGCCGACGAGCCGACCGGCAACCTGGACGATGGCCAGGCGGAGAGGCTCATGCTGCTTTTTCAGGAGTTAAACCGGGTCGGTACTACCATCGTGGTCGCCACCCACAACGACACGCTGGTCGCGCGCCACGCCGCACCGGCGCTGCGCCTTGACCGCGGCCGCATCGTGGACGCGCGCTGAGATGGTGCGGTTCGCCCGCCGCACCCGCTTGCTGCGCCCGCCGCATTTCGACGAGCTCGGCTTGCGCCGGGCGTTTGCCGCACGGATGCTGCCTTTCATGGTGGCCGCAATGGCTTTCCTGGCCGCGCTGACCCTCGCCGGCTGGGTCGGCGCCGCCTCCTTGGCGCGGCACTGGCAGGAAGGCGCGGGCTCGGCGCTCACGGTTCAGGTTCCTCAGCCGAAGAACCCGGCCAGCCAGGGCGGGAGCCGGGTGACGCGCGTTTTGGAACTGCTGACCGGTAGCGCCGAGGTTGCCAGTGCCAGGCAGATCTCGGAGGAGGAACTCGGCGCCTTGCTTCGCCCATGGCTGGGCGGCAACGGAGAGCGGATGGCCTTACCGCTGCCGGCTGTGATCGCGGTCCGCCTGGCCGACCCTGACACCGATCTCGGCGTCCTCGGACGACGGCTTGATGCGGTGGCCCCCGGCGCCCTGGTGGAAGGGCACGATATCTGGGTCCGCCGTCTATCGGCACTCGCGCGGAGTCTGCAAGCCTGCGCTGGGATCGTCCTGTTGACCGTTGCTGCCGTAGCCTCGGCGGTTATTGCGGTGGCAACGCGGGCGGGACTAGCCGCTCGGCGAGAGGCAATCGAGATCGTTCACGGCCTTGGAGCCACCGACGGTTATATAGCGGCGCAGTTCGCGGGACGGGCCACACTCCTTGCAGGCGTCGGCGGCCTTGCAGGCGCGCTGGCGGCCATGCCGGTATTGCTGGGCCTCGCCAACGTCGCCGCGCCCTTCGGAGGATTCCAGCCGCGCGAGACCAACCCCGAAATGCTTGCAACGCTGCCGCCGATTCTTTGGCTCGCTTTGCCCGTACTCCCTGCAGCGACGGCGGCAATCGGGTTCTTGACCGCTCAGGCCACCGTGCGGCGCTGGCTGCGCGGACTGCCATGACTGTGCTGGCCCTGCCGCACCGCCGCGCTCTCAGGCGCCTTGCATTTGCGGGGGCCATGGCATGCATCGTATGGATTGCCGGCCTCCTGTGGTTCATCCACCTTGCGACCCTGCCCCCGGATCTGCCAGCACATGCTGACGGAATTGTCGCCCTGACCGG
>Ga0302193_10002118_pt1 | contig 16688 bp, 13 predicted proteins | sample II_Bog_E3_3_FD_200228 | JGI IMG/M metagenome (GOLD analysis project Ga0302193, IMG submission 200228) | Peat permafrost microbial communities from Stordalen Mire near Abisko, Sweden - II_Bog_E3_3 | ecosystem: Environmental > Terrestrial > Soil > Wetlands > Peat | place: Sweden: Abisko...
CGCTTGGGCCGCTGCAGGGCGTTGGAATCCACACCGCCGGACAACACCTTGCCCGACAGGGGCACCACGGTGTTGTAGGCCCGGGCCAGCCGGGTGATCGAATCCAGCAGGATCACCACGTCCTTCTTGTGCTCCACCAGCCGCTTGGCCTTCTCGATGACCATCTCCGCCACCTGCACGTGGCGGGTGGCGGGCTCGTCGAAGGTGCTGGAGACCACTTCGCCCTTCACGTTGCGCTCCATGTCGGTGACTTCCTCGGGCCGCTCGTCGATGAGCAGCACGATGAGGAACACCTCGGGATGGTTCAGGGTGATGCTGTTGGCGATGTTCTGCATGAGCACGGTCTTGCCGGTGCGGGGCGGGGCGACGATCAGCGCCCGCTGGCCCTTGCCCAGGGGCGTCATGAGATCCATCACCCGGGTGGAGAGCTCCTGGGGGTCCCGTTCCATCTTCAACATGCTGGTGGGATACAGGGGGATGAGGTTGTCGAAGTGGATCCGGTCTTTGGCGGCTCCGGGCGGATCGAAGTTGATCGCGTCAATGCGCAGCATCGCGAAGAACTTTTCCTCGTTCTTGGGCGGCCGGATCATGCCGGAGAGGGTGTCGCCCGAGCGCAGGTTGAACTTCCGGATCTGGCTCGGGGAGACGTAGATGTCGTCGGATCCGGCCAGGTAGTTGTGCTCGGGGGCCCGCAGGAACCCGAACCCTTCAGGCAGGACCTCCAGCACGCCTTCGGCGAAGAAAAGGCCTTCACGCTGGGCCTGCGCCTCAAGCAACCGGAAGATCAACTCCTGCTTGCGCATGGAGAGGGGACTTTCGATCCCGTAGGCTTTGGCCATCTCCGCCAACCGGCCAATGGACTGCTCCTTCAGATCCTGAAGGCTCAGAACGGCAGGCGCTTGGGTTTCAATTAGCATAGAACTTCCCTCGGGGGGGATTGTGTCTGATTGATCACTTTGGGATCGTTAACATTAACTCAATTGGCGTGCTCACGCCAAGGTTTTTTACAAATTAAACGAATCATATTGTCGCAAAAGCATATACCCTTTCGGAAAAAGATTTGGGATTTTCCACCGGAAAGGCGTGTCCTACTTCTGGGACAAGCTCAAACCTGGAATGGTTTATTAGTTTTGCGGTTTCCAAACACTTCCATGCCGGTGTCAGAAGATCCTCCGCCCCGGCCAGAAGCAGGACCGGATCCCGGATGTCACTCAGTCTTGAACGGATGTCCCAGTCCAGAACGCCTTCTATTTGATGGCGTGAACCATGGAAAGGTTCATTTATAGTTTTTCGATTCAGGAAATACTCTTTCAGGACCGCATACCGCGGCTCCAGGAACCGGTCGCCCCAGAGGTACGGGGCGGCGGCATCGAACTGCATCAACGGTCCGCCCAGATCCAGGCAGTGCAGCCAGTGGCGCAGCCGGAGCGCCATCGCGAAGTCGGTGCGGGGCACGGAGCTGGTGAGCACCGCCCCGGCGAATGCGCCCGGATGACTCGCCAGCAGTTCCAGGCCCATGGCGCTGCCATTGGACAACCCGGCCAGCCAGGGACGGCGGATATCGAGGCGCTCCAGCAGCTGCCAGGCCTCCTGGGCCAGCAGCGGCACCGGGTAGGGCCCTTCCAGCGGAGCGTCCGACTTGCCCTGTCCCCGGCTGTCGAAGGTCAGCACCCGGAAATGGAGGCTGAGCCCGGACAGGGTTCCCGCCCACATGGTGGTGTCGGCCAGCATCCCGTTGAGCAGGACCAGCCATGGCGCTCCCGGCCGCCCCTGGATCCGGTAGTGCAGCTTCACCCCCCCCGGCAGGACGGCCAGGCTGCCCGAAGCGGCGGGCCGGCCGGGTGCGGTCACGCTTCACCCCTGAGCTCGGCGGGGGCGAAGTGGGCGGCCAGTTCGAACCGTCCTCCGTTCCAGTGCAGGACGGCGCAACTGGCCTTCTTCATCTCCACGGACCGTCCGGTGAGGCGCAGGATCAAGTCCGAAAGGAACGGCTGGTGGCTGACCAGGGCGATGGTATCGAACGGCTGGGCCTCCGCCACCAGGGCCAGCAGCCAGGCCTCGGCCCCGGCCGTGCTGGCGTCGGGCTCCAGCCCTTCCCAGCAGGCCACGGGGAAGCCGTCGGCGGTGGCTTCCTTCAGGCAGGCCAAGGTCTCGGCGGCGCGCCGGTAGGGGCTGGAAACGCCCCGCGCCGGCTGGTAGCCGCGCAGTACCAGGCCGCGCAGGGCGGCCCGGGTCTTGGCCCAGCCCTCGACCGTGAGGGCCCGGTCCTCATCACGCAGGCCCCTTCGGGGATCCTCAGCGATGCCGTGGCGGATAAGCAGCAATGTGATCATCGATCCATAATCCTACATTCTTTGCCGTCCATGGGAACGTGAGACGATCCGTTCCCGGGGTTCAGGCGGCGCATCGCCTGCCAAGCAGCCGTCAGGTCCCTTGCGACCTTACCGCTGCTTGCGCCTCACGCTGCGATGAAGCGGGATCAACTGGCCTGGGTCGCATCCAGAATCATGGGCACGACCACGGGGCGGGTCTGGGTGGTCTTGCGGATGATCCGCCGCAGGGACTGGCGCAGGAGCTCGATGAGGAGGTCCTTGTTCTTCCGGATTTCCAGCGGCGCCTCCTCGAAGGCGGTCCGCACGGTCTCCCGCAGCAACTGGCCATAGGCCTGGTCGTCGGAAAGCACGACGAACCCGCGGCTGAGGATGGTGGGATCCCCGGCCAGCTCGCCCGTTGCCGGATCCACCTGCAGGGTGGCCACCACGATGCCGTCCTCCTGCAGGATCAACCGGTCGTGGATGACCCTGGCGTCGACCATGTGGTCGACGCCCTGATCGACGAAGCACTTGCCCACGGGCACGCTGCCGGCCAGGTTGGCCTTGCCGTTCCGGTGCAACTGCAGGCATTCGCCTCCGTCCAGGAGCAGCACCCGGTCCTTGGGATAGCCCAGGGTCTGGGCCAGTTGGCCGTGGCATTTGAGGTTGCGGTAGGTTCCGTGCACCGGGGCCATGTAGCGGGGCCGCACCATGCGGATCATCTCGGCGGAATCCTCCCGGTGCCCGTGGCCGGTGGCGTGGATGGGACCGATGCCTTCCAGGGTGGTCTCGGCCCCGAGCCGGGCGGCGGTATCCAGCATGCGGGAAATACCCACTTCGTTGCCCGGAATGGAGCGGGAGCTGAGCACCAGCCGGTCCCCCTCCACCATCTTCAGGCCCTTCATCTCACCCCGCAGCACCCGGGACAGCGCGCTCATCTCCTCGCCCTGGGTGCCGGTGCAGAGCACCGCCACCTGCTTGGGGGCGAACATGGAGACTTCCTTGGCGTCGATGAACAGGTCGTCAGGCAAGGCCATCTTGCGCAGGCCCCGGGCCACGGTCACATTGCGGTCCATGGAGCGTCCCAGGAGGCAGACCTTGCGCTTCTCCTCGTAGGCCAGATCGAGAATGGTCTGGATGCGGTGGATGTTGGAACTGAAGGTGGCCAGGAACAGCTTGCCCTTGGTCTTCTTGAAGGCGTCCCGCAATCCTTCCCGGCAGGACTGCTCGCTGGGGGTGGGGGTGGTCTTGAGGATATTGGTGGAATCCGAAAGCAGGACGGTGACGCCGGCATCGCCCAGTTCCTTCAGCCGCGCGGTTCCGGTGAGGCGGCCATCCACCGGGGTGGGGTCGAGTTTGTAGTCGCCGGTGTGGATCACCACGCCCCAGGGGGTGTGCAGGGCGATGCTGCAGGCGTCGGGGATGCTGTGGGTGACCGGGATCCACTCCGCGGTGATCTCGCCGGTGCCGATGGCCACCTTGCCGAAATCCTCCACCACATGCATGTGCTTTGAACTCCAGAGGTTGAATTCCTTGAGCTTGCCTTCCAGGAGCCCCATGGTGAAGGCGGATCCGTAGACCGGCACCGGCCAGCGCTCCAGGAAATAGGGCAGCGCCCCCAGGTGGTCCTCATGGCCGTGGGTGAGCAGCACGGCGTCGATCCGGTCGCCGAAAGCCTCAAGGTAGGCGAAGTCCGGGACGATGCTGTCGATGCCCGGCTGGTCCTCCGAGGGGAACAGCTGGCCGCAGTCGACCAGGAACAAGCTCCTGGCGGTATGGACCACCAGAGCGTTCATGCCGAATTCGCCGAGGCCGCCGATGGGGATGAGCCGAAGTTCGTCTTTCCCGGGCAGTTCCTGCCAACGGGCGAAGGGGGGTGAGGTCATTTGCATTAGGTGCTCTCTGGGACGGGTGGCGCAAAGGAAAGCGTCAGATTGAGAATGATAAGCCAGGTTTCCGGGGGAATGGCCTCGGCCCGGATGGCGGGGGGGAGGCCGGCCGCCGCCAGCACCTCCCGGACCCGGTCCGGACCGAAAAGGCCATGCCAGTTGTTGGCCAGAGTCTTACGGCGATGGCTGAAGCTGGTGTGCAGGAGCGTCAAGAGGGCCTTGCGCTGGGCCAGGGGCACCCCGCCGGGGCGGGGTTCGAACAGCAGCACGGCGGAATCCACTTTGGGAGCCGGGCGGAAGGCGCCGGGGCCGAGCTTCATGAGCCGGGTGAGCCGGCAGGTCAGTTGGGCCAGGATCGACAAGGGGCCGTATTCCTTCTCGCCGGGCCGGCCGAGGAGCTTCTGCCCCACCTCCAACTGGAACATGAACACCATCCGCTCCCATGGAATGGGCTGCAGCAGGAACCGGGTGAGGATGGCGGTGGCGGCGTTGTAGGGAAGATTGCCCACCACGCTGAGCGGGCCCTCGATCTCCAGAGGCACCTGGACCGCGTCCCCGGAAATGGGATGGAAATGGGAGACACCCTGGAACCGCTCCAGGAGCAGGGCGATGGCGTCCGGATCCAGATCCACCGCCCAGAGCGGGCGGCCATCCTCCAGCAGCGGGCCGGTGAGCACTCCAGGGCCCGGTCCGATCTCCAGCAGGCGAGGAGCGGTGGAGGCCAGGGCGGCGTCGGTGATGGCCCGGATCGCGGATTTCTGGATAAGAAAATGCTGGCCGAACCGTTTCTTCGGAATCAATCTCAATGAATCTGGCAGACCATGCTCCACCCTTTGAGCCTAACAAGGATGTGGCAGGGGCATGGGCACAAATTGTTCCTGACTCCCGGATAGGTCTTCGCCTTGTCGGTCCTTCCTTTGGTTAAAACAGGAAATCCGCCCGGATCCCCCAACCGCCCCGACCCGGAAGAGGGCCTCGCAGCGCGGCGGCGGCGGCCAGACCCCAGACCGAGGTTTTGCATGATAATTAATAATTTGTTATTAATTATTAGAATAAATCACAGAACTATAAGTTTTTAACGGTGAAGTGAGCATATTTCGTTTAATTTCAGCTGCTTTTCGCATCATCCAGCGGGTCCAGGAAGGCGCTTCCCAAATGACCCCAAAGCCATTTCATATTTTTACCTTCTTTTGAGTTGCTTCCCGACCACCGGTTTTCTAGACTCTGGTAGATGTTCTTTGGAGCCCCTTGATGCGAATCATTCAAAAAGCCTTATTAGCGATCGCCACCCTCGCCATCGCGTCCCTACCTGCCCTTGCCGCCCAGCCCAAGCTCGTGTTCGGTTCCGACGCCACCTTCCCGCCCATGGAGTTCCTGGATGCCAACAAGAACGTGGTCGGATTCGACATCGACCTGATCCAGGCGGTGGCCAAGGCCGGCGGGTTCGAGGCGGTGGTCAAGAACACGGCCTGGGACGGCATCTTCGCCGGGCTCAACGCCGGCAGCTACGACGCGGTGCTCTCCTCGGTCACCATCACCCCCGAGCGCAAGGCCACCATGGACTTTTCAATACCCTATGTAAGCGCCGGCCAGGTGATCATCGTCAGCCGGAAGACCACCGGGCTCACCACCCTCGCCCAGTTCGCCGGCAAGAAGGTGGGCGCCCAGATCGGCACCACCGGCGCCCTGGAAATCGCCAAGCACAAGGACATCACCTTGAAGAACTACGATGAGGCCGGTCTGGCCGTGGAGGACCTCAACATCGGCCGGATCGACGCGGTGGTCATCGACTCCCCCACCGCCGCCAGCTACGTCCTGCAGAACGAAAAGTACAAGGCCAATCTCATGATCGTCGGCCAGCCCTTTACCGACGAGCACTACGGGATCGCCCTGAAGAAGGGCAACCGGAAGGCCTTGGCCCTGATCAACAAGGGCCTGGCCATCGTGCTCAAGGACGGGACCGTGGACAAGCTGGTCAAGAAGTGGCTGAAGTAGCCGACCGGTGAACACTAACCCCAAGACCGCCCCCGGAGTGGCAGGGAGGATTCCGGCGCTGGCGCCGGAAACCGTCCTGCACCTCAATGAAAGTTCCCTGATCCCGGGCGACCGGGAAACCCTCGCCGCCTGGAAGATCGCCTTCTTCGGGGCCATCGCCCTGCTGGTGGCCCTGCCGATCTACCGGCCCCACCCGTTCCTGGAGATCCTCTCCTTCGTTCCGGACGGCCTCACCGCGACCTTCACTGTCACCGTGGCCTCGGTCTGCTGCGCCCTGGTGCTGGGCCTGCTGGCCGGCCTGGGCCGGATCGCCCGGACCACGATCATCAACCGAATCGCCACCGTCTACGTGGAGGTGGTGCGGGGCATCCCCCTGCTGGTCCAGCTGTTCTACATCTACTATGCCCTGGGCCCCCTGCTCCATCTGAACGGGTTGATGTCAGCCATCGCCGCCTTGTCCATCTGCTACGGTGCCTACCTGGCGGAGATCTTCCGGGCCGGGATCCAGTCCATCGCCAAAGGGCAGATGGAGGCGGCCCTGGCCCTGGGCATGTCCCGGACCCAGGCCCTGTGGAAGATCATCCTGCCGCAGACGGTGAAGGTGGTGCTGCCGCCCATCGGCAACGAGTTCATCGCCCTGCTCAAGGATTCATCCCTGGTTTCCATTCTGGCCGTTTCGGACCTGTTGCGCCGCGGCCGCGAATTCGCGTCGACGACCTTCAACTACCTGGAAGCCTATACGGTCGTCGCCCTGATCTACCTCATCATGACGCTGTTCTTCTCGCGCCTGGTGGGCCTCATGGAAGAGAGGTTGCGGACCCATGGCGGAAAGCATCATTAGGATCAAGCAGGCCAAGAAGAGCTTCGGCCACGTGCAGGCCCTGCGCGGGGTGGATCTCGAGGTCGCCCGGGGCGAAGTGATCCTCATCGTCGGCCCATCCGGTTCCGGCAAGAGCACCCTGCTCCGCTCGGTGAACCGCCTGGAGACCCTCACTTCGGGGGAGGTCTGGGTCGAGGACGATTGCGTCACCAGCCCCCATGCCGATATCCGGAAGATCCGGGAGGAGGTGGGCATGGTGTTCCAGAGCTTCAATCTGTTCCCCCACCTCTCCGTGACCGAGAACATCGCCTTGGCCCCGACCGTGGTGCGCAAGGAAAAGCCGGCGGTGACCTACCAGCGGGCCCAGGCCCTGCTGGAGCGGGTCGGCCTGTCGGACAAGGCCCACGCCTACCCCGACCAGCTCTCCGGCGGCCAGCAGCAGCGGGTCGCCATCGCCAGGGCCCTGGCCATGCAGCCGAAGATCATGCTGTTCGACGAGCCCACCAGCGCCCTGGACCCGGAGATGATCAAGGAAGTGCTGGACGTCATGCTCGATCTGGCCAAGGACGGCATGACCATGCTGGTGGTCTCCCACGAGATGGGCTTCGCCAGGGCCGCCGCCGACCGGGTCATCTTCATGGACGAAGGCGTGGTGGTGGAGGAGGGGGCCCCCAATGTCATCTTCTCCAACCCCAAGGAGGAACGCACCCAGCGGTTCCTGGAACACATCCTCTAGCCTGGGATTGAATCCGGATGTCCAGCCAAAGCCGGCCGCCCCGAGGAGGCCTCATGGAACCGGACTGGCCCGCCACCCCAGGATCCGCACCCCCTGGGCAGGCTCCCGCCCATGGTAGCGGCGGATCGCCGGGAGCGCGGCACCGGCGCCTCCCGGGCTGCCGGCGGCCACCCGCCCCCATTGGGTCACCTGGGCATCGGCCTGGGGCACGAGCTCGCCGGCCAGTCCCGTGAACCGGGCCCCGGCCGGGCTTGGCCCGGCCCTGGGACGCCAGATCCCGCCGATCCGGAAGGTCTCGGTCATCCCACCCGGGGCGCAGGGGTCGACCGGATCATCCACCGGGGTGAACACGCTGAAAAACAGCGCGCCATGGGTGACCAGAGGATCGTGGACCACCTTCCCGCCCGGCCCAGGGAGGTCGAGCCGGAACCCCAGCGCAGCCGGCTTCCGGGTCCCGGGGTCCAGGTGGAGCAGCTGGGCCGGGTCCAGGGCGCCGGCCACCGAAGCCCCGTTCAGCCGGGTCAGCTGCCCCTCGTCCAGGCCGGCCCCGCCACCGCGGCCGGTCGCCCCGGGGTCGAACAGCAGGATCATGCGGTTGCACGCCCCGCCCTGCCCCGGGACCGGCCGGTCCATGGGGTTGTTCCGGTCCCCGGTGCCCAGGACCACACCCAGGGCGGGGATGGCCGTCCCGGGGATCCGTCCCTGGGGCAGGGTGAAGACCTCGGGCCGGGTGCTGACCACCGCATCCCGCAGCCGCAGCACGGGGCGCAGGCTCCAATCACCCGCCCGGCAGCTGTCGCCGGGGAGCCCGGAGGCCGGCTGGAGCCCCAGGGCCCACAGCCCGCCGGACCGGTCCGTGCAATAGACCCGCTGGGCCATGCCCGTGCCCGGCGACACCTCCACCGGCACCCCGCCGGCGGACACGCTGCCCATGGCCGGATCACCGTGGCAGAAGAGGTTCCCGGGCCCATCCCGGTAGTTCCCCGGCCCCCGGTTCAGGTCGAACAGGATCAGGGAACGCCCGAACGGCCTGGGCGGATCCGCATCGGTCCAGCCCGGGTTCCGTTCAATGCCGTCGCTGCTGAAGCCACCGCCCAGGACCAGGAAATCCGCCACCTTGCCGCCGCCGTCCAAGGCCCGGGCGATGGCCGGCCTCCCGGTGGCGAGCCCCATGGAACGGACCCACCGGTTCCCGGCCCCGGCGACCTCGTCCGGCCGCAGGGCCCAGCGCAGTTCCGGCTTCAAGGGGTCCTGCACCTCCAGGCAGTAGGTGCTGCGGCCCCCGTTGCCCAGGCCGAACACCAGCAGGGCGGTGTCCCCGGGCCGGACCAGGGGCTTCCCGGCCCGGCCGGGCCGGGGGTTGAAGTAGACCAGAGGAGCGCCGTCGGCCAGGTAGGCGTGGGGATTGGGGCTTGGATTCGGCCGTTCCAGGGGGTCGACATCATCCAGGTACCAAGGCTGCAGGATGGCCTCGGTGGGGATGAACGACCAGAGCTCGACCGCGGCGGCCCGGGGAACCAGCAGCTGACCGCCGTCCACCCGGATGGCGGTCTCGTAGCTCACCTCGCCGAAGGCGTGCAGGTGGCCCTGGTTGGTGGCCACGAACAGCACCCGGAACCGGGGCCGAGCCCCTGCGGCCCGGGCGGCGTCCCCCTGGGCCCGGAGCTCCGGAACGGCGTCCGCCAGCTCCGGGGCATACTCCAGCAGGGCCGGGGTGCTGTTGATGACATCGCCCATGGCCCGCTCCCGCATGGGATAGCTGCCGGTTCCCGGCCCCTCGCGTTCCGGCCGGGTGGTATCACCGCCCAGCATGGACCAGAGAAATCGGGTGAGCCCCGGACCGGTGGGCCGGCTGGCAGGGGCCATGGCCCGCTGCAAGTCCCCGAGCAGGGTCCCGTCACCCGGGGCCACCACCGTCAGCCGGCTGCCCCCGGGCAGCAGGGTGTGGACCCTGCCCTCCCGCCGGTCCACCGTGCCATAGCCGGCCAGGATCCGGCTCGCCGCCCAGCCGGCCCGGTCCGGGTCCAGGGTGGTCAGCGGCCTGCCGGCCGGATCCACCGGGGTGGCGGTCTCGCCGCTGCCGCTCAGGCCCGTCATGATCAGGTCCCCGCTCCACCGGGTGGTCCCCCCGGACGGATGGAACACGCCCAGGTACGCCGTGCGGCCCACGCAGAGGCCCACCAGGGAGGCCGCCGGCGCAGAGGGCTCGGCGGCCGCCCCAGCCCGTTCGGCCGCACGGCGAAAACCCAGGGCAAGGCCGGCTTCATGCCGGGCGTGGGTGAAATTCGGGGCCTGGCCCGGTCGGGCGGCATCGGTGGTGAACGGGGCGGCGGCGGGAACCCGGCCCTCGCCCCACGGGGCCGCGGCATGGAGCCGGGCCGGGGGGCCGGCGTCGATGCCGCCGCCCAGGCAGAGGCCGAGGGTGAGGGTGGTGACCGGCCGGCGCCGGCGGAAGCCCTGGCCGCCATGGGCGGCGATCCCGGCCAGGGTCTCGGGGTTGCAGAACCGGCCGCCGCCGGCCGGCTCCAGCGGGCCCAGAGCGGCCCGGATAGCGCCGCTGCCCTCCAGGGCGGTGCCGGGCCCTGCCCCCCCGCCGTAGCCGGCGACCGGCAGGAGCCCCGGATCCCAGCCCGATCCGCTGGCCGCCACCAGGAGCATCAGCCTGGCGCCGCAGGGATCATCGGCTTCACCGGGGCCCGGGTCGAACACCGAGGCGCCGTTCCCGCCCTGGGCGGTGGCGTTGAACTGGGCCAGGGCGTTGGCCACCGCCCAGGTCACGGCGGCCCCCCGGCCGCTCAAGGTCCCCGGCGCCTTCCGCTGCAGCGCGGCCAGGTCCCCGGGACAGGCCAGCGACCGCAGGGACCGCTCCCGGCCCAGACCCAGGTCATTGGAGCAGCTGATGGTCCTGTCCGCCTCCTCCCCTTCCGGATCCAGGAAGCGGAAGGCCCAGCGGGAGACATCCCGGACACGCCGTCCGTCCGCCAGACGTCCGAAATAGGTGGCGATCAGCGCCGCCTTGACCGCCTGGTAGCGGCAGCGGGCCGGGAGCCCGTTCTGCCAGGCGGTGGCCGGTTCTCCTTTGGCGTTGAGTTCGGTGACCTGGGGAATGACGAACGACCTGAGGCCGCCGGCGGTCATGGCCGTGGGGTTGGCGGCGTCGTTCTTCCGGTTGGGGGTTCCGGCTGTGCCGAAGAAGATCCAGAACAGGTAATCGGTGTGGTAAAGGATCGGACGGCCGCCTTCCACTTCCAGATTGCCGCTGGCCTGGGGCTCGACGGCATCCACGTGGCCCGGCGCCCCCACCGAAGGGCAGGGCCTCCCACCCGGTTCGTGTCCAGCCCAGCCGGTGGTGTCCAGGGCCACCGGCCCGCCAAAGCCCGGGCAGGTGACGCTGGACTGGTTGGCGTAGACGAACCGGGAGCTGGCCGGATTGCCCCCCTGGGCCGGATCGTCGCAGGTTTCGGCCGGCACCGATTCCGGGCTTTCCAGCAGCCTCCAGGGAATGGGGAGGTCGATGGTGCGGCTCCCGCCCGGGACCGCCACCTCGCCGCCACAGTATGCCGAAGAGGGAAACCCGCTGCGGCCGCGGGTGTGGATCCGCACGTGGGTGGCGTACTTGACCCAGGTGGCAGGCGCGCCGATGCTGCCGTCCCTTGCCTGGGGGCCGGAGGGGAGCGTTTCCCCCCGGGCCCGCAGGTAGGCCTGGTCGATGACCGTGCCATCGGCGGCCACCAGGGGGCCGTGCATGCCGTAGAAGGGATAGGCGCCGGTGAACTCCCGGTCGCTGTCGTTCCAGCAGACCCGCACCTCCATCTGATAGCCTCCGGTGCCTGCCCGGGAAAGGGTGTAGCGGAAATAGAGGCAGTCCTGGTCGGGATCCTGGCTCCTCGGGTAATCCCTTGTCCGGACCGGGCGGGTGAAATGGGTCCAGTAGTCCGCCCCGGTGTAGTAGTACGGGTGCCAGAGCACGGCGCTGGTCCCGGGTGAAAAGTCCAGCAGACACAGCACTTCGGCAGGCCCGGAGCGCTCCTGGAACAGGTCGGTCACGTCGGTGGGGGTTCGCCACCGGCGGTCCAGCTGGGCCTGGGCCAGGGTCCCGGCCAGGACCGCCAGGGCGAGGATCCGCGCCGCCCGCATCCCGGCTACCGGACCGGACACGGGGCGGTGACCAGCAGTTCCCGGACCTGGCGCGACACCCGTCCACCGGCCACCCGGCAGCGGCCGGTGGCGGTCACCTGCCAGAGTTGGTCCGGGGGAATGGCGGACGGATCCGCCGGTCCCCCGGCGGCGCCGCCCCGGCCCATGCCCGGCTGGGGCCAGGCCCCCAGGTGCCGGACCCGGAGTTCGAAGTCCTGGCGGGCGAGGCTGTCGGCCGGCTGGGAGAACAGCCGTTCCGACCCGCCCGATGCCAGCGGCGGAGGATTGCCTCCACCCCCGCCCGGAGCTTCCGCCAGCCCGGCCAGGAAGGATTGGATCCCCTCGTCCCGTTCGCCCCCGGCCGCCGACGACCAGGCCAGAAACCAGTCCAGCCCTGCCTCCGCGGCCGAGGCCGCCTTGGCGCCCGGCACCCCGTCCCCGGCCAGGGCCAGCTCACGCACCAGGTTGCGGCTGGTGGCGAACGCCGCCGCGGCCATGAGGGCCAGGAGCATGAAGGCGACCAGGATCGCGATCCCGCCCCTCGGGCCTGCGCGCCGGTCCATCAGCCCCCCCTTTCCAGGCCGAAATTCCTGGGCCGGAGCAGCAGGGTCTGGCTCCGGTAGCGGAAGTGCCGGCCAGCCGTTCCCGGGCCATCGTCCCTGGGCACAGGGCTCCGGGTCTCCATGGAGACCTGGACCAGGCCTCCACATTTCCGGAACCAGAAGGGATCTCCCGCCAGTGCCGCGTCACCGGCCCGGCGTCCCCGGGCCCCGAGGCCGGCCTGGAGCCGGCTCGAAGTTTCAGCGAAGTCCGCGCCCCTGATGCCCGGGAACCGGTTGTCCAGGGTGAAGTCCACCCGGAATCCGGTGACGTTTTCGGCCACCACCTCCCGCAATCGGCTGCCGGCCAGCCGGCTCCACCGGGGCACCGCCCGGTTCCCGGGATAGGCGGTCTCCAACCGCACCAGGCACGGGGTGAGCCAGCCGGGAGGGCTGAGGTCCCGATCCAGGGCCAGGTATACCAGCGCGTAGCGGACGATCCGCAGCGGGCGCACGCACTGGATCCGGGCCCCGGCCCGGTGGTGCCAGCGGAAGGCGGCGGCCCCGGCCACGCCGCCGGGGCGGCGCACCCGCACCGGCAGGGTCTGCCTGGCCAAGAACGTCACCGGCTGGTCCACCTCGGCGAATTCGAACCGGCCATCGGCCACCAACAGCAGATCCCCGGACTCCAGTTCCAGCTTGCGGGCAGCCCGAACCTGAACGGTGCCCGCCCGTTCGGGATCATCGGTTTCCTCCGGCAGGCTCGCCAAGGGCCTGGGCGGGGCGAGCCCCGGGACGGGACGGGTCAGCTCCGCATGCACCGGGATCGGCACATCCATGACAAAGCTCAGTTCATCCGCCTCCTTGCCCATGGGCTCCAGCGGGTCGTCGCCCGGTTCCCGGGGGACGAAGGCGCCGCCGCTCAGCTTGGGGATGGACCGGCCGGGCACCAGCATGAAGGCGCTTTGCCCGCCGGCATCGGCCCCGGCCGCCAGGTCCAGGTTCCGCGACTCGGGGGGAGGAAAGAGGTAGCCCATCATCTGCAGGTCCTCCTCGACCCGCGCCAGAGACCAGCGCAGCGCCCGCTGGGCGGTGAGGGTTTCGTTGACCCGGGTCCAGCTGGTCCTGCTCGCCAGAAACACCCGCACCATCCCACCCAGGAGCAGCCCCAGGAACAGCAAGGCCACGATCATCTCCAGCAATGAAAATCCGGGCTTGCGGTTCGGTGCCAAGGGCGCCCTCAGTAGGTGATGAGCCGGTTCAACGTGAGGCTTTTCCGGGCGGCGGGGGCACCCTCCTCCCAGACCACGGTGGCCCGGAACTCCCGGGCCGTTGCCAGGGGGGACGGCGTCAGCCCCCCCGGCTCCGACCGGCTCACGGTCACCGTGAAGAAGCCGGATTCGGCCGCCGTGGGCAGACCGTCCCGGTCGAACCGCTCCACCCATTCGGACAATCCCGGCTCGGTGTAGCGCGGGTCAGCCTGGGCCGGTTCCACCCCCAGGCCGTAGCCCTGATACACCAGCCTGGCTTCGGCCAACACCCTTTCCAGGGTGTTGTTGCCCAAGGCGGCGGCGGCCATGCGGGTCCGGCTCCCACCGCCGCCCGCCACCGTGGCGACCTGCAGGGCGCCCAGGCCCAGGAGGCCCACCGCCAGGATGAAGGCCGCCAGGAGGAACTCCACCATGGTGAAGGCGCCGGCGCCTTGGCGCCGGAGGGGGCTGGGCGGGAAGCGGGTTCTGGCCATGGCGCCAAGATGGACATTCCGGGACACCCTGCCGGATTTTCTTCCCCTGGCGCCGGCTCGACTTGGGCGCCCGGGGCCCTGGAGGGAGGACGGCGGTGACGGCGAGAGGCTACTTTTTATCCAACTTTTGGCCGGGTGGCTTCGTGATCGATGGTCTGCTTTCGGTGGACAATCTCCTGGTCCGGCCCCATGGGCCCTGCCGGGGGTTGGCGAAGCCCGGCAGATCCGCTGAAAGGACCCTCGGGACTTGCGCCGGGGGCCTTAGAGAGCCCTGATGGGCAATCCCAATTTCTCCTGGAACGGAAAGCGGCTCACTCCGCCGGAACCGGTGGATATTGGCGGTCGACCCCTGTCCGACATGGTGATGGAGGACCGGGGATGATCTTGTATCTGGACTCCTCGGCCCTGGTGAAATGGTATGTCAAGGAGACCTTCAGCGAGGGCGTTTCACCCGACATGGTTTTCGCCTGCTTCGATGACCACCTGAACCGCGCGGCCGTGGCCCAGACGATGAAGGTGCTCTGACCCCGTTCCCTCAAAGCCGTCCCAGGATCCAGTCCCCCTGCGGTTCCGGCCGGGTGATGTTCCGGAACCCTGCCCGGCCCAACCAGGATCGGTACTCCGCCTCGGTGTAGGTGTTGCCGGCGGCGGTTCCCACCAGCATGTTCAGGGCGAACAGCGCCGCCACCGGCGGTCCCGCCCGATCCGGATCCAGGATGAATTCCCGGATGGCCACCCGGCCCCCGGGCCGGAGCGCCTGGGCGCAGCGGCCCAGGAGATCCTGGTTTCCCCCCTCGTCCAGCATGTGACAGATGGCGGAGACCAGCACCAGATCGTAGCCTTCTCCGAGGCTGCCGCTGCGCAGGTCGCCCTCGCGCACGGTCACCCGGTCCCCAAGCCCGGCCGCCTCGATATGGCCAAGGGCGATGGGCAGCACCGGCCCCAGGTCCAGCACCTCGGCCCGCAGTTCCGGATTGGCCTGGGCGAAGGCGATGGCGAAGCTGGCCGGCCCGCCCCCCACATCCAGCATCCGCCCCACCCCCTGGGCCCCGACCAGCCGCAGTCCCTCCGCGGCGGCGATTCCGGCCCGGGCCTGCATGGCGGCGAGGAAATGCTCCACCTGCCCCCCCGGCGGACCTTCCCGGTCGGACCTGCCGCTGCGCACGCAGGCGGTCAGGGTGGACCAGGTGTCCCAAAGGTGCGCCATGTGCATCAGTCCCGCCCGTTCCCGGCCCAGGGACTGGGCGGCCTCGGTGCACTGGAACTGCTCCCCGTCCTTGACCAGGACCCCCATGGCCGCCAGCGCGTTCAGCAGCATGGCGGTGGCCCGGAGGTCAGCGCCGACGGCGGCCGCCACCTCGGCCGCGGACGCGCCGGCGCCGCAGGCCGGCAACAGGTCCAGTTCCACCGCCGTCAGCAGCACCCGGCTCTCCTGAAAGCCGCGTAGAGCCTGCATCATCTCCGGCAAGGTTCGAGTCTTGGCCATCGGGGCGTCCTCCGGAAGCTCACGGAAAAAGCATACGCCTCCCCGCCACCGGTGGCTGAAACCGGGCAGGCGGGCTACTGGATCGTCCGCCAGACCCTGATCTTCGGGTGGCGCGCCTGGGACCGGCCCGAGGTGGTCTGCAGTTGCAGCACCCCGGCGGTCCCGGCCGGAGAACCGGAAGGAACCACGACGCCACCCTGGATGGCTCCCGTGGTGCCGTAGGCGACAAAGTTGGAGGCCACCCCGTTCCAGGTGAAGGTGGTCCCGCTTGCACAGGCATAATTGGTCCGGGTATCCGTAGGCACGGGATTGATCGCGTCGCAGATGATGCTGGTGGTGGTGAGACCGGACCCGCCGGTGCAGGGATCGGCGAGGGTGGGCGTGAAATAGGAATAGAACAGGCTGCCGGAAATCACCGTGGGCGAGGTGATGCCTTTGGGGAAATACCCTTTGCTGGTTACGCCCGGGAAGTTCACGTAGTAGCCGAAATAGGGATTGCCGGTGGTGGGGGCGAGGTAGTACGTGGCGGTTCCCGGGGTGACGGCATCCGGAGCCGGGGAACTATTGCTTTGAGCGAAGGTGCTGACGTCGAGCAGGCTGGCGATGGCACTCCCGTCCTTCATCCCGGCATCCGGTCCGGCATTGGTGTCCAGGCCCCAATTCTGGCTGTCCTGCCGGTCGAAGGCCACCGTGACCCGGTAGTTGGCGGGAATGGTGCTGCTGTTGTAGTTGTAGTCCAGAGGGTTGTTGCGGTTGCCGCTCACCATGGCGATGCCCACGGCGGTCGGCGAGGCCAGGGTGCTGCTCTTGGGCCTGCCAGGGAAGGTCCCCACCCGGAACGGGGCCGGTGTGGCGGAATAGACGTTGCGGCTGTTGGAGTCCTGGTAGACCTTGCGAACCCCGGGGTTGCCCGAGGCCGTGCCATCGGTGGTCCAGTGGGTGAGGTCGGAACTGTCGATGCGATAGCCCAGGGTGGCAGACCCGGTGGTGGTATCCACCTGCTTGGAGCCCCAGGCCCAGAGCCCGCCGG
>Ga0302193_10002123_pt1 | contig 16673 bp, 10 predicted proteins | sample II_Bog_E3_3_FD_200228 | JGI IMG/M metagenome (GOLD analysis project Ga0302193, IMG submission 200228) | Peat permafrost microbial communities from Stordalen Mire near Abisko, Sweden - II_Bog_E3_3 | ecosystem: Environmental > Terrestrial > Soil > Wetlands > Peat | place: Sweden: Abisko...
TCCACGCGAGCAAAGATCCAGCGGCTGCCGATCGAGGCGATCAGCCAGGCCTCCGCCAACCAGCGATCCGGCCGCAGCGGCCGCACCAGCGACGGCATCGCCATTCGCCTCTATTCGGAGGAGGACTTCCTGCGGCGGCCGGAGTTCACCGAACCCGAGATCCTGCGCACCAACCTGGCCGCTGTCATCCTGCAGATGATCTCACTCGGTCTCGGGAACATCGAGAACTTCCCGTTCCTTCAGCCGCCCGACTCCCGCGGAATCAAGGACGGCCTCGACCTGCTCGCGGAACTCGGAGCGGTGGATGTTCGTCCCTCGCGCGAAGCGAAGGGCCCGACCATCACGGCCATCGGCAAACAGCTCGCCCGCCTTCCCGTCGACCCCCGGCTCGCACGCATGATCGTCGAATCGAAGAAGCACGGGGTAACCCGTGAGGTACTGGCGATCACGGCCGGGCTGACAATTCAGGACCCCCGCGAGCGCCCACTCGAGCGACGAGCCCACGCCGACCAATTGCACGCGCGATTCATCGATCCGACGAGCGACTTCCTCACCCTGCTTGGCCTGTGGAACTACCTCAAGGACAAGGAGAAGGAGCTCAGCGGCAACCAGTTCCGTCGGCTCTGCAAAGCCGAGTACCTGAATTTCCTGCGCATCCGCGAGTGGGCGGACCTGTACCGGCAACTGGCCCGCGCCGCGAAGGATGCGCACCTCACCGTGGGCGAGTCATCCACAAACCCGGACGGCATCCACAAGTCACTGCTCGCCGGCCTGCTGAGCCAGTTGGGCATCCGGGATCTTGCCAAGCGCGACTACCAGGGCGCCCGCCAGGTGCGGTTCGTGATCTTCCCCGGGTCGGCCCTGTTCAAGAAGCAGCCGGCCGCAATCATGAGTGCCGAACTGGTGGAGACCAGCCGGCTCTTCGCCCGGATGAACGCCGCGATCGACCCCGCCTGGGCCGAACCCATCGCCGGCGACCTGGTGAAACGCACCTATGGGGAGCCGCACTGGGAAAAGAAGCAGGGGTCGGCGGTCGCGGCCGAACGCGTCACCCTCTACGGGGTGCCGATCATTGTGAACCGCCGGGTGCAGTTCGCCCGCATCGATGCCGGCTGGGCCAGGGACATCTTTATCCGGTCCGCTCTCGTGGACGGCGAGTGGGAATCCCCGCCGCCGGGCGAGCTGTTCCAGTTCGACCGCGACAACAGGGCACTGCGGGCGGAGCTGGCGGGACTCGAGGAGCGCAGCCGGCGACGGGACATCCTGTACGACGATGAGGCGATCTTCGACTTCTACAACGCGCGCATCCCGGCCGACGTCGCAACGACCCGTACGTTCGAGACGTGGTGGAAGGCAGAGCGCAGGACCCGCCCCGACCTGCTGACGATGACCCGCGAAACGCTCGCCGGCGAGACCGAGATCGACGAGGATGCCTTCCCCGCGGCCTGGCGCCAGGGAGACCAGACGCTGGCCCTGAGCTACCGGTTCGAGCCAGGGTCGGACGACGACGGGGTCACGGTAACCGTGCCGCTGGCCCTGCTGCCGGGGCTGTCCCCCGCCGGATTCGACTGGCTGGTTCCGGGGCTCCGCGAAGACCTCGTTACCGCACTGCTGAAGTCGCTGCCGAAGGCGATCCGACGCAACGTCGTACCCGCGGCCGACTGGGCGCGACGGCTCCTCGCCGAGCTGCCGGACCCCGCCACTCTCGCCGACGAGCTCGAAGCACCGGATGCGACGCCCCTGGCCGACTACCTCGCTGCGGCCATCCAGCGCCTGACCTACACCCCCGTCGACCCAGCCGACTTCGACACCGAACGGCTCCCACCCCACCTGCGGATGACGTTCTCCGTCGTGAACGAAAAGGGCACCGAGGTGGCGCGGTCGAAAGACCTGTCGAGCCTGCAGGAGAAACTCAAAACCCGAGGCCGGGAAGCGGTCGCCCGCGTCAGCGCCGCCACCCCGCACGCCATCGAACGACGCGGGATCACGACCTGGGATTTCGACGAACTGCCGAGGCACATCGAAATCCCGCAAGCCGGCACGGTCATCCGCGCCTACCCGGCGCTCGTTGACCACGGCGCTTCCGTCTCCATCGAACTCATGAGCACGGCGGAGGACCAGGCGCGGGCCACCCCCGGGGGCATTCGCCGACTGCTGCTGCTGGGCATCCCCTCGCCGCTGTCCTACGTTCGCGAACACCTCACCCAGGCCGAGAAGCTGCTGCTCGCGACGAGCCCCTACGAAAACGTGGGCGCACTGTTCGAAGACTGCACGGTCGCCTGCATCGACGCAGGCGTTCGCGCGCGACGACCCGACGGCATCCTGTGGACCCGCGCCGAGTTCGAGGCAACCCGGCTCGAGGTATCGGCAGGACTCGTCGAATCCCTGATCTCCACAGTGGCGACCGTGAGCTCGATCCTTGCCGGGGCACGCGATGCCGACCGTGCAATACGGGCAGCGACAAGCATGAGCATCATCGCCTCGCTCGCCGATGCCCGCGAACAACTGGCCGGCCTGGTGTTCCCAGGATTTATCTCGAGCACCGGCCTCACCCAGCTGCGGCACGTTCCCCGCTACCTTCGCGGCATCACCGTGCGCATCGAGAAACTGCCCATCGAGCTGGCCCGCGATCGTGCATGGCAGCTGCAGGTGCAGGATGCGACAGACCGCTACCAGGCCGCCGGTGGGCGGATTCCGCTCGCCTCCGGCACCCCCGAGAGGCTGGTTCGGGTGCGCTGGATGCTCGAGGAACTGCGGGTGAGCCTCTTCGCGCAATCGCTCGGCACGGCGGAAACCATCTCCGTCCAGCGCATAGCCAAGGCCCTTGCGTAGACTCGAGTCATGCCAACAGCAGTCATCGTCGACACTCTTCGCACACCCTCCGGCCGCGGAAAACCGGGCGGAGCACTCTCGGGCTTCCACCCGGTTGACCTCCTCGCCACCGTGCTCCGCGAGCTGGTGGCTCGCAACAACCTCGACCCCGCCCTCATCGACGACGTGATCGCCGGATGCCTCGCCCAGGTCGGCGAGCAGGCGGTCAACATCGGTCGCAATGCGGCCCTCGCCGCGGGCTTCCCGGTCACGGTACCTGGCACCACCATCGACCGGCAGTGCGGCTCAAGCCAGCAGGCGGCGACGTTCGCCGCGCAGGGCGTCATCGCAGGCAGCTACGACATCGTGATCGCGTGCGGCGTCGAGCAGATGAGCAAGTACCCGATCAACTACGCCACCCTCGGACAAGACCCCTGGGGCACACTGGTGCACGAGCGCTTCCCCGAAGGCCTCGTCGGGCAGGGTATTTCGGCCGAGCTCATCGCGGCGCGCTGGAACCTCTCGCGCGAAACACTGGACGAGTATTCGGCGCGCTCGCACCGCCTTGCCGCGGCATCCGATTTCTCTCGCGAAATCCTCCCCATCGGCGAATTCGCGTTCGACGAGACTGTTCGGCCATCCACCACGGTCGAGGGCCTCGGTGCCCTGAAGCCCGCGTTCTACGACGAAGAGCTGGGAAAGCGCTTCCCTGAAATCGACTGGCGCATCACCCCCGGCAACTCGTCCCCGCTGACGGATGGCGCATCCGCCGTCCTGATCATGAGCGAGAAGAAGGCAGCAGAGCTGGGCCTGACCCCCCGCGCCCGCTTCACCAACTTCGCCGTGGTCGGGTCAGATCCCATCGAAATGCTCACCGGCGTGATCCCGGCGACCCGTCGCATCCTCTCGCGGTCGGGCCTGAAAATCGACGACATCGACACCTTCGAAGTCAACGAAGCGTTCGCGCCCGTGGTGCTCGCCTGGCAGCACGACGTCGGCGCCGACCCCGAAAAAGTCAACCCGCGCGGTGGCGCAATCGCGCTCGGGCACGCACTCGGCTCGAGCGGAACCCGACTGCTCGGCACCATGGTGGGCACACTCGAGCAGACCGGTGGCCGCATCGGGCTGCAGGTCATGTGCGAGGGCGGCGGCATGTCGAACGCGACACTCATCGAGCGGATCTGACCCCACGTGGCCGGGCGCTCGCTCGTCACGCTGCTGTCCCAGGCCTTCGTGGCCTTCACGATCGAGGCCGACAACGAGTTCGAAGCGCGGATGCCGCACCGCACGGCCGCCGACCGCGGGGACACAACGAAGACCGGACCCTGGCTGGTCTCCCTCACGTTCTTTCAGAACTACCTGAGGCAACTGCCCGACGAGGGACTCACCACCCGGGCGCTTGCGCACGCCTCAGGCGACACCGCATCCTCGATGGCGAGCAGACTGCATGAACTGCGCCGCTGGGGTTACGTGCGCGTGCTCCCCGGCGAGGGCGGCTCGGTCGCACCTGGCGAGCGCATCGTCAGACTGACCCCGGCCGGCTCACTCGCGCGCGACACCTGGATGCCCATCGAGGCACGTGTCGAAGAACGCTGGCGGTCGCGCTTCGGTGTGGATGCGACCGACTCGCTCCGGCGCGGGATCGAGGCACTGCCGGTGCCTGCGGGCCTTCCGCTCGGCTACCCCATCCTGGCCTGGGATCGCGTCGCCGAACTCGGCCGGGCAGCGGCCACCGGGATACCGGGTCTCTCGACGCTGCTCGCTCGCGCCATTCTGTCGATCGCGATCGACTTCGATCGCGAAGCGCCGCTGTCGCTCGCCACAACCCTCGACCTTGCGCGAGTGCTCGACGGCACGGCTCCGGTTCGCGTGCCGGTTCGCGACCTTCCGCTGCGCACCGGCATCTCGAGGGAGGCAATTGCGATCGGGGTGGGCCGCCTCGTGCGCGGTGGGCTGGCCACCGAGGCGGGAGCACCGAAAGCCGTGAAACTCACGCCGCGCGGGAATAGTGCGGCACGCGCGGCCCTCGAGCGGCGAGCCGAAGTGGATGCCCGCTGGAGTGCATCCACCGGGCTCGCGGAGGTGCTCGATGCGATCATCGGCCCGAAACTGGCGGAAGGCCTCGAGCCGCCCGCCGACGGCTGGCGGGGGCGCCCGCCCTACCTCGCACAGACCAGGGCGACTCTCGCGGATCCTCGTGCGGCACTACCGCACTTCCCGATGGTGTCGCATCGCGGCGGCTACCCCGACGGCAGCTGACCCCGCGGCGACGCATCCCAACGCAGCTGACCAGTGGCGGGAGAAACTGCACTGCGGGCGGAGTTGTAACTCCCGCCGCCCCGCAGTAACTCCGCCCGCGGGGTGCAGTTTCTCCCGCCACCACCAGGGGAAAGGCAGATCAGTCGGCGACGACCGCGTAGGCCTCCCACATCGCGGCGTAGCGACCGCCACGCTCGAGCAGCTCCTCGTGGCTACCGATCTCGACCAGTGCCCCGCCATGCAACACGGCGATTCGGTCTGCGGTGCGCGCCGTCTGCAGCCGGTGCGCAATGACAAGGGTGGTGCGCCCGGAGGACACGCGCTGCAGCGCGGCAGCAACCCGGGCCTCTGTCACAAGGTCGAGGTTGGAGGTCGCCTCATCCAGCAACAGGATGGCCGGATTCACCAGCTCCGCCCGGGCAAGCGCCAGCAGCTGGCGGTGCCCTGCAGACAGGGAACGACCCCGCTCCGACAGCTCGTGGAGGTAGCCGCCGTCAAGCTCCACCACGAACTCGTGCGCCCCGACAGCGCGGGCGGCCGCCTCGACCTCGGCGTCGCTGGCCTCGGGCCGGCCGTAGGCGATGTTGTCCCGAACCGTTCCAGTGAACAGGAACGCCTCCTGAGGCACGTAGCCGAGCTGGGTGCGGAAGCCCCGAAGGTCCAGGGTACGGATGTCGTGCCCGTCAACGGTCACGGCGCCTTCGTCGGCGTCGTAGAACCGTGCGACGAGCTTCATCACGGTCGACTTGCCCGCGCCGGTCTCGCCGACCAGCGCCACGGTCTCACCGGCGGCGATGTGCAGGTCGATGCCGCGCAGCGCCTCGGGGGGCTTCATGAACGCGGCGTCCGCGGTTTCGAGCAGGCGAACATCCGCCGGCCCCAGCCGCTTGCCGTGGGACACGGCCCGTGGTGCCACCGGGTAACTGAACCGCACGCCGGTCAGCGAGAGCTCGCCCGTGAGCCGGCCAGGGTCGACAGGATGCTCGGCCTCCGGCGTGAGGGTCTCCAACTCCATGAGGTCGGCGATGCGCGCCACAGACACCCGCGTCTGCTGCCAGGCGTCGAACACCTGCGACAGCTGCTGGATGGGCGAGAAGAACATGTCGATGTACAGGATGAACGCGATCAGTGCCCCCGCCGTGAGGTTGCCTCCCGTGATGAGCAGCGCCCCCACCCCGAGCACGATCGCATCCGCGACACCGGAGAGAAACTGCACGAACGGAAAGTAGGTCGCGACGAGCCTCTGGGCGGCCACGCGGGAATCGAGGTAACTCTCCCCCAGCCCGTGGAACCGTTGCTTGGTGAGTGTCTCGTGCACGAACGCCTGCGACTCGCGCACTCCGGAGAGGCTCTCCTGGAAGTCCGCGTTGACGATCGCAATGCGCTCCCGCGACAGGTCGTACAGGACTTCGGCCTTACGGCGGAAGACCACGGTGGCGATCGCCAGCGGAATCACCACCGTGAGGGTGCACAGCCCGAGCTGCAGGTTGACCAGCAGCAGCGCCGCCCCCACACCCACGAAGGTAACCATCGCGACGAGTGCCGAGAGCAGTCCGGTCTCGATGAGGGACTCGAACTGGTCGACGTCGGTCGTCATCCTGGTCATGATTCGGCCGCCGAGCTCGCGCTCGTAGTAGTCGAGCGACAGGCGCTGCAACTGCGCGAAGATACGGATGCGCAGGCTCAGCATGACGCGCTGGGCCAGTCGCCCGGTCACGAACGACTCGGCCACCTCATCCACCAGGTCGGCGAGCGTAACGACCAGGAACAGGCCGGACGCCAGGAACAGGATGCTCGCCGACCCCGTCTCGACGCCGGAGTCGATCCCGGTTTTGACCAGGTAGGGCCCGAGGAGCCCGGCGACCGCGTCGAGCACGACGAGCACCAGGCCGCCGATCAGGGGTTTGCGGAACTCCCGCAGCAGTCGCAGCAGGCTGAAGTTGCGGTCCTGTGTGGTCTCGGTCGCGAAGTCGATTTCGGGCACGTCCCGTACCGGTCCGAGCGCCGCGACCTTTGCCATCAGTTCCGGGGTCGCCGCCAGCATCGACATCATCCCCCGCCCGCCGCCGCGACCGCCGCCCCCGCCGAGGCCCATACCCAGGCCGCCGCCCGCCGACCGGGTGGTGACCGCCTGGTCGCGCTGGCCGCCGCCAGCCCAGGCCGATGCGGTGGTGCCGCCGTCGGTCAGCTCGGCAAGCACCTCGATGCGTCCCTGCGCGACCGCCTCGGCCACATCCTCGTCGAGGCCGGACAGCAGCGCACGGTAGGTGGCACTCGACGCCGACAACTCCTCGTGCGTCCCCTGCTCGGCAACGCGGCCGTGGTCCATGACCACGATCCGGTCCGCCAGGCGAAGGGTCGACTCGCGGTGTGCGACCAGCAGCACGGTCTTGGTTCCGAGGGCGTCACGCAGGGCGTCGTGGATCGCCTCCTCCGTGCGGGAGTCGATGGCGCTCGTCGCATCGTCCAGGATGAGGATGCCCGGGTCGGCGAGGATCGCGCGCGCGATCGCGATGCGCTGACGCTGTCCGCCGGACAGGCTGAGCCCACGCTCGCCGACCACGGTGTCGTATCCCCGGGGCAGGGCACGCACGAACTCATCCGCTGATGCGACCCGCGCCGCGTTGATGATGTCGTCCTCGGAGGCGTCGGGGCGACCGTAGGCGATGTTGGCACGCACCGAGTCTGAGAACAGGAAGCTGTCCTCGAAAACCATGCCGATGCTGCGGCGCAGGGAGCTGAGGTGAAGCCGGCGAACATCCACCCCGCCCACCGAAACCGAGCCGCCCTGGGGATCGTAGAACCGCGACACGAGAGCCGCCACCGTCGACTTGCCGCTCCCGCTCGGTCCGACGAGGGCAACTCGCTCGCCCGCCGCGATGTGCAGGTCGAAACCGTTCAGCACCGGCGCCCCGTCGTACGCGAAGGTCACGTCGGAGAACGAGATGTCTCCGCGGCCTGCCGGCAGGTCGACAGCGTCTGGTGCATCGACGATGGCCGGCGGCTGGTCGAGCAGCTGGAAGATTCGCTCGATCCCGACCCGTGCCAGCTGGCCGATCGTGAGGATCCCGGCGAGCGTTCGCGCCGGTGCCACAAGCTGGGCAACATAGGCCGAGAACGCGAGGAACGTTCCGATGCTGAGCCCGTGGGTCAGGGTCAGCCAACCACCGAACGCAAGGATCGCAACCTGCCCGAGCGTCGGGATCGCCTCAAGCACCGGCTGGTACCGCGACTGGATGCGCACAGTGCGCAGCTGCGCCCCATAGAGGCGCGAGGAGATGTCCGCGATGCGCTGGATCTCGCGTGACTCCCGGCCGAACGCCTTGACGACTCGAACACCGCTGGTGTCTTCGTCGACGATCTGCGCGACCTCGCCCTCCTTCTGCTGCGCATCCCAGCTGGCTGGCAACACGCGGCGGCGCATGCGATAGGCGACGAGGATGAGCAGCGGAACCATGATGAGGCTCACCAGCGCGAGGAGCGGCGACAGGAAGAACATGACGATGAGCGACAGCACCATCAGGATGACGTTGCCGGTCATGATGGGCAGCATGTTGAGCAGGCCCTGCACGAGCGCGGAGTCGGAGTTCGCGCGCGAGACGAGTTGCCCGGTCGACATCCGGTCAAGGCTGGAAAAGTCCATCGCCTGCAGGTGATCGTGCATGTCGTTGCGCAAGTCGTTCTGTACCTCGAGCGCTACCCGGCCACCGCGGTAGCGCCGCAGGTAGGTGAAGCCGAAGGTCGCAATAGCGAGGGCAATCAGGAGCGCCAGCCAGGGAAGCAAGGGGGACGTGCGGGCAACGATCACGCCGTCGACGATCTGGCGCGCGATGAGCGGAACGACCGTCTGGCATGCACTGCCGAGCAGGGCGCCGACGAGCGAGATGATGACACTGCGCCGGTGGCGAAGCATGTACTGCCAGAGGCGACGGACCCAGCCGAGTTGCTTCGTGGTGGGCGTGGGCTGGCCGGCGCGCGCTGTCTCGTCGCGCGCTGTCTCGTCGCGCGCTGTCTCGTCGCGCGCTGTCTCGTCGCGCGCCACTATGAGATGACCTCGTGTGAGTGGGCCGCCATGGTCTCTTCGATCACGGCGCCAACCTCGACGAGACTGTGCACCACGATCTCGGGTTGGGCAGTGCGCTCCACGAGCAATTCGAGTTGGCGCACCATTCGCGCCTCCATCCGCTCGAAAAGTGCGGTGCCCGCTGCCGAGAGGGTGAGCTCGATCGCGCGGTTGTCACCCTCGACAGTCGACCGAACGACGAGGCCTCGTTTGCTGAGCGAATCGACCGTCGAGCTGATGGTCGGTTTGCCCAGCAGCAGGCGCGAGGCGAGGCGGGACGCGCGCGCCTCCCCCTCGGCGATAGCCGACATCACACGGTAGTCAGCGAAACTCAGTTCATCGGATGCCCGCTCGACGATGCGCGAGAGACGGGACACCGCGCGCACCGCCTCGACGAGGTTGGGAGTCTGTAGTTCGGTCATCGAACCACTTTAGCAAATAGTTCGACTGGCGAACTAACGCTCGACCTCGGGCAGAACTCGTTCACCGTTCTCTGGCCCCAACGAGGTATTGCCCGTTTGGGCAATGGGCGTTCCCTGCACGCCATCGTTGGCGCGTTGATCTATGCAAACGTTCCCACCGAGGTCGCCGCGAACTGGCGGTCAACGGGTGGGCAACCGAATCGGGCGAACAGCCCTAGGCCGCGCTAACAGCACCGCCCGGTCTTTCTTTCTTCCTTCCGGGAGCACAGAACTGAAGGTGGGCCAGTGACCCTACCTACCTGCGCACACGACGGAACGCCGCCCGTGAAAGTCAGTGGGGGCGGGAGTTCTCTCGTTACTTCGTGGGGGCGTCCCCAGTCGTGCTCGCTGTGGTCGACTGCCCGTAGAAGCGATCGGCAATGTTTCCGGCCAGTGCTTCGGCTGCCTGATCCACAGTATTGTCGCGCCGGATAAACCGATCGAGGTCGTCCGCAATGTATCCGAGGCACATCATCTGGAAGAAGGGGAAATTCGTTAGCGCTGGCTCGGGCGAGTAAGCCTGAGGGTTGATCACGGCGCGCACCAACCAACTTAGTCGCTCGGCGAGAGTCGAATCCGGGATCATTCGCACCCGCTTAGCGAGCCTGTCGGAGAGAACTGGATCGACAGGAAAGGGCGGTGGCGGAAACGGGATCGTGGGCATTGAAGCTGTCAACGGGGAACCGCTCATCGAGGGGTCGAGTTGACCCGCGCGGATCAGCGCCTCTGTCCATTTGCGAGCCTTAACCGCGTCGGGCCGTCCCGTCTCGAAGCGAGCTGCCAGGTCGGCAGCAGCAACGGCGTCGGCGACGCGCTTGTCCTCGCGACTTTGGGCTTCGCGAGCTAGTGTGTTTGAGCGCACGGCAGCCCATACCGCCACCGCCACTGCCAAGACCGAGCCGATCGCGGATACCCACTGAATTCCGCTCGGATTGTCGAGCGAATTTCGAATCATCTCGATCTGACACGCGATCGCATTCGGGTTGCAGTTCACGAGCTAATGGTTGCAGCAGGGCCCGATTTTCCTGGCACCGCCCGGCTACGTGTCAAATGTTGTTTGGCGTCCAATTTTGCGGCGAAACCGACCACACCAACCTCGCCCACCTCTGCCGCGGGCACCACACCCTCAAAGGCAACACAGCGTGGACCGTCACCCAAGCAAACGACGGCTCCGGAGTGCTCACCTGGACCACCCCCACCGGACGCACCTACCGCACCCACCCCCACACCCTCACCCTCACCCAGGAACCCGAAACCGCCTAAGACCACACGAAGACACATGAAGGCCCGTGCACCGCACGGCGACGCGGGCAGGTGCGATTCCGAACGCGCTCCGTCAGACCGCCAGGCTCTTCCCGAAGCACAGGAAAAACGGGATAGGTGCATAAGCACCGAAACGCTCGATCGGTACGTAGCCGAGGCGAGTGTAGAGCGAAATAGCCTCCTGCTGCCGGTCTCCCGTCTGGAGGATCAGGGATGAGGCCCCGCGCTCGCGTGCAATCGCCTCCAGCTCGAGCATGAGCTGCTTGGAAATGCCCTGGCCGCGATAGTCAGCCCGCACGAACACTCGCTTGACCTCGAGGGCCTGCTCGAACGGACGCAGCTCGAACGGACGCAGCGCAGCATGGCCGACCAGCTCATCGTCGTCGAAGGCTCCCACCGTCGCAACCATCTCCTCCGGGTGCACGGTCAGCGCGATGGCGATGAGTTCGCCCATTCCGGGTTCGCGAGCCTCGCGCACGTCGGCGTAGAGGGCGCCCATTTCCGCATCCATCTGGTCAAGCAGTGCGGCTGCGGCCGGGGTGCCGTAGTCCATCCGGCGAATCTCGATCGGCACGCTACTTCGCGGCGGTGACGGCCGACGCGTTCGACTCGTACGAGGTGTTGGTGGACTCGAAGAAGTTGACCAGCTGCAGCGTGTCGTTCGCCGCCGCCATCCACTTCGCCGGGTTCGAGACGTTGTATTCGGGCTCGAACCCGAGTTCCTCAAGCCGGCGATCCGCAAGGTACTTGACGTACTGGTTGATGTAACTAGCGTTGAGACCGAGGATGCCGCCCGGAAGCAGGTCGCGGTTGTACTCCTCTTCCATCTCCACGGCGTCCAGGATCATCTGCTTGATCTCGAGCGCGAACTCCTCCGTCTGCAGGTCGGGGTTCTCCTCGAGCACGGTCAGGATCAGGTTGATGCCGAACTTCAGGTGCAGGGACTCGTCGCGAACCACCCAGTCCATGAGCGAACCGAAGTTGCGCAGCAGGTTGCGCTGGCGGAACGACAGGGCAACCATGAAGCCCGAGTAGAACCACACGCCCTCGAGGATGACGTTGTACGCGACAAGGTTGCGTACAAAGTCCTTCTTGCCCTCGGTCGTGTTGATGTCGAGCGTGTTCTCCGTCATGCGACGGATGTACTTGATCTCGAACTCTTCCTTGCGCGCCATCGAAGGGATGTCGACATGCGAGTTGTAGGCCGCATCACGGTCAATCGGGAAGGTCTCGAGCACATACTCGAAGCTCATGCAGTGGTTGGCCTCTTCCCACATCTGCTTGGCGAGATAGAGACTGCACTCCGCGGCAGAGACGTAGGGGTACACGCCGAAGGCGAGGGCCTTGTTGACGAGCAGCTCGTTCGGATTGAAGTAGCTCATGAGGAACGTCACCGCGTGGCGCTCTTCATCGGTCATCTTCTTGAAATCGGCGATGTCTTCGCCCAGCTGGATCTCGTTCGGGAACCACGTGTTCGCGACCGCCTGGTCGTAGAGATCCATCGCCCACTTGTATTTGATCGGCTTGAGGAGGAGTCCTTCTTGCAGGCCGGTTCCGAGAATGCCCATTACTGACAGCTTTCACATTGCAGGTCGTCCATGGGATCCACGGGAACCTGGTATTCGGACTCGCTGAACTTCAGGCGCAGCGAGTTGGTTTGTACTGGATCGATCGGCGCCACGGTCAGCCTTCCGACTTGGGGGCGAGCCCGCCGAACCCGCGGCGAGCGGGTGCAGCCGGCGCAGCCGCCGTGGATGACGTGGATTCCACTGCCGCGGCCGCAGCGTTGGTCAGGTCTTCTGCCTTGTTCACCTTGACGGTCGACTGCTCGGCCGTGTGGCGAGGCTTCATGTGCAGGTAGTAGGTCGTCTTGACGCCGCGCTCCCAGGCCGCGAAGTAGATGTCCATCATCTCTCCGAGGTCGCGGGTTTCGAGGTACATGTTGCGGCTGATCGCCTGGTCGATCCACTTCTGGGCGCGTGCGGCGACCTCGAGGAACGCGTAGGGCGAGAGCTGGAAGCTCGTCTTGTACGTGGCCTTGATGTCATCCGGAATCGCGTCGATACCCTGGATGTCGCCCTGGCTGCGCAGGATGGTCTCTTTCGTGGATTCCCAGAGCCCCCGCTCCTGCAGGGCCGCGACCAGGTTGCGGTTGACCTCGAGGAACTTGCCGTTGGATGTCGCGCGGCTGAAGATCTGCGCGAACTGCGGGTCGAAGCCCGGCGTGGTGCCGGCGACCAGGCCGATGGATGCGGTGGGCGCGATGGCCATGAGCGTCGCGTTGCGCATGCCGCCCTTGACCTTGGTGCGCAGCGCGTCCCAGTCGAGCCGGGACGTGCGGTTGACCGTGATGTCGATGCCGCGGTCCTTCTCGGTCACCGCGATCGTGTCGAGCGGAACCATCCCCTTCGACCAGCCAGAGCCCTCGAAGTTCGGGTAAGCACCGCGTTCGACGGCGAGGTTGGCGCTCTCGTCGATAGCCGCATACGAGACATGCTCCATGATCTCGTCGATGAGGTCGTAGGCCTCTTCGCTCTCGTAGCTGAACCCGAACCTCTCGATGACGTCGGTGAAGCCCATGACGCCGAGGCCGACAGCCCGGTTTTCGTGGTTTGAGAAGTCCGCCTCTTTGACTGACGAGCGCGTGATGTCGATGAGGTTGTCGAGCTGGCGTACAGCGAGCCGTGCACTGGCCTCAATTTTGTCGTAGTCGAGCGTGAGCCCGGCGGCCTCGGAGTCGAGGAGATGGCGCGACAGGTTGATCGAGACCAGGTTGCAGACCGAGACGTTGTCGACGTCCTGGGGCAGCGTGATCTCGGTGCACAGGTTCGACAGGTGGATCGTGCCCGTGTTGTTGTTGAGCGCACGGTTGTTGATGGTGTCTTTCCAGGTCAGCCACGGGTGGCTGGTGGTCTGCAGCGAGATCAGGATCGACTTGAACTGCTCGCGCGCACCGATCTTTTTGAACAGGCGCATCTGCCCGGCTTCGGCCTTGGCGACGTACTCGTTGTAGCGGGCGGAGAACGCTGCGCCGTAGAGCTCGTTGAGATCGGAGACCTCGAGCGGGTCGAAGAGGTACCAGTCGTCGTCGTTCTGTACTCGCTTCATGAACTCGTCACTGATCCAGACCGCGGTGTTGGCGGTGCGGGTGCGGCGGTAGGGGTCGCCGGAGTTCTGGCGCAGATCGAGGAACTCGGGGAAGTCGAGGTGCCAGTTCTCCATGTAGAAGCACAGCGCACCGAACTTCTTGCCACCACGGCTGACCGCACGAAGGATGGAGTCGATTGTGTGCATGAACGGGATCGGACCCGTCGACGTCGTGTTGTTCGAACGGATGGGCGAACCCTGCGCCCGCAGCTTCGTGACCGAGAGGCCGATGCCGCCGGTACCCTTGGTGAGCCACATGACGTCGCGGGTGGTCTTCGCGATGTGCTCCATGTCGTCCTGCATCTCCATGACGAAGCAGTTGGCGAGCTGCGGGTAGACCGTACCGGCGTTGACGAGCGTGGAGCCCGCGGCGATGTATTCGAGCTTCGACATCTTGGAGTAGAACTGCAGCGCGTGGGCGGTGGGGTCGAGTTCGTTCAGCGACAGCCCCATCGAGATGCGCATCCAGAAGTATTGGGGGACCTCGAGGGCATCGCCGTTGCGACCCTTGATGCCGTAGCGGTTGTTGAGTGTCACGAGGCCGATGTACTTGAGCAGCGCATCGTGCGACGGCTCAAGGGCGGCGCTGAGAACGTCGAGGTCGAACAGCTCGATGAGCCGCGGGTCGAGTAGCCCCTCGTCGACCCCGCGCTTGACGTTGGCCGCGAAGTGCTCGGCGTGAAGCTGCTTGAGCTCGGCCTCGGATTCGTAGTCGCCGAGTACGCGCTTATAGATGGTTTTGAGCAGCAGGCGAGCGGCGACGATGTCGAAGGCCGGGTCGTCTTTGACGTTCTGCAGGGCGACCTGGATGACCGCCTCATCGAGTTGCTGGGTGGTGATCCCGTCGAACAGTGTGAGCTCGAGTTCTGATGCGATCTGGGTCACCCAGGTGATGTTGGGGTCGAGGCCTTCGCTCGCGTGCTCAATGGCGAGATTGATCTTGTTGGCGTCATACGGCTCACGCTCGCCATTGCGCTTGACTACGGTAATTCCCACGAAAACTCCTCATATTTCATAATTCGTCGTCGAACGGATTACCTGTTCTCCGACCAATGTTGCGTCGACCACATCTGCCAGCCGACCATTGGTCCCAGCCAGTATTTACACCAGCCTCACCCAATAGTTAACAGCGAAATGCCCCAATTTATTGCCCTAACCGGCGCCCCCAGCCTGGCGGCTTGATCACTATATATCGGGGCACCCACAGGAGGTCAACCACTACATCTAGTGGGCGTGTCGTCCACAGTTGTGCATAAGTTCGCGAAGTTCTGCACAATCGCACCGCGTCCTGTGGATGACGATATCGGCAGCCCCCGACACCTCGCGGTGTGACGGCGCGGGTCTAGGATTGGTCTCTTATGAGCACATACGGGAGCCTCCTGCGAACTCCCGGAGTGGCGCGGATCATCGCGGCGCAGCTCACAGCCAGGCTGCCCAACGGCATGCTCTCGCTCGCCTACCTGCTTCGGGTGCAGTTCGTCACGCACTCCTACGGTGACGCGGGCCTCGTGCTCGCCGCCACCAGCGTCGGCCAGGCCATCGCAGGGCCCCTGACCAGCCGCTGGATGGGCCGCTGGGGAATGCGACCCGTGCTCATCCTGACCACCCTCGTCTGTGCCACGACGGTCTTCTCGATCGCGTTCTTCACCATGACCATCCCGGTCTACATGGCGGTCGGATTTTTGGGAGGGCTGAGCACGCCTCCTGTGCAACCGGCGGTGCGCACCATCTACCCGAAGATGGTGACGTCGACCGGACTCACCCGCCTGTTCGCCCTGGACGCCTCAGCGCAGGAGATCATCTGGGTGGCGGGTCCCGTCATCATCACTTTCGTGTCGATCCAGGTCTCGACCGTCATCGGAGTCATCATCCCGGGGGTCTTTCTCCTGGGCGGCGGCCTGTGGTTCCTCCTCTCGCCCGAGGTCGGCAAGGTGCGGATCCCCCGCAGTCGTCGCTCACTCGGAGCGGTACTGCGCAAGAGGCCCGTCATCCTCGCGACGCTCGTGGGGCTGCTGCTCATTGGCGCCTGTTCCGCAACAGAGGCATCCGTTGTTTCGGTCTTCGGCCATGGCGGCCCCCAGGCTGGGATCGTGCTGGCGATCTGGTCGATCGGCTCGCTCATCGGCGGGTTGGCTCTGGGCAGCCAGCAGCTCGACCGGTGGGCGCTCGCACGCCGGATGGTGCTGGTCGCGATCGGTATCGCGCTGGCCACCTTTGCGGTCGCGGTACCCTGGATAGGCACGTTTTGGAGCCTCACTGTCGCGCTCCTGGTCGCGGGCCTCGGGATTGCACCGGCGCTGGGGGTCATGTCGGCCATCGTGGCGTCGAGCGTTCGATTCAGCGAGACCGCTGAGGCATACGGCTGGGTGGGAACGGGCCAGCTCATCGGCGCGGCGGCCGGTTCTGCGTTCGCCGGCTTCTTCATCGACAGCCACGGACCGTTCGGCGGTTTCGTGGTCGCTGCCGGGCTTGCGGCCCTGGGGGCGATTGTCGCACTGCTCTTCCATGGCTGGCACCCCGACCTCCGAGGCCGCGACTCCAGCCCCATCCCCGACACGGAACCGGTGCAGGTCCAGCCGAGCTAGGCCTGCCTAACGCGTAACGATCTGCTTGCGCAGCGGTTCGAGCCGGATGGCGAGTCCGGCGAGCACGCTGTCGGAGATTCCACC
>Ga0302193_10002126_pt1 | contig 16666 bp, 10 predicted proteins | sample II_Bog_E3_3_FD_200228 | JGI IMG/M metagenome (GOLD analysis project Ga0302193, IMG submission 200228) | Peat permafrost microbial communities from Stordalen Mire near Abisko, Sweden - II_Bog_E3_3 | ecosystem: Environmental > Terrestrial > Soil > Wetlands > Peat | place: Sweden: Abisko...
GTCTTGAAAGTAGTTACCGAAACCACCGGCCCAAAGATTTCTTCCTGGAATATCCTCATCCGGTTGTGGCCGCGGAAGACCGTTGGCTGCACGTAGTATCCGCCCTCAAGCTCGCCGCCCATGTGAGCGCGCTCCCCGCCGGTCAATAACTCCGCGCCCTCCTTGTGGCCAATATCGATGTAACTCAGAATCTTCTCCAACTGCTCGCTTGAAACCTGCGCGCCAATCATGGTATCGCTCTCCAGAGGATTGGCCTGTTTGATGGCTGCCACACGCTTCAGCGCCCGCTCCATGAAGCGGTCATAGATACTTTCCTGAATCAGCGCTCGGCTTGGACACGTGCAGACCTCGCCCTGATTCAACGCGAACATGACAAACCCCTCGATCGCCTTATCGAAGAAATCGTCGTCTTCCTGCAGCACGTCGGCGAAGAAGATATTCGGTGACTTACCGCCTAACTCAAGAGTTACGGGAATCAGGTTCTGGCTGGCATACTGCATGATCAGCCGGCCGGTGGTGGTCTCGCCCGTGAAGGCTATCTTGGCCACGCGCGAGCTGGAAGCCAGCGGCTTGCCCGCCTCCAGGCCAAAGCCGTTGACAATGTTGAGCACCCCCGGCGGCAGCAGGTCACCCACTAGTTCCGCCCAAACCAGAATGCTCGCTGGCGTTTGCTCTGCCGGCTTCAGCACCACGCAGTTGCCGGCAGCCAGTGCCGGAGCCAGCTTCCAGGTGGCCATCAGAATCGGGAAGTTCCAGGGAATGATCTGCCCCACTACGCCGAGCGGCTCGTGAAAATGGTAAGCAACCGTGTCACGATCGATCTCTGAAATGGTGCCTTCCTGGGCGCGGATGCACCCCGCAAAGTAACGCCAGTGATCGATGGCCAGCGGCAGATCCGCGTGAGTGGTTTCGCGGATGGGCTTGCCGTTGTCCCACGTTTCGGCCAGCGCCAGCAAACCGAGATTGTCTTCCATGCGTTGAGCAATCTGATTCAGAATAATGGCCCGCTGCGTGGGGCTGGTGTGTCCCCAGCTCGCGCGCGCAGCGTGAGCCGCGTCAAGCGCCATTTCGATATCCTGCGAATTCGATCGCGGAATCTCGCAAAAGCTTCTTCCAGTTATAGGGGTGACGTTCTCAAAGTACTGGCCGCTCGCGGGCTCTACCCACCTGCCGCCAATGTAGTTGCCATAACGCGAGCGAAAGCTCACCTGATCGCTGAGTTTGCCCGGACGTACTTCCGTTGCTGTTGCCATCGAAGTCTCCTCCAGCCGAAAAATACCGCGCAGGTGCATTCACAGGGGACGCGGCGCAGGAATCATACACGCACCACAGCACAGGGGTACAACCCAAAAGTGCATCCGGATTGAATGCGGCTGCAAACCATTGAAAAGAGAGACGAAACGAATCTCTTTTCCCATCGCGGTCCAAAACCCGGCCACACCGCGATGAGAATCCAGAATAATCCCGAACTCTAGCAGGCCTCGGGCGTATGTTCGACAGTTCTCCAAAATACAGCCCTGCTCACCGCAGGCAAGCCTGTGATGCTGGGATCGCTGGATCTTCCGGGCGGCACGCGCCACCTCGATATCGAAGTGGTCCTCGATGTTGTCAAGTAGCTTCGATGCGGATCGCTCAGCTTCCTCCTGGGCCGTTGCTTCATGCGGAGAGCGTCACCGTCAGATGCTGTATAGGCGCAGCCTCGAACGCAGCTTCAAGCGTCTCTGAATCCGCAAAGACCTTGTCTTCTAAATGCCTAGCCGGAAAAGAAAAACATAGCTCACGCTCCTCAAAAGGCCACGGCGTGAGGCGAAAATGACGAGAGGCGATTGGCAGCACCTGCACTTCGGTGGTTGTTCCGTCATTCAGTGGAAGGGGGTGCAACAGGTGCGTCGGAGCACCGTATGCCACGCACGATAGCAGCGAAAGATTGTCGCACGCCTGCAACAAGTGAAAGTGTTCCACAATCGTATTCTCAGCTCGCTCAATAGGAGGCAACGAATCGTCCGCGGCGATTTTTTTTTGTAACTCCTGCTGATATTCGCGCTGCCGCTCAAGAAACTCATCCAGCAACAACAGCCCATCCGGCGCAATCGTCGTGCGATCGGCATGAGCGGTAAGCAGATTGTAAGTATGCATGGCGATGAGCAAGCCGGCGTATGGGTCCTCGTCCGCGACGATGCGTAGGGCTCGGGCGCGGACCGCTAAATACTCTTCGAGATCGATCTCCTCGAACGCGGAGTATTTGCCGACAAGTTCAATCGAAAACGCGGAAGGCTTACCCTGGCGCGTGATGGAAGGATGCGCGTCCCGCGCAGCCCAGCCGTCGTCATGGCAAGCGATGCCCTTGAGCACGCGAGCGCGAGGCTCCGGCTTGTGGAATTGCGCGTTGCCCCATGCAGCCCCAAACTCACCAGCCAAACGTGCATGATCCGGATGTGAGATCAACCACCACCCCTTCTCCGATTCCATCCGTAGCATAGACCTTCTCCTACTCCGCGGTCTGCGGTAAGCTCGACTCATGCCAGTTATGCAATGCCAGCCACTCAAAGAACATCACAATGAAAAAGAACGAGAAACCAAGCACCGTTGCCGCAAACACCAACGCAAACAGATACGCCGTCTCCATTTGATTGTTGGCATAGATGATGGCATATCCCAGTCCGCCCTCCCCTACCCGCACAGACCCGGCAAACAATTCGCCCATGATGCCCCCGACTACGCTAATGCCGGCGGAGATTCGAATTCCAGCAAAGAGATTCGGTAATGCGTTTGGTAGCCGCAGCTTGAAAAGGGTCTGGGCCGGCGTAGCCTTGTGCATTACAAATAGGTCGACCAGGTTTTCGTCCACGCTGATAAGTCCTTGCGTCGTATTGGCAATGATGGGTGCCAGGCAGATGACGAACGTAACCACCATCACAGAGAATATTCCCGCTCCCAGCCAATCGATGATCAACGGCGCAATGGCGACAATGGGGACGGTCTGTAGCAGGATGGTGTAGGGGTACAGCAACTGCCGTAGCCATCGCCACTGCGCAAACACCATGGCCACAGCCACGCCCACAACAATGCTGGACGCAAGTCCACCCGCTGCTTCCTCGGTTGTAATTACGAGCGAATTCAAGAGCGAGGGAAAGCGGTCACGGAGTGCGGAAGCGACGACCAGCGGCCCGGGAAGAATATACGGCGGCAGATGATTGAAAGTTACGACAGCCTGCCAAAGGCTTATCACGCATGCGAAGACGATAAGGCTGTTGAGTGCCAGCATACCTTGTCTTTTCATAACGCATGCACCCCCCGCAACAGCCGCGACGCCAGTGCGATCTGTTCCGCAAACTCATTTGACTCGCGTGTTTCGGCATTGCGCGGCCAGGGCAGATCCACCTTCAACTCGTGCGCGACACGCCCTGGATGCGCCGCCAGAATCACAATTCGCGACGAGAGAAACACTGCTTCGGCCACGGAATGCGTAACGAACAGCACCGTCCATTTCTGCTCGATGTACAGCCGCAACAATTCTTCGTTCAAGCGGTCGCGGGTCATCTCGTCCAACGCTGCGAACGGTTCATCCATCAACAGGATGCGCGGCCGGCTTACCAGCGCGCGCGCAATGGAAACGCGCATCTTCATGCCGCCGGAGAGCTGGCGAGGATATCGTTTTGCCACCTGGCTCAGGCCAACCACCCTCAGCATTTTCGCCACTCGCTCCTTACGCAGAAGCCGCGCGGCATACTCAAGTTCCATCCCCAACCCAACGTTTTGCTCTACGGTTCGCCACGGCAGCAGTGTGGCGTCCTGAAAAATAAAGCTCATAAGCTCGCGCGCATTCTCGGGCGTCATGCCATTCACCTTTACCTGGCCTTCGCTCGCCACACTCAGCCCCGATACCAGCTTGAGCAGCGTGGACTTGCCGCAGCCGGATGGGCCTAGCAATGTGACAAACTCCCCGCGGTCAATTTTGAGAGACACACCTTGCAAAGCAACCGCCGCGTTGCGATAGCGCTTGCCAACCCCATCAAGCACAATTTCGGGAATAGACCCCTTGCTCTCTGTCACCATCCTCGCTCTCCCGCCAATGGAAGATAAATTGCGGAAGGATACGCTGCGGTGTGCAATATCTGTTGTGTGGAACGCCTCCAACTCCATTGATCCGCAAGTTGTGGCGGAACGCCAGTCGAGGGATTGCGGTCAAAGAGGGGAAATGCCGAACTCGCTATCTCCAGGCGCAGACGTTCTCCGCGCGCAAGACTAAAGGCGATTGGTTCCAGCTTGAACTCCCAAGCATGAATCTCATCCGCCGCATACCCTGCATCGCGGAACAGCCACGAACTGCGCGCAATTCCAATCGACAGGAACTCTGCTCGTCCGCTTGAAGTAACTCGCACCAATTTTGCTGTGAAGTCCGCATAAGCCGCGGATGTCGAAGCATAAAGCGTAACGCGGGGATGACCGAATATTTCCGTGGAGCGAAGTGCCGCCTCCGAAGTATAGATCAGCAGGTTGTTCCCCGATTCAAGCACCGCCTGGTCGTATGACCCGCTCAGCGCCTGCGGCCCTCCCGGCGCTGTTACAGGAACCTCCGGGTCATAAACAAATACGTCGCAAGGCTCTTCGCCATCGGGCGCATCGCTGGCGAGACGTCCATCGCCCTTGCGCGAATTGGCCTTTCCTTCGCTGCGTAAGTACATCGGATAAGCGGCCTCTGCCGGCCACTCTTCAGCGCGCCGCCAATCGCTTGAACCAATCGTAAAGTAACGTATGCGCGGCTCGCCGCTGAATGATCCCAAATCCTTGAGCCAGTGATCGAACCAATTCAGCAGTATGGCATCGGTGTTTAAATTGGCTGCTTCGCCAAGGTTTAAATCGCCTGCTCGATCACTCCATGGAATATGCACCCACGGGCCGGCTATCAAATATTGATTCTCGCGCGCATGGTGGCTGCCCGCTCCATCGCGAAGCGCGAGGTAGCCAGCGATCGAACCTTCCAGATAGATATCGAACCATCCGGCTATGTGCAGCGCAGGTATACAAATGCGATCGAGCCGGCCGCTGATATCCATACCGGACCAGTAGTCGCCCGGCTCGCGATGCGCAAACCAATCTCGAACATAACTCGGTAACGCAAGGTTTGAGATTGCAGGATGATTTGCATACGAAACTTTTCCAACCTCCGCGCGAATGTCCGCCCATGCAGCCTCCAGTCTGTCGCTTGCTTCGCGCAAGCCAAGCCGCCGCGCATCTTCGCGTAACATCTGTATGCCCCAACCAAAACTGGAGCTAAGCCGCAACGCTCCCTGGCAATAAAACCATCCATGATAAAGATCGGCTGCCGTCATATGCGGCGCAATACACCTCAGACCCTCAGGCTGCTCCGCTGCCGCCAGCAACTGCGTCGCGCCCTGATAAGAAAACCCATACATACCGATGCGCCCGTTGCAGGCAGAATGACTGCGGAGCCAGGCGATTGCCTGCGCGCCATCGGTGCCTTCGTTACGAAAAGGGTAAAATGCGCCCTCCGAACCTCCGCGTCCCCTCACGTCCTGTATCGCAACGTGATAGCCGTGCCGCGCAAACCACACAGGATGCGCGTATACCACCGTCGAAGCAATATCGCGTCCATAAGGTTGGCGCATCAGCAGCGTCGGCCACGGCCCATCGCCCGCGGGATAGTAATGATCCGAAACGAGCACTGTTCCATCTGTGAGCCGGCACTCAACTCCGCGCTCCAGGCGAACCCCGCTTCCGTAATCGACAAGAGCCATCTTCAAACTCCGTGCCTCGGCGCAAAGTTATACATGGCAATAAGAATCTCGGCGATGCGCGCCGCTGCCTCGTTCGACCATCGCTCGCCATTCTCTGCCGTCGCCGTTGACGGATCGCCCATTACTCCGCTGGGGGCAATGTCTTTGGTAAGCCATGCAAAGTTCGCCGATGATCCCTCCGGTTTAAGTAACTCCGGCTCGTCAATGCGAGCAATGTAGTTCGATGTGTACTCTTCCGTATGCACTAACTCGGGCGCTCCATGCAGCAGAAACGCTGTCTCGATTTCGCCTGCATGGAAGCCATAAGCGCGCTCCTGCTTGCTCACGCCTTCAAACGGCGCGCCGGGTGAACCAAAAAGCGAGAAGGTGCGCAGTCCAAACTCTGCGCGCAGATCGCGTGCCAACACGTCTACCAGCGAAGTGTTGCCTCCATGCGTGTTATACAGGACCAACTTCTGAAATCCACTCGCAGCAACGCTTGCTCCCAGGTCGCGCACCACGGAAAGAAAGGTCTGCGCGCTCACCGAGAGAGTCCCCGGAAATCCCGCATGCTCGTTGCTCTTGCCGTAGCATACCGGCGGAAGAGCATAGATGGGAAGATCGCGAGGAACCAACGCCAGCGCGTTGCCCAGAAGAAGGTTGTTGATCAGCGTATCTGTGGCCAGGGGCAAATGGTGTCCATGCTGCTCGATGGCCGCCGTGGGAAGCACCAGCAGTGTGGAAGCGCGCGGCAACGCGTCCACCTGTTTCCATGTGAGATAGGCAAAGTTGCGCTCGTCGGGAATCCATGTCTTCACTTTGTCACCGCCTCTTTGCGAAAGCTGATCATTTTGCCCGGATTCAGCAAACCGCGCGGATCGTATTTTTGTTTCGCCAGCAGTTGAATGTTATCCCCACGGAAACGACCGCCGTCTTCCAGAGAATTCACATGCGGGTTGGCGACAAAGACGCCGATCGACCTGCAATAGGCAATCATCTCGTTCAATCGCTCCTCGGTCGTAAAGCGCACCACGGGGATTGCTCCGGGAACTACCACGCCGTCGCCGTTCTTCATAAACTCGATGTGAAAAACTATTTCGTCACCGAATCGCTCGCGCAACAGTCGAAACTGTTCCTCGCAATCCGTAGGTGAAAATCCGCATTGAAGATAGGTGTACGCGGGATTGGCCTTCATGGCCCACAGCGTCGTGTGGTTCCACGTATAGTCACTCAACAGGGGCTGAGTGCGCGGCCCTTCGTACGGTCCGCGGAAGGTTACCTCGCCGCCGGCCAGTCCCGCCTCCGCGCCTAGAGCGCCAACCTGATCGGTTGCAATCATGATGAGCGCCAGGGCCTTGCCTTCGCGGACGATTGGTCGAACCGGTGTGAAGAATGAGGGGATGGGCCACTCGAATACGGTTGCAAGACGCTTTCGCCAGGTAACATCCTCTGCAATTGATTGCGTAAATCGGAACGCCCGCTCATAACTGTCGAAGGCTGCGGTCAACTGCATCCAATCCACGGCCGGGGTCAGCGCGAACCATATCCGCGTTATCACGCCGTTGGTTCCCCATGCGTGCAGAATCTCATGCACAGCCGCACCCTCATGCAACACAACCCGTGGCTGCTCTTCCATGGTCACCACCTCAAATGCGCGCACCGTGTCGAAGTCGCGCAGCCCGCCGTGCGTCACCGAGCCAATGCCCCCCGACCCACCCGCGAGAAAACCTCCGAGCGACGCTTTCACCAGTGTTGACGGATACATGCGCAACTCCCATCCAAGCTTGCGGGCCTCCGTCTCAAGTGCGCCAAGGCGCAGTCCCGGCTGGCACACTGCTACGCCATCGGGAGTAATCTCTTCCAGTTTGTCCATCAGCGAAAGGTCCAGCACGATGCCGCCTTCGAGCGGAACACACTGCCCGTAGTTGCCAGTGCCCGCGCCTCGCACTGTAACTGGAACTTCATTACGCCAAGCGTAACGCATCACCGCCAACACCTCTTCGACGTTGACCGCCTGCACAACCACATCGCCAACCTTGCCTGCAAGCAACGGGCGCAACACCGGCGAATACCAGTAGAAGTCGTGCGAAAGGCGATCAAGCACCGCCGGCGCGGTTAACACTCGCGCTCCATCGGCGATAACTTCAGATAACTCGACCGCAAGTGCGCCTCGCATTGCAGAAGACCTCTCAAATCAACTTACTTTGCGGGTTGGCCAAAGGCGGAATGCCCGCAGCATCTGGGGATGGGTAAAAAGAGCATAGCATTCATCGCGGAGGATCGGGCCGTCCACGACGCATATCATATCGCTGCGCTCGGCCACTTCAGTCGCCGGAATACGGATCTGGTTGCAATGGCGATTTGCATCTTCGATCGTCGCGCCGTAGACCACGCGGTCCAGGCCCGCCCACAACGCCGCGCTCATGCACATGGGACAAGGTTCGCAGGTGGTGTAAAGCGTATATCCGGCCAGCGATAGCAACTTCAGCCGCATGGTCGCCTTGCGAATGGCACGGACTTCTGCATGGGAGCTAGGATCGCACTCTTGCTTGACCGCATTCAATGCGCGCAGTAACAAGTTTCCGGAACCCGTATGAACGATGGAAGCGCCGAACGGCCGCGGGGCCGCTGTATTCAGGGATCGCCCGGTGAAGGCAATAAGCGCGGCCATCTGTTGAATGTCGGGGGCCGAGTCCGAACCATGGTCGCGAACGCCTTTTTTGTTCGCCCTTGAGCGGGGCCCGGAGGTGGATGTAACTCCCATACTCGAACTTAGCACGGCGTCCGCTACAAGCGCTCCACAAAAATTCCACGCCGCGCGCCGGTGCTGTTAGCCCCTACAATCTCTCTATGACGAATATCCCTTGGACCATCCGCGGACTCCGCCGGGCGCTCGCGAAGGGAGCGCTGCGGCCATCCGATCTCGCTGACCAGGCCTTGGCGTGCGCGAACGGAAACCCGGGCCGAAATACATTTCTCTGGCAGGACGCAGCCTGGACTCGTGCGGAAGCTTTGCGTGCCGCGGGCATGCCCCGCACCGACGGAGGGCCATTCGGCGATGGACGGGATGCGCTTTGGGGCCTGCCGATTTCTGTGAAGGATTGCTTCGACCTGGCTGGCGCGCCCACCAGTTGCGGAGTGCATTTTTATCGCGACTTGCATGGGCAGGCAACGCGCGACTCGTGGCTGGTAGAGCAGCTCCGAGCGGCCGGAGCGGTGATTACAGGCAAGACGCATCTGCATCCCCTGGCATATGGCATCACCGGCGAAAACGCGGATTATGGTGACTGTTTGCAACCCACCGACCCCACGGCGTTTACCGGCGGCTCCTCGAGTGGCGCAGCGGCCAGCGTGCAGGAAGGCTCGGCAGTTGCCGCGATCGGTACCGATACAGGCGGTTCAATTCGCGCACCCGCCGCACTTTGTTCGCTCGCCGGTTATCGCGCTTCCCTCGGCCGCGGCGATTGGCGCGGCGGCGCGCACCTGGCCGAATCGTTCGACACCATGGGCTGGCTGTTTCGCGACCTCGAAGATGCTCCCCTGCTGGCCGGCATCTTCGCACCAAAGGAATCTCCTCCCACCCTCCGCTTCACCCGCCTGGCCGTCGTCGACGACAGCTTTCTTCACGATTGCGAACCGGAGATCCTCTCCAGCCTGCACGTGGCCATCGGAGAACTCGAAGCCCTCGGCCTGCGCGTGTCCTCAGTAAGCGTCGATTGGTGGTCTGACTCCTTCGATATCTTCGCGCCCATCCAGGCGTGGGAAGCCGCCCGCATTCATGCCGGTCGCTTTCAGCATTTCGAGCCCTCGATCCACGAACGGTTGGAGTGGGGCGCGCGCCTCGCGCCGAATGAAATTGCCGCCCTCCGCCAACGTCACGCAAACTTCCGTGCGCACATGGACGAACTGCTCGCCGCGCACGAATTGCTGCTCCTTCCCGCAGTTCCTGTTGCTCGCCTTGCCGCCGGCGCAGATCACAGCAAGACCCGCGGACGACTGCTGCGCTACACCACGCCATTCAGCCTGGCCGGCGTACCGGTGGTCAGCATTCCCTGCGTCTCAGGCGGAATGCAACTGGCTGCCGCTCGCGGTTGCGACGAATCGCTCCTTCAACTCGCCGCGCAGTTGGGCGCGCGAAGAAATGCGGAAGCAGCGGCGAAGCTTGCGTGATAGCTTTCCTATATAGAAAGTGTTTTTGGAACACATTGAGGCCGCATTGAGATTAAGCAGATTCTTCCCTTTTGCCGCACTCGTTTTTCTTGTCGCATTCGCGGGTTGCCGCAGCCATCGGCCCGCCACTGAAAGCGGCCTGGAGCCAATTCGCCTTCAGCTCGATTGGTATCCACAACCCGAACATGGCGGCTTTTTCGCGGCGCAGCTTTTGGGCTACTACAAAGCCGAAGGCCTCGACGTGAACATTCTCCCTCTGCCGCAGTATGGCAGCGTCGCGCAGCTTGTCTCCACCGGTAAGGCCGACCTGGGACTCGGCTCCAGCGACCAGATCCTTGAGTGGAACTCGAACGGTCTTCCCCTCATGGCGGTCTCCGCCACCATGCAGCACGACCCTCAGGCGATCATGGTCCATCAAGAGTCGCCTATCCACGACTTCAAGGATCTTGAAGGTCGCGCAATCGCCGCGCAAACCGGCGCAACATGGCTCAAATACGTTATTTCTCGTTATAAGTTGCATCAGGTTCGCGAGATACCATCCACGCTGTCCATTGCTAACTTTCTTGCCGACCCGAGTTATGTGCAGCAGATATTCATTACCAGCGAACCCTTCTTCGCTCGGCAGGCTGGCTCTCAAGTGCGCACCCTCCCCATCAGTTCCTCCGGGTACGATCCCTACCGAGTCACTTTCACAACCCGTGAATTCGCCGCCCAACACCCTGACCTCGTGGCAAGGTTTGTTCACGCCAGCATTCGCGGCTGGCAGGAATATCTTCGCAATCCCGAAGCCACCAACGCTCTCTTGCTCAAGCTGAACCCAGCCCTGAACCCTGCGCAGGAAGCTTACACCGCTAACACCCTGCGGGACCGTGGATTCATCACCGGCGGTGACCCCACAGGCTTCCAAATTGGACACATGACCGCCGAACGCTGGCAGGCCACGCACGACCAGCTCAGTTCCCTCGGCATCCTGCATGCCCCTGTGGACCCGGCTTCCACTTACACTTTGAAATTTGTTCCCTGAGCCGAATGAAATTTTGCTCGCGTATCTTGTTTGCCGCGGGTTCCATCGGCAAAGGAATCCATTTCATCCTCGCTCCGACAGTCGGTCGTGTAATGTAATTCCATAGGATGAGTTCGATGCCCGTCGCGACGCTAACCTATTCCGGCACAGATGGACTGCTCTCGGTCGTTCTCGATCGCGTTTCTACTTCGATTGGCCGATCGCAGGGGCAGGATGTGGTGCTTCAGGACCCTGCGGTCTCTCGCAAGCATGCCGTGATCGTGCGGGACGAGGATATCTACGCCGTGGTGGATCAGAACAGCACCCATGGCACATTCCTGAACGGCGCGCGCATTCAGAGGGCTGTGCTCAAGCCCGAAGATGTATTGCAGATGGGCTCGCTGAACGGCCCCAGAATTCGCTTTCATATTCCTCGGGACGAGGAGTCGACTGGCGGCGAACACGCCTCCCGGGCCGGCAACCGCGACCTGCTCACTTCGCTGAGGGAGCTGCAGCTTCCCGCCGGCGAACTTCGCACAGCGGCGCGCGAGATGGAACAGCTAAACTGGCTGCTTCATGCGGCGCACCGGCTCAACGAGGGCGGAGCCATCGAGGATATTCTCGGCGTGCTGCTGCAACTTACATTGCAGTTGACAGGCGTGGAACGCGGATTCGTTTTTCTGTGCGATGACGGCGAGATGCATTTTGCGCAGGGCCTCGGCGCAGAGGGAAAGATCGTTGATGAAGATTTGACCATCTCGCGCCGGGCCATGCGGAAGGCCATCGAAAGCGAAGTGAAGTTTTCAGTAAGCGACACACTTACCGACGACCGCGCTTCGGAATGGTCAAGCGTGATGGCGAACAAGATTCGCAGTATCTACTGCATTCCGCTTCGCAAGCGCGCATCCACCAGCGCTCCGGCGCAGTTGCTTGGGCTGCTCTACCTTGACAGCCAGATTGGGCCAGGCTTCCTGTCCGCGGTCGATCATCAGGTGCTGGACACAATCGCCATCGAAGCCTCGGCGCTGCTGCACAATGCATTGCTCGCAAAAGCCGAACAGCAGGCCCGCCAGGCGCGCGAGGAGCTTGCCGTAGCGGCCAGGATTCACAGCGGCTTGATGTCCATTGTCCTGCCGGTGCTGAACTATGCGGCGCTGCAAGCCAGAAGCGTGCCGTGCCTGGCCATCGGTGGGGATTTTTACGACGTTGCGGCGCTCGACGACTCCGTATGCGTCACCGTTGTCGACGTTTCCGGAAAAGGCGTTCCGGCCGCAATCGTGGCGGCCACACTGCAGGGCATCATTCACACCCAGTTGCTTGCGCGGCAAAGCCTGCCTGATATTGCGGCAATGGTCAATCGCTTTCTATGCTCGCGCGACGTGGGAAAGTACGCGACCATGATCATGTTGCGCCTGTTCCCCGACGGACGCGTCGAGTACATGAACTGTGGCCACATTCAGCCTGTCGTCATCCTGGGCACGGAGGTCCGGCGTTTGGAAGAGTTTAATACTGTCGTGGGACTTGTGAGTGGAGCAACCTATAACTCAGCGCATGACTCACTGAACCCCGGAGAGCGGGTCCTCCTCACCACCGACGGCATAACCGAGGCCGAGAACAGCGCCGGCGAGGGGCTTGGCGACCAGGGATTCAGCACAATTGCCCAGCAGCGGGATATCGACGGAATATTGGAGTATGTGGTGAGGTATCAGGCGCCCAACCCGGCGCAGGACGACATAACCCTGATTGAAATCCGGTACACGGGCCAGGCTTGAGGCGGATGTCGCCGAGGCGATCCTGGTCGGGCTCGCTCCTATATCAGTGCTTATCCGGCAAGGGTGCGGTGAGCTGTTCACCAAAAAAATGTAAAATGCCCTCTTTGTCTGGGATCTTGTATTCTTTTCGCAACTGCTGGAGGGTTGCGAATCTCTTGTCAGGGCCAATCACATCGGCCGCGCCGGTTTTTTCGTCGACCGAGTATCCGCCAACCGCATCGGCCAGTGGCGCCAGCAGTTTACTGTCTTTGGTATTTCCCGGGGCCGGAGCAAAGCGAAAAATATGCATTCTGTAGTAGCCGCTACCGCTAACGGTTCGGGCGGTGACTTCAATCTCTCGTCCATCCGTGCTGAACGACGCGGCGTAGACGTCTTCGCCCAACCCGATCGGTTCCCCAATAGGTTTGCCTGTTTTTGTGTCCCAAAGCTGCGCGCTCGCTAAGTTCGAGGTCACAATCATGTTGCCATCCGGGCTGAAATATGGCGCGGCGCGGGTGTTGGCAATATGGATGGGGGCGCCTATTCTTCTTCCGGTCTTCACCTCCCATACTTGCATTAGGCCCTGACTCAAACCGTTCTTTACTTCAGTCATCACATATTTCCCCCCTGGGTCGGGGCTGAACTGCGCACTGACGACGGTTCCCGCGTGCTGCAGCGGACTGCCGATTGGCTCGCTGGTAAAAGCATCCCAAACCTGAGATGTACGGTCGTCGGATGCGGTAGCAACGCGCTTTCCGTCCGCGCTAAACTCCGCGTCGTTCACTGCGCCACCATGCTTAATCTCATTCCCAATGGGCTTGCCGGAAACGGCATTCCATAATTGCGCGCCCCAGGAGTATTCGCTAATCACTCTGGAGCCATCGGGACTGAAGCTATGTCCCACAATTCCATCGTGCTTGAAATAGCCCTGGGCCATGCCGGTGGTTGCGTCGAAGATGCTGTCTGTATTGCCGCTCGAAACCAAAATGCGCTTTCCATCCGGAGAGAGATCGATCAGCCCGGACCCAGACAAAGCAGGCCCGATCGGCTTGCCGGTCCTGAAGTCCCAAACCTGAGCATCGTTATAGCCGGCCAGAGTCTTTCCATCCGGCTGATAGATCGCCTTATACCGCAGCACACGCCAGCATCCATCGCCAGGGTTTCCGAATGAATTGGCAATAACCTGCGAATCCGAATCGCCGACTGGGAGCGCAGTGAGGACATAAGCGCCAGTATCGTCCAGCAGTCTGAAGTTTCCCCCTTCGGTCCCAACCACGCGCAGACCATCCGGGGTCTCAACCAGTCCAAGAGCCACGAATCCTTTCGGCTCAATCGGCTTTCCGGACTCAATCCCGGGATCGTCAAGTTCCCAAACCTGAGCCCCCGCGCCTTCGGACGAAGTCAAAATCCTCCCACCGTCGCGGCTGATTCCGACGCTGTTCACGTTGCCCCGATGCGGTATCCGGCCGCCGATGGGATGGCCTGTCGCCGCATCCCAAACCTGAACTCGATTGTCAAGCGACTGGGTCACGATCCGCGTGCCGTCATCGCTGAAAATAGCCTGCTGAAGGGCATCGTCGTGCTGCAAGAGCTTTGGCAAATCTTCGCATGCGTCTTCGTTTGCGCCGTCCCGCTGATCGCACTTGGTCCAATGCCAAATCGCAGCTGTGGTGTCATAGGACGCGGTCACAACCGTGTTGCTATCCGTGGGGCTGAATTCAGCATTTTGCACATCGTCCTTGTGCTTCAGCGTGCTCATGAGTCTCAGGTTGGCGTCATTCCGCGGCGGGGTTGCCCATACCTCGACTCTTGCGTTGGCTCCTCCACTGGTGGCAGTGACAAAAAAGCGGTCGTCCCAACTAAAGCTGGCGGTGTTGATCCAATTCGATTCTTTCGGCGTGGATGCAACCAGCGCACCCGTCGCTGCATTCCACACCTTTGCGGTTCCATCGTTCGATGCCGTGAGAACAAGCTTCTCGTCATGGCTGAAAGTAAGTGAGTTGATGAGTTGCTCATGCGCAAGGGTCGCTCCCACCTGCTTGCCTGTTGAAGCGTCCCAGATCACGGCGGTGTAGTTGGAGATTGTCGCCGCCAGATTGCCGTCCCAACTCAGGTTAGCGAAATAGATATCGCTCGAATGCTCGAATTTGCCCAGCGGCTTAAAGGTTCCGGTGTCCCAAACCTGCGCCGAATGACCTGAGACGACCATCAGGCGCCTTCCAGTGAAGTCGAAGAAGAGATAAGTCAGGCGGCCGTTCCCATTGAGCGTTTTGAGCAGCTTTCCCGAGTCCGCGTCAAAGAGCTGCACCGTCCCATCTTTCAATCCAATCGCCGCCAACCGCCCATCCCTGCTCAGATCGCCAGAACTCACCTCCGCCCGATCGAAGGAAAGCTTCGGCAGCCACCATTTTTTCTCCGTTAGTAAGGTGGTCATCCATGCGTGCGTCTTGACCGAATCCGGAGCATATTTGTATGCTTCTGCGAAATACGCCAGCGCCAGCCCGGCAGGCTGATGTTGTTCAATCGCGGACTCTGCGCTTGCCATGTAAGTCGCCGCGGTTGCCCGCCGTGCCTTGGAGAGTTCAAGTTGGGCCCACACCGCCATCGCAACGGCCGCCACTCCTAACACCGCCACGGTACAAAAGGCGGCAATCTGGGTCTGTCTCCTCAGATTCCTGGTTGCCGAGGCTGCCAGAAACTCGTTCTCTTCCGTCGTCAATGGATGGTTCTTTCTTGCCCACGCTCTCGCCTTCTTCAGGCTCTTGCCAAGAAACAGCAAACCTTCCGGCTTGCCTTGCTCTTTCCAAACAGAAGCTGTCTTCTGCAGTTCGCTCAAGTGCAGTTCTAACCACGTACTGTTATTTTCCTGCACCGGCTTGATCAACCGATCATGGGAGAGTTCAAACCATGTGGCTCCCGCTCGCTGTTCCCCGCGCACCAGGTGGGCCTGAATCAGGCGCTCGACAAGCGTGTTGTCGAGCCCTCCACTCTCGCCCGCCTCCAGCAGAACCTGCCCGCGGGTATTTCCCCGCGTAATCAGCATTCCGCCCACCCATTCCCGAATCGAGCGCTCCATGCGCTCGTTGCCGCCGATCCACTCGCGAAAGGTCCCCTCCACTCGCTCCACCGCGCCGGTCGCCCTTTTCACTTCGCCGTCGTAGTATTCGGCCAGCGCGCTGGTAACATCCCCAAACGAGTCGATGTCCTCATCTTCAATCACCTTGCGGTCAGGCGCCATTCGCTCCCACAGGTTGCGGCAAACTACCTGTAGTTGGAGCGGCTCGATATACCGGCCTGGTTCGCTCTTGAATTTGCCTCCCGTTTGCTGCACCTGCATCGTGGCCAGGTCGGCGACAATCCTGCCCAGCGCCTGGGGCGCAAAACTGCGGCCTGCGGATTCCACCGTCCTGTCAATCGTTTCCTGTGCCGCTTTCGTTCCCAGAAGATCGAGGCGAAAGCGGTTTTTCAGGTGCGTCGGAAGCTGCTCCGCATACGGGTCGAACGGAGCGAGATAGTCCTCGCGGATCACGAACAGCGCCCAGATGCTTGGGTTATCCTGGAGCAGCTTCCCCAACTGCGAAAAGAATTCCTTCTTGGCCTCCACTCCAAACGGATCAGCGGTGAGCACCTCTTCGAACTGGTCGAAGATCATCACAATGTTTTTGGGTGCGGAAGGCCGTTGCGGACGCCCCGCCACATAGTCTTGCAGCGTCTGGGAGGAAAGGCTTTTCTCCTCGCGCTGCAGCCGCTTAGGAACCCCCGCCTCGAACCCAAAGATGCAACTGCGGACATAGCGATTCACGCCGCGGGCGTCTGTTTCCGGCTCCAGGTTTACACGCACCGGCTTCCACACGTCGAACTGCTGCGCCAGCCGCGGAATCAGCCCTGCCTGGACAAGAGAGCTCTTGCCCGCGCCGGACGGCGAGTAAAGCAGAACGATCCGCTCGGCGTAGAGCAGGTCGTAGAGCTGCGCAATCTCCAGGTCGCGCCCGAAGATTGGCTGA
>Ga0302193_10002131_pt1 | contig 16634 bp, 9 predicted proteins | sample II_Bog_E3_3_FD_200228 | JGI IMG/M metagenome (GOLD analysis project Ga0302193, IMG submission 200228) | Peat permafrost microbial communities from Stordalen Mire near Abisko, Sweden - II_Bog_E3_3 | ecosystem: Environmental > Terrestrial > Soil > Wetlands > Peat | place: Sweden: Abisko, Stordalen...
GACCGCTGGTCTGGAGCGGCTTCCCCGCCTTGTCATCCCTGTTTGCAGTGCTGCTACACTTCATGTTGGAGGGGGGGGGGGGCTGGTCATAATTTGGACACCCAGTAAAAGAATCGCAAACAAGTGGTTGACGTACCTTCTGGCATCCCTATAATGCGCCCTCTCGACGCGGTGCTGCAGTAACAAAGCAGCGTTTCGGGAGTGTGACAAGGGCGAGAATCCCGCGTGACACGCTGGTGGAATGCAATAGCAGCTCTACCGGAAAGGTTAGTCAGAACAACGACTTGCCTGGGTTGATCAAAAAGTTTGGCAGCTGTGAAAATAGCGCAAATAAATGATTGACACGAAATGAAAGCGCTGTAGAATGCGCGGCTCCCGGATAGGGAGTGGTGCTGGTGACGAGCCGGTATCCAAGTTCTTTAACAGTCTGAATCAAGTAACTTGTGTGGATTTTTGCGGAAGTTGGATTTATCGAACAGATGAATATCAACTGAGCAAGAAGACTCGCAATTCATGGGTTTTTGAGTGAAGTTGAGCCAAGATAGATCACCTTCGGGTGAGGTAGGATTAAACTGAAGAGTTTGATCATGGCTCAGATTGAACGCTGGCGGCAGGCTTAACACATGCAAGTCGAACGAGGTAGCAATACCTAGTGGCGAACGGGTGAGGAATGCTTGGGAATCTGCCTTGTAGTGGGGGATAACGTTTCGAAAGGGACGCTAATACCGCATACGTCCTACGGGAGAAAGGGGGGGATCTTCGGACCTCTCGCTATAAGATGAGCCCAAGTCGGATTAGCTAGTTGGTGGGGTAAAGGCCCACCAAGGCAACGATCCGTAGCTGGTCTGAGAGGATGATCAGCCACACTGGAACTGAGACACGGTCCAGACTCCTACGGGAGGCAGCAGTGGGGAATATTGGACAATGGGCGCAAGCCTGATCCAGCCATGCCGCGTGTGTGAAGAAGGCCTTCGGGTTGTAAAGCACTTTAAGCGGGGAGGAAGTGATCTGGATTAATAATCTGGATTATTGACGTTACCCGCAGAATAAGCACCGGCTAACTCTGTGCCAGCAGCCGCGGTAATACAGAGGGTGCAAGCGTTAATCGGAATTACTGGGCGTAAAGCGCGCGTAGGCGGTTGTGCAAGTTGGAGGTGAAATCCCCGGGCTTAACCTGGGCACTGCCTTCAAAACTGCACGGCTAGAGTATGGGAGAGGAAGGTAGAATTCCAGGTGTAGCGGTGAAATGCGTAGAGATCTGGAGGAATACCGATGGCGAAGGCAGCCTTCTGGCCTAATACTGACGCTGAGGTGCGAAAGCATGGGGAGCAAACAGGATTAGATACCCTGGTAGTCCATGCCGTAAACGATGTCAACTAGTTGTTGGGAGACTTGATCTCTTAGTGACGCAGCTAACGCATTAAGTTGACCGCCTGGGGAGTACGGTCGCAAGACTAAAACTCAAATGAATTGACGGGGGCCCGCACAAGCGGTGGAGCATGTGGTTTAATTCGATGCAACGCGAAGAACCTTACCTACTCTTGACATCTAGCGAATCCTGTAGAGATACGGGAGTGCCTTCGGGAATGCTAAGACAGGTGCTGCATGGCTGTCGTCAGCTCGTGTCGTGAGATGTTGGGTTAAGTCCCGCAACGAGCGCAACCCTTGTCCTTAGTTGCCAGCGCGTAATGGCGGGAACTCTAAGGAGACTGCCGGTGACAAACCGGAGGAAGGCGGGGACGACGTCAAGTCATCATGGCCCTTACGAGTAGGGCTACACACGTGCTACAATGGTCGGTACAGAGGGTTGCAACGCCGCGAGGCCGAGCCAATCTCAAAAAGCCGATCGTAGTCCGGATTGGAGTCTGCAACTCGACTCCATGAAGTCGGAATCGCTAGTAATCGCGGATCAGAATGCCGCGGTGAATACGTTCCCGGGCCTTGTACACACCGCCCGTCACACCATGGGAGTCTGTTGCACCAGAAGTAGGTAGCCTAACCGCAAGGGGGGCGCTTACCACGGTGTGGCCGATGACTGGGGTGAAGTCGTAACAAGGTAGCCGTAGGGGAACCTGCGGCTGGATCACCTCCTTAATCGTTACGATAATCTGCTTTCGTAAAAATCCACAGCAAGTTACTTGATTCGACTGGCGAATGCCGTAAGGCATTCGAGCCAAGCCTTGACTTTAATGGGCCTGTAGCTCAGTTGGTTAGAGCACACGCTTGATAAGCGTGGGGTCACAAGTTCAAGTCTTGTCAGGCCCACCATTCAAGTTTGGTGCCGTTGAGCTTGCAAGAGCGAAACGGTGGCGTAGCTGCAAGCGGGGCCATAGCTCAGCTGGGAGAGCGCCAGCTTTGCAAGCTGGATGTCGTCGGTTCGATCCCGACTGGCTCCACCATCATTAAAGAGTGCGTGATTACGTGTGCTGATGGTTCAAGTAACCAGAAGCAAACATCGTTGTCTGTGTAGACGGTGTTTCCTTCTGGTTTTTTTAGCCGGATAGATTGGCGATGAGCCCGTCTACTGTTCTTTAAAAAGTTGAATGACGAGTCTGGTAAATGCTCACAGCATATCGGGTGGTAGACGGTGTGCGAGTGAATGTTATCAAAGAGAACTGAATCAAGCGCACTTGGTAGTAACACGCAAGATCAGACTTCGAGAAAGACGACGTCCTTAAGGTGTTAAATGCTGTAATGGCATTGAGCCACCGTAAGAGGTGTTGATTGATGGTGCCAATCAAGGCGCAGGTGCAGTGAGGAGCGGAGCATACGCAAGTATGTGAGCACCGGAGCAAGCCTGCAGCGCCGAGTGGCGCCATCCAGCAACGCCGTGACAGAGACCTCTTGGGGTTATATGGTCAAGCGAATAAGTGCACACGGTGGATGCCTTGGCAGTCAGAGGCGATGAAAGACGTGGTAGCCTGCGAAAAGCGTTGGGGAGGTGGCAAACAACCTTTGATCCAGCGATCTCTGAATGGGGAAACCCACAGGGGGGAATGCCCCTGTATCATTAACTGAATACATAGGTTAATGAGGCGAACCCGGGGAAGTGAAACATCTCAGTACCCGGAGGAAAAGAAATCAACCGAGATTCCCCAAGTAGCGGCGAGCGAACGGGGAGCAGCCCTTAAGTCTCTTGTGTTTTAGTGGAACGCTCTGGAAAGTGCGGCCATAGTGGGTGATAGCCCCGTACGCGAAAGGGCACAAGAGATGAAAACGAGTAGGACGGGACACGTGACATCCTGTTTGAAGATGGGGGGACCATCCTCCAAGGCTAAATACTCCTGACTGACCGATAGTGAACCAGTACCGTGAGGGAAAGGCGAAAAGAACCCCGGAGAGGGGAGTGAAATAGATCCTGAAACCGTGTGCATACAAGCAGTGGGAGCGGACTTGTTTCGTGACTGCGTACCTTTTGTATAATGGGTCAGCGACTTATTCTCAGTAGCAAGGTTAACCGTATAGGGGAGCCGTAGGGAAACCGAGTCTTAATAGGGCGTTAAGTTGCTGGGAATAGACCCGAAACCAGGCGATCTAGCCATGACCAGGTTGAAGGTGCCGTAACAGGCACTGGAGGACCGAACCCACTGTCGTTGAAAAGCCAGGGGATGAGTTGTGGCTAGGGGTGAAAGGCTAATCAAGCTTGGTGATAGCTGGTTCTCCCCGAAAGCTATTTAGGTAGCGCCTCGTGTATTACTGCTGGGGGTAGAGCACTGTTTCGGCTAGGGGGTCATCTCGACTTACCAAACCGATGCAAACTCCGAATACCAGCAAGTACAGCACGGGAGACAGACGGTGGGTGCTAATGTCCATCGTCAAGAGGGTAACAACCCAGACCGCCAGCTAAGGTCCCAAAATCACAGTTAAGTGGAAAACGATGTGGGAAGGCATAGACAGCTAGGAGGTTGGCTTAGAAGCAGCCACCCTTTAAAGAAAGCGTAATAGCTCACTAGTCGAGTCGGCCTGCGCGGAAGATGTAACGGGGCTAAAACTGTGTACCGAAGCTGCGGATTTGCCTTAGGGCAAGTGGTAGGGGAGCGTTCTGTAAGTCTGTGAAGGTGGGTTGAGAAGCCCGCTGGAGATATCAGAAGTGCGAATGCTGACGTGAGTAACGATAATGAGGGTGAAAAACCTTCACGCCGGAAGACCAAGGGTTCCTGCTCAACGTTAATCGGAGCAGGGTGAGTCGACCCCTAAGGCGAGGCCGAGAGGCGTAGTCGATGGGAAACGGGTTAATATTCCCGTACGTTGTTGTGTTGCGATGAAGGGACGGAGAAGGCTAGGCATACCACGCGTTGGTTGTCGTGGGGAAAGGCGGTAGGGATTGACCTTAGGCAAATCCGGGGTCATTTATCCTGAGAACCGAAACGAGGCGCTTTTAAGTGCCGAAGTTGCTGATGCCATGCTTCCAGGAAAAGCTTCTAAGCTACAGACACAATGACATCGTACCCGAAACCGACACAGGTGGTCAGGTAGAGAATACCAAGGCGCTTGAGAGAACTCTGCTGAAGGAACTAGGCAAATTGGCACCGTAACTTCGGGAGAAGGTGCGCTGCTGTGGGTGAAGTCCTGCGACGTAAGCCTATGGCAGCCTCAGAAATCAGGCCGCTGCGACTGTTTATTAAAAACACAGCACTCTGCAAACACGAAAGTGGACGTATAGGGTGTGACGCCTGCCCGGTGCCGGAAGGTTAATTGATGGGGTTAGCGCAAGCGAAGCTCTTGATCGAAGCCCCGGTAAACGGCGGCCGTAACTATAACGGTCCTAAGGTAGCGAAATTCCTTGTCGGGTAAGTTCCGACCTGCACGAATGGCGTAACGATGGCGGCACTGTCTCCAGCAGAGACTCAGTGAAATCGAAATCGCGGTGAAGATGCCGTGTACCCGCGGCTAGACGGAAAGACCCCGTGAACCTTTACTGCAGCTTTGCACTGGACTTTGATCTTGCTTGTGTAGGATAGGTGGGAGGCTTTGAAGTGGGGACGCCAGTTCTCATGGAGCCAACCTTGAAATACCACCCTGGCAATATTGAGGTTCTAACCTGGCCCCCTTATCGGGGGTAGGGACAGTGTATGGTGGGTAGTTTGACTGGGGCGGTCTCCTCCTAAAGAGTAACGGAGGAGTACGAAGGTGCGCTCAGCGTGGTCGGAAATCACGCAATGAGTATAAAGGCAAAAGCGCGCTTAACTGCGAGGCCGACAAGCCGAGCAGGTACGAAAGTAGGTCTTAGTGATCCGGTGGTTCTGTATGGAAGGGCCATCGCTCAACGGATAAAAGGTACTCTGGGGATAACAGGCTGATACCGCCCAAGAGTTCATATCGACGGCGGTGTTTGGCACCTCGATGTCGGCTCATCTCATCCTGGGGCTGAAGCAGGTCCCAAGGGTATGGCTGTTCGCCATTTAAAGAGGTACGCGAGCTGGGTTTAGAACGTCGTGAGACAGTTCGGTCCCTATCTACCGTGGGCGTTTGAGACTTGAGAGGATCTGCTTCTAGTACGAGAGGACCGAAGTGGACATACCTCTGGTGTTCCGGTTGTCACGCCAGTGGCACCGCCGGGTAGCTACGTATGGAAGGGATAACCGCTGAAAGCATCTAAGCGGGAAGCCCACCTCAAGATGAGGTCTCACTGGGAGCTTGACTCCCCTGAAGGGCCGTTCGAGACTAGGACGTTGATAGGTTCGGTGTGGAAGCACGGTGACGTGTGAAGCTAACGAATACTAATTGCCCGTGAGGCTTGACCATATAACACCCAAGCGGTTTGGGTGCGTGTTGTGCCAAGAGATATAGAGATATAGAGCTTGATTCGCTCTCGAAAACAGAACTCGTCGTTCAACGAATTCGAAGGCATTGCCGGTGCGAAAGCATGATAACGGCAATGACTTCAACCAGGATTGCCTGGCGACCATAGCGAGTGTGAACCACCTGATCCCTTTCCGAACTCAGAAGTGAAACCGCTCCGCGCCGATGATAGTGTGGCATTCGCCATGTGAAAGTAGGTCATCGCCAGGCTCTTAACGCAAACAAAAACCCCAGCCAACGGCTGGGGTTTTTGTTTGCGTCAAGATTCATCGCCGAAAACCAACTTTTACGTTAAGGCGGCCATGTGTAAGCGTCCGACGGCTCCACATTGCACGGCGTTAGTCAGTATTTAAGGATGGTGTCCATCATTATTTGGTGGACACCATCGCGATGACCCTTCCTGTTTCGTCTGTTTCCAGACGACCACGCCAGAGTTACAGCAAGTCCTTCAAGGCGGAGTTGGTTGCCGCCTGCCAACTGCCGGGTGCATCTGTCGCGGCGATTGCCATGCCCATCCGGGGAGCCCCAACGCTCTGCCAAGCTTGATTTTCCAATACAAACCGCTATGTTACAAACTTGCCCATTGCGGCTGAATGGGTCCTGCCTGTCTGTTTGGCACCAACCTGTTAAACGGCGGTTTTCATGCGCAGCAAGTACCTTCTCCCGGTGCCCCTCGTCATTACCCTGAGCGTTCCCCTTGCCACGCCCGCGCAGGCCCTGCAGCGGCCGCTGCAACTGGCCAGCCTGTTCGACGGCATCAGCGGTCTCTTTGATCGCAAAAAGGCCCACCTGCAGGAACTGATCGACAACCATCAGTACGAGGATGCGGAGACGTTCTACATCGCCAACAAGGCGGCGCTGGATCAGAGCAAGGGCATAGAGTCTGTCCTGGGTACGCTGAGCGACAAGCTCAACGAGCGCTACACCAGCGGTGCCGATGACATCATCGGTCTCCTGAACGGCTTGCAGGTCCCGGTAACGCCCTCCTCGTGGCCTTATGCCCTGAACAGCCTCAAGCAGGCACAGGCCCTGATAGACAAGTACAACCAGTTTCCAACACTCGCTCAGGCGCCGTACCGTTCGCCAAAGATTGCCCGGCTCACCGACGCCATGGCCCACGGTACGGCCATCTTGCAGGACAGCGCGGGCGCCACGTTTGCCGCCTATGACCACAGCAATGCCGACTTCTTTGACAAATATCCCGTTCCCCTCAGTACCGATAAAAAGCAGAACATCATTGAGGATAACGAAGACAAATGGCTGGTGCAGATGGCTGGCCTGAGCCAGGACAAGGCAACTGCCCTGATCAAGGCCTATGCTCCCTTTGTGCACTCCGACAAGGGGCAGGCGGCGCTGGGGCAGGCCTATGAGAAGGCGCTATTGGGCTGGAACGGCTGGAAGGAACCGCTGGAAATTGACAAGGCCTGGAGTATGGGCAGCCGCTTCCAGAGCGTGGGCATAGACCCCCGCTATATCCCGGTCATGCGTGCGGTGCTGATCCTGACTGGCGCCAACCCCGGCCCGATTCCTCCAGGCTGGGATGCCGACACCTCGGCCTATGGCGTACCCTACCTGATCGGCTCGGGTGCTGAGCTCGACAAGGAGATCGTGCAGCTGACGGCCAAGGGTATCCAGTATTTTGCCATCGTGGACCCCAGCCGTACGGTCACCATCAACACGCTGACACAGCCCGTTTCGATTACCGGCAGCCGCATCACCGGCACGCAGCAGGAAACCAATCCTGACTACACGCGTGCCAAGCAGGCTGTTGACGACGCCACCGCAGATTACAGCGCGGCCGAGCAGGAAAAGGCCGCATCCGCCAGCCAGGCCGCGTCGGCTGGCAGTAGCGCCAATGCGCTGGGGGGGAGCATGTTGGGCGCCATTGGTTCAGCAGCGATGGGCATGGCGGCCAGCAGCTCGGCTTCATCGTCGGTGGCAGCGGCGCAGGCCAAACTCACGGCTGCGCGTGCCGCACTGGCGGCCACCCCGGCCACCATCAATCAAAATATTACCGAGCCTTATACCTATCTGGGAGCCACTGCCGAGCATATTACCGAGCAGCAGGTTGGCGTGTATTTCCTCGATGTGCGCAATGCCGTGGTGTATCGCGAGAAAATCGAGGGTAGCACGGACGATACCGACAATGTTTATACCCGTGTTGATGCCAGGGATCCGCAGAAAGCCGATCTCGACAGCAAGACAAAAATTGCGCTGGAAAAATTCCGGCACGCGGCGACAGTTATCGTCAAGTCAGCCCCCCAGTTGCTGCCTGATATTTTAAATAACCCGATAGCCGGGAGCCGACGTCAGGCCGCTGACCTGGACCAGATCATCAGCGACGATCAGGCTATTTTCCAGCATAAAAGCACAGAGAGGGTTCAGGATGCGCTGACGCAAAGCCAGAAGGTGGCCACCCTGATCGGTGTGACTGTCGATACTCCAATGGCGGCCGACAATCCTGGGGTACTGCTGTTTCCGCCCGTGCCTGATGATATTGGATGTAATGAGCTGACCTCCGTCAGAAATTCCACGCAGCTGCCCGAGCTCTGGAAGGCTGGGCTGGACAAAGTAACCAAGCGCAATGGCGACGTGGTGGAAAGCAGCTATGTATTCATGGAGGCTCGCGACGATGTGTCAAACCTGCGTGAGTCCATCGCGCGTGACGCCACTGTGGATGACGTTGGTCAGGGTGTCGGCGCCGCACTGGCCGACCTGAAGGCAACAGCGACGGCGATTGACGTGCTGCTGGACATGAATGCCGACCCGATGGAGAAAAAATCCTACGCCGGTCTGGATGATTATTTTTCGGAGCGCATGAAGGTTGGCGCCTACAATATGGTCGCCATGACGGCCCGCAAGGCACGGCCCGATATCGTGTCTGGCCTGTACATGATTTACCACCAGGCCTATAACGAAAAATACACGGTCGATGCGACAAGGAAGGCCGATTTTTTTGCAGCCATGGACGCCAGGCTTGATCAGCTTGGCAAGCAATTGTCCATCAACGACGCCCAGCTGTCGTTGATGCTGAATACCGAGGCCAGCAACAGGGCCGCGCAGGAACTGAACAATACGATTGACGAAAAATGCGGCGTCAGGCCAATGCCAAGCCTGTCCACGGCGGCGCTTGTAGTTTCTGCACCTGCACCTGCACCTGCACCTGCACCTGCACCGATTGCGGCTGCTACGCCGACACCACCCGTGGTCATGGCGCCGGCCATCGTCCCGGTGGCCGCTGCGGCGCCAGCCCCGGCATCCACCCAGGTCAGTGTCCCGCCCGTGCAGGTGACTGTCGCGCCGGCAATGCCGGATACCGCCAAGTCGGGACAATAAACCGAATAGCGTTCATTCTTTCAATAGTGATCACCAACATGCCACTGTATTGGCGTTGTCACCCCATCAGGACTCTTTCATGCGTATCCTCCACACCATGCTCCGCGTCACCGATCTTGAGCGCTCCCTGAGCTTTTACACGGATGTTCTTGGCATGAAGATACTGCGCCGCACGGATTACCCGGAAGGCCGATTTACCCTCGCTTTCGTGGGTTATTCTGATGAGTCAGAGTCCGCCGTGCTGGAGCTGACGCACAACTGGGATACCGACGCCTACGAACTGGGCAATGCCTATGGGCATATTGCCGTTGAAGTCGAAGATGCGGCGCTTGCCTGTGCGGCCGTGCAGGAAAAAGGTGGTAGAGTGACGCGCCCGGCCGGGCCCATGAAGCACGGCAGCACCGTGATTGCCTTTGTGGAGGACCCGGACGGCTACAAGATAGAGTTTATCCAGCGCAAGCGTTGAGAGCCTGCTTACCATCTTTATCGCCCCGCGCAGGGCTCCCTTTTTGTGCAGGGCGATAAAGATAGAAAACAGGCTCCAAACCGGGGTGAACGTCAGTTTCCCGCTACTTTTTCGTCAAAGTCGAGGCGTGCCTTCTCGATCTGCTGAAGATTTTCCGCCGCCCATACCCACACTCCGCAAAACGCTGCGCCCAGGCTCAGGCCGAGCGCGGTCAACCTGTATTCCACCTTGGGCGGCACCACCGGGTGTACCGTCCGCGTCAGCAAGCCGTCCCGCTCCATCTGGCGCAGGGTCTGGGTCAGCATCTTCTGGCTGATGCCTTCGACCATCTCGCCGAGCCGGGTGAAGCGCAGCTCGCCCTTTTCCGCCAGCACATCCAGGATCAGCATCGTCCACTTGTCCGCAACGCGCCCGATCAGGTCGTGCACCAAGGCCTCGATCCGGGGGTCGATATCTGTGGACGACGAAGGTGGGGCATAGCGCTTCGCCGTCGCAATCTGCTCATCGGTGAACTGGGGAGGCTTCGTCACTTAACACTCTCTTTTTGGTAAGTATGGATATTTAAGGTGCCTTCTTTACTATAGAGAGCATGGTTCTAGAATACAAGGCCGGGGCGATGGAATCGAGCTGGATGACGGCATCATTCACAACAGGAGAACCTTTATGAGGCTTCGGCAAAAAACCATTTTGATTACCGGTGGCACCAGCGGTATTGGCTTCGAATTGGCGCGGCAACTGCTTGAACGCAATAATACCGTGATCGTTACAGGTCGTGACCCTGCAAGGCTTGACGCCACCAGGCGCGTGCTGCCCGGTGTCCATGCCCTCCAGAGCGATGTCAGCGACCCGCAGGCGATCAAGGCCTTGTGTGACAAGGTTACAGCGCAATTCCCGGCGCTTGACGTGCTCATCAACAATGCCGGCATCATGCGCAATCTGGATATCAATCGGGATCGCGACTTGAGCGATGTGACCCGTGAGATCGAGATCAATCTGAGCGGCCCGGTACGCATGGTGCAGCAGTTTCTGCCTCATCTGCGCACCCGGCAGGGCGCGGCTATCATTAATGTCTCCTCGGGCCTGGCCTTCGTACCGCTCCCCTTGTCGCCGGTTTATTGTGCGACAAAAGCGGCGATCCATTCTTTTTCACAATCCTTGCGCGTACAACTCGATGGCACGGGCGTAACGGTCATCGAGTTGGCTCCGCCTGGTGTCGAGACACCGTTATTCCGTGGTGAATTCGCGGAGGAGTTGAAGGACCAGAAAGGTATGGATGTCACCGTGCTGGTCAAAAAGGCGATAGCCGGCATTGAGGCGGGCAAGCTGGAAATCCGCCCCGGACTCAGCAATGTACTGAAGACGATGAGCAGGATTGCCCCTCGGTTCATGCTGAACCAGATGGTGAAGATGAGTAGGCCCAAAGCGCATCAGCTGCTTGTACGAAATCCAGAATAGCCTGCTCGGTATTGAGCGGATAATCACGCCATCAACGCGTGGCTACCTTGCCGCGACAGTGCCCAACAGGCAGGCCTGCAGTAAAGACCCGACCCACCGAATCAGGACACATGGAGTTTTTCATGAGCACGTACCAACCCTCAAGCGACCGCTTTACCCCGGCCCACTGCACGATTTCGTTCAACCGTGTCGGCTATGGTGCCATGCAACTCGCCGGCCCGCATGTCTGGGGCCCGCCCAGGGACCGTGCCAGCGCGGTAGCCGTTTTGCGCGAGGTGATCGAACTGGGCATCAACCATATCGACACCTCGGACTTTTATGGGCCGCACGTTACCAATCAGATCATTCGCGAAGCCCTGCACCCGTATCGCGACGGACTGACTATCGTCACCAAGATCGGCTTCCGTCGTGGCGACGGCGGCTCATGGATTCCGGCCGCGAGCGCACAGGAGCTGCATGACGCCGTGCACGACAATTTGCGAAATTTGAACGTCGATGTGCTCGATGTCGTCAATCTGCGCGCGTCTGGCGCCAACGGCCCCGATGGCTCGTCGCTGACGGCGGCGCTGGACACCTTGGTGCAGATGAAGCGGGAAGGGCTGGTTCGCTACATCGGGCTCAGCAACGTCAATGCACGGCAAGTGGCCGAGGCGCAGCAGATTACCGACATCGTCTGCGTGCAGAACCAATACAACCTGGCCCAGCGCGACGACGATGCGCTGATTGACACCCTGGCGGCGCAGCAGATCGCCTATGTGCCGTTTTTTCCTCTAGGTGGTTTCACGCCGCTGCAGTCAGACACCTTGACGCGCGTGGCGGCCGAGGTGCAGGCGACGCCGATGCAGGTGGCGCTGGCCTGGCTGCTGCAACGGTCGCCGAACATACTGACCATTCCCGGCACCTCGTCGCTGGCCCACCTGCGCGAGAATGTAGCAGCAGGCGCGCTGCGGCTCGATGCATCGGCACTGGCCGCATTGAACGGTATCTGAGCCGCCGGGCCACTGCGCTTTTGGGTATGTCTCGCGCTGTTGTTGGCAAATCCGGCTTGTTTCGCTGTAACGCCCGTGTCATCGTTCCCGCCAAAGCGGAGGGTAGACGTGGACTTACTGGAACTCCTGAACGACAGCCAGTTTCATTCCGGCGAAGAGCTGGGCGAGCGCTTGGGCATCAGCCGCGCCGCCGTGTCCAAGCAACTGGCGCATTGGCGCGAGCAAGGGCTGGAGCTGGATGTGGTCAATGGCAAGGGCTATCGCCTGCGCCAGCCACTGGAGTGGCTGCGCGCCGAGGCCATCGGCAGCCGGCTAAGTGCCGAGGCGCAGGCCCTGCTGGCGGAGCTCATCATCCTGCCCAAAGTCAACTCCACCAACGACGTGCTCTTGCAGCGCCTGCGTGAGAAGCCCCAGGCCGGGCTGGTTTGTCTCGCCGAGCAGCAGACGGCGGGGCGCGGCCGGCGGGGCCGCAGTTGGGCCTCGCCCCTGGGCTGCAATTTCTATGCGTCCGTCAGCTGGACCTTTACCGACGGCTTTGCCGCCGTCGAAGGCCTTAGCCTCGCTCTCGGGGTGGCCGTGGCCGAGGCGCTGGAGCGTGCTGGCGCCACCAGCATCGGACTGAAATGGCCCAATGACCTTATGGCCGGCGAGCGCAAGCTGGGGGGGCTGCTGCTGGAAATGCAGGGCGAGGCGGGCGGGCCGGTGCATCTCGTCATCGGTATTGGCGTTAATTTCCATATCTCCCCCGAGGTGGCCGCTGGCATCGACAAGCCCGTGACCGATCTCAAAACCCTGCTGGGGCGAGCGGTTGCCCGCAACGAAACCACCGCTCTGATTCTCGATGCTGTGCTCCTGCTGTTGCGCGACTATGCCCGGCTGGGCTTTGCCGGCTGGCGTGAACGCTGGCTAAAGCGCGATGTCAGCCAGGGGCAGATGGTGAGCATCATCGGTCTTGCCGAGCCCTTGCAGGGCAGGGCCGGCGGCGTTGATGCGCACGGCGCCCTGCTCTTGCAAACGGCACAAGGCCTGGAAACGGTCAACAGCGGCGAAGTGTCGCTACGGCCAGGGCCGGCGGCATGAGGCGGTATTTTTTTGACATCGGCAATACCCGGCTCAAGGCCTGGGCCTGTGACAGGGCAGGGCAGGTGCTGGCGCGGGAAGCCATCGCGCATGAGGGTAGCCCGGAGCTGGCCTTGCACGGCCTGAGCGCCGCCTTTGCCGAGGCTCCTGCTTTTATTGGCGTGTCCTGCGTGCTGGGCGAAGAAAACCGCGCGCCTTGGGAAGAGGCTTGCCGGCACCGCTGGGGGAGGGCGGTCGAGTTTGCCCGCAGTCAGGAGCAAACAGCCGGTGTGCACAATGCCTATGCCGAGCCCGAGCGCCTGGGTGTTGATCGCTGGCTGGGCGTGCTGGCCGTGGCCGATGGCCAGCATGACTATTGTGTGGCCGACTGTGGCACCGCCATGACCATTGATGTCGTCACCCGCGAGCGCGAGCATCTGGGAGGTTATATCCTGCCGGGTCTGGCCTTGCTCAGCGACAGCCTGATCCGCAATACCCGGCAGGTGCGCGTGACACAGGCCGGGGACGAGAGCCTGGCGTGGGGCCGCCACACCAGCGCCGCCGTGCTCAATGGCGCCCTGCTGGCCACGGTTGGCGCCATCGAGGCAGCCTGTGCCCACCTGCGCGAGGATACGGGACGGGAGCCGCAACTGGTGCTGACCGGAGGCGACGCCGCACGCCTGTCGCCGTTGATACGCTACCCTCATTGTATTGAAACGGAACTTTTGCTCATCGGTCTACAGCGTTATTTTGCCGCCAGTGGTATAAATCAGCTGTCGGCGCCTGAACAGGATTGAATCATGCCATGGATATTTCTAACCCTGCTGCTTGCCAACCTGGCCTATTTTGGCTGGGGCATGATGCAGGGCTCGTCTGCACCCCGTGTGAGCGTGGCTGTCAGCGAAGACCTGCCGGCGGACAAACGGCTGATATTGCTGAGTGAGCGTGCCGATCTTGGAGGCCGGCCCGTTGAACCCGCTGACACCAGCAGCCCTGATGCAGGAGCTACGCAGGCGAGCGCAGCGGGCCCCCTTTGCTTCACCGTGGGGCCCTTTGCCGACAACAATCCGCCGGGCCGCTTCGTTGACCGCATGACTGCCAGACACCTGATTACCCGTGTGGATGAAGAGCAGGACAACAGCTTTGACTATTGGGTGTTCATCGCGCCGCAGGTCGACCGGGCCCATGCCGACGAGCGCCAGCAGGAGTTGCGTCGGCAGGGCATTGAAGCCACCATTGTCGATGAGGACCCCTTCTCCAACGCCATCTCGCTGGGGCATTTCCCGCATGAAGATGCGGCGGACAGCTTCCGCAACAAGATGCTGGCTGCCAACGTGCAGGCCGAGCTGCGCAAGATTCCACAACCCGGCGTCGAGCACTGGGTCTTCGTCACCTCCGGCAGCACCAAGGCCGATGTCAGCAGAATCATCGACGCTGCCATTGTTGGTATTCCGGCCGTCAGCAAGCAGCCTGCCTCCTGCGAAACCTGATGCCTGTCTTTGCTCCCGACAACCGGCCGTGCGTTGGCGTGACCGGTTGCCGGGTTGACCGGAACGCCAGAAGTGCCCTTCCATCCCCCCCAAGCCGTCTCCTCCCTCTACTTAAAATGGCGCAGGCCGTTGCCCTGTGGCGTCACTTTGCTTAGAATGCGCGACCTTGCCGGTATAGCTCAGCTGGTAGAGCAACTGACTTGTAATCAGTAGGTCCCGGGTTCGATTCCTGGTGCCGGCACCAAGCACCTCTTCAGTATCTTCAGTAACATCCGCAAAATCCCTTTAGGCCCGCTGAAATGGCGGGTTCAGTGTTCAATACCGCCCATTGCCACTCATTGACAGCCGCACCCCATTGGGGCAACTGTAGATTTCCCCAAAATGGGTGCCCCCAATGCCTCTCGCCGATATCGAAATCCGCAACGCCAAACCCCGCGCGAAGGCCTGCAAGCTGGCTGACGGGGAGGGCATGTACCTTGGTGGCCCTGGGCGGCGGCAAGTGGTGGCGCCTTAAATATCGCTTTGACGGCAAGGAGAAACGCCTTGCCCTGGGACTTAACCGTCAGTGCAACACCGGCATTCCTGACAAGCTGCGGGGCGCCACCACGGCCTGAGGGGTGAGGCTGTTTAGATGGCGTAAAAAATCCTGCTTTCCAATCGCCGTTGTTTCCAGTATAAGGCTGCTGCCGAAACGCCCTTTGCGTACTTGCACTGACCGGTAGGCTGTATTTGGTATCCATTGGTCGGGTTGATGATCTGTATGTCTTTGGCAGGGGTTTGTCAGCGGCATGGCGCTGCCTCGTACGAAGGGGGCACAAAAGGGGGCATTCGGCAGGGTGTAAGTCTTCAAGCCCGGTATTTGCAAGGCCTGCAAGGCTTGTTATGAGTACGGGTGCCGCACCAGCCCCGCTTCGCGGCGGGCTGGGGGTCGCTACCGCAACTGCTTGGAATTTTTATAAAATATTTCACAGGGGCGGCTGTTGACAAGGACAGCGTGCATGAAGAGAATGTGCACCCTCGCGTGGGTGGGGTTCCCGAGTGGTCAAAGGGAGCAGACTGTAAATCTGCCAGCTCAGCTTTCGAAGGTTCGAATCCTTCCCCCACCACCATTCGCCTTCTGGGCTGTGCGCGCGGGTATGGTTTAGTGGTAGAACCTCAGCCTTCCAAGCTGATGGTGCGGGTTCGATTCCCGCTACCCGCTCCAGACCGGCCCAGCCGGAGTGTGAATAAAAGGCGTTGTTACAAGCTCATATAGCTCAGTTGGTAGAGCACATCCTTGGTAAGGATGAGGTCTCCAGTTCGAATCTGGATATGAGCTCCATATTAAAAGGGTGACCACCGTTGGTGGTCGCCCTGTATTTGTGAGGTCGCGGTAGCCGCAAGAGGCGTGCCGGATCTGGCGGGTGCAGCAGTCTGGCACTCGCAGGCGCAGCAATGTGCCACGGAAGTGTTGAATGGGTCAGCACTTTCGCGTTGATAAAACAACCGGGGCAAACTCAACCGCAAGGGAGAAGTTACGATGGCTAAGGCTAAATTTGAACGTAACAAGCCGCACGTAAACGTGGGCACGATTGGTCACGTTGACCATGGGAAGACCACGCTGACGGCAGCGATCACCACCATCTGTGCACGCACCTATGGCGGCGAAGCCAAGGCGTATGACCAGATCGACTCCTCCCCGGAAGAAAAGGCCCGCGGCATCACCATCAACACCGCCCACGTCGAATATGACAGCCCCATCCGTCATTACGCCCACGTGGACTGCCCGGGTCATGCCGACTACGTCAAGAACATGATCACCGGTGCCGCCCAGATGGACGGCGCCATCCTCGTCTGTTCCGCCGCCGACGGCCCCATGCCCCAGACCCGCGAGCACATCCTGCTCTCCCGTCAGGTCGGCGTGCCCTACATCGTCGTGTTCCTGAACAAGTGCGACATGGTCGACGACGAAGAACTGCTCGAACTCGTGGAAATGGAAGTGCGTGAACTCCTCAGCACCTACAAGTTCCCCGGCGACGACACCCCCATCATCCGCGG
>Ga0302193_10002153_pt1 | contig 16527 bp, 6 predicted proteins | sample II_Bog_E3_3_FD_200228 | JGI IMG/M metagenome (GOLD analysis project Ga0302193, IMG submission 200228) | Peat permafrost microbial communities from Stordalen Mire near Abisko, Sweden - II_Bog_E3_3 | ecosystem: Environmental > Terrestrial > Soil > Wetlands > Peat | place: Sweden: Abisko, Stordalen...
TGGCGCCATTGCTCCGGGCCAATGGGCCCAGGACGGTGCGCCCCAGACCCAGTTGCATGCCATCGGCGAGATTCAGAAGCTGGCCGGCGTGGTGAAGGTTCACCATCTGGACGGCAATGTTGAGACCTTGCAGCAAGGCGCTACGGTCTTTCAGGGCGATGTCCTGGAAACTGCCGGCGACGGCTCGGTGGGTATCGTCTTCGCCGACCGCTCCACCTTCAGCTTGGGCAAAAATGGCCGCATGGTCATGGACGAATTGGTCTATGACCCGCAAGCCCACACCGGCCACTCCAGCATGTCGGTGGTGCAGGGGACTTTCTCGTTCGTCTCCGGCCAGATTGCCAAGTCTGCCCCCGACGCCATGTCGGTGAAAACGCCGGTCATGACCATCGGTATTCGTGGCACCACCGTGGCCGGCACGGCGGCGGCGGAAGGCAGCCAGAACACTATCGCCCTCTTGAGTGACGATGATGGCGGCGTCGGTCAGATCGTGGTTTCGACCCAGGGCGGCCAGCCCCAGATCATGACCATCCCCAACCAGGCCCTACAGATTTCCAGCGCCTTTCAAGCGCCGCCACCCCCGGTGGTCCTGCCGCCGCAACAGCTGCAAAATTTGATCCCTGAACTGCATAACGTCCAGGAAAACCGCCCGCCCCAGCCGACAGTTGACCCCAAGATTAACACCAGCGCCACCAATGCCAATTCCACGGCGGCGGCGACTTCGGGGCAACCTCAGGTGGCTGCCTCAGCGGCAGCTCCGACGCCCGAAAAGCCGGCTGCCCCTGAACAGCCTATCGAGAAACTGGCCCCCGACGCTCCCGGCACCACTTCGACGGTTGCTCCCAATGGGGATGCGGCTCTGGTGCCTGTTCCGACGTTGGCCGTGGTCCCAGTAGTGGTGCCTGTGGTGGTTCCTGTCGCTGCTCCCGTGGTGGTTCTTGCTCCGGTGGTTGCTCCCGTCAGTGCTCCGGAAACCCCTGCGCCGGTCATCCCCGTCACCCACACCACCACTCTGACCGTTACCACTCCGAGCGTCACCCAGTCCATTTTCCTGGGCACCACCAGCGCCGATACCTTTACCGGCAGTTCGGGGGCCAACACCTTCATCGGTCATGGCGGTAACGACGTCTATACCCTGGGCGGCAGCACCAATATCCTGGTTCTGGACCGTCATGCCCATGGCGAAGTGGCGATCGACAGCGTCAACAGCGGTGTGACCAATATCATTGACGCCAGCGCTTTGAATGGCGGTTTCTCCGGGGCAATCGAGAACAGCAACGGCGATCTGGTGGTCTCGTTCGATGCCGCTGCCGGCGGTGGCACCACCACCTTCAAGAACTATTTCACCACCGATCACAATGTCCTGACGGTGATCGGCAGCGGCGGTTCCGACGTGATGACCTTCCTGAAGGACACGGTGGGGGCCCAGACTGCGGATTTGGTTGTGCGGACGGGCTTTGGCGAGGACGCCGTCAGCACGACCTCGAATTTGCACGAGATCGTCGGCACCAGCGGCAATGACATCATCATCGGGTCCACCGACGATCTGATCTTATTGGGCAGCAGCGACGTCATGAGCGGGGGCGTTGCTGGTAAGGATGTATTCATCCTGGAGGGCATGGGCGGAGCGGTGGTGGGCAGCGCCTCGGGCCATGAAACCGCCTATTTCAATCATCTGCTCAATGGCGAAGACAGCGACGGCATCTATTTCGATTTCACCGGCGATGGCGCCGGCACCATCACCCTGGGCGGAGTTACATCCCTGGCGGATATAGCCGTGGCCAACGGCGAGACCACCTATCTGGTCGATGTCCATTCGGTCTGGGGCTCCAACTCCGGCGACACCTTCGTCGGCGGCGAGTGGGTGAGCACCGGCACTCAGTTTTCCCTGGATTTCCATGCCGGCACCGGCAGCAACATCATCGTCGATGATTCTTCGGCCCATAATTATGTCAGCAGCCCGGTCCGGGTGATGGCGATCTATGAGGCCAGCACCAGCGGCATTACCGCCGATCTGTCGTTTTTCGATGATGATCGCAGCGCTTCGACCTATAGCTGGGGAACGGACTGTGTCCAGGCCTATGGCTATGTCTATCACGATGGCGTTACCGACAGTCTTTTCGGCGTCAGTCAGGTGGAAGGTTCGGCCTTCAACGACACCCTGGTCGGCTCGGTTTACGGCAGCTATTTTGTCTCCAGCCTGGGCAACGATCATTACGTCGGCAACACCTACAACGGTCTGGCGACCAATCAGTATTATGGTGCGGTCGAGGTCAGTTATGCCGACAGCGGCTCGGGCGTGATCATCAATCTGACCAAGTCGTCCCAGTTTGCCACCGAGACCCTGTCCGATGGCTCGACCGCCATCATGCTTGTGGGCATGGGCAAAGCGCTTCATGACGTCAGCAGCAGCGGCGGATATACTGACAGCCTGACCGATGTGGAGGAAGTCCAGCTGTCCTCAGCCTATAGCGGCAAGGTCTTCGGCGATGGCACGGCGGTGCTGGATATGTCGTCCAGCGACATCACCAGCATGACCGCTAATCTGACCAGCGGCCAGGCCTATGGCTGGCATGTGGGGGTCACCGAAAGCTTCCAGAATCTTGGCGGCCTGGTGGATTACACCGGCAGCTCCGACTTCGTGGTGACCTCGGCAAGCCTGACGGCCAGCACCATCTGGGGCAATTCCTCGGCTTCGACCTTGGATCTGACGGCCTTGGGCAGTTCGGTCTTTTTGGACGACCATATGGCCAGCGGCGAGCATTTTGGCACGGCCTATCTGGTGTCCGGAGGCAATACGACTCATCTGGCCTATGGCGGCATCAGCACTTTGGACATCAGCGGCTCGGCGGCCATCGTCGCCAGCTCTTATGACAATGACGGCGTCGATACCATGCTGGGCGGAGCCGGCAACGACACCTTTTTCCTGGTGGCGGGCACGGCCCTGGTGGACGGCAAGGCCGGGCAAAATCAGCTGTCCATGCTTTACGCCAGTTCCAGCGTCACCGTCGATATGATCAATCACGAGGTTATTGGAGCGGTCCCAGCCAATTTCCAGAACATCGAGATCATCAAGGGCTCGACCTACAACGATACCTTCTTGGGTGATCTTGACGGCACCACCTTCATCGGCGGTGGCGGCGTCGAGGAACTGAGCTATGAAAGCTTCACCAGCGCGGTGACCGTGGATATGACCACGGGCCAGGCCTGGAACGACAGTTCACACACCGACCATCTGTCCGGCATCTCGGTGGTTCACGGCTCGAGCGGCAACGATCTGTTCCTGGGCAATCTTGCGGGCGCCACCTTTATCGGTGGCGGCGGCATCGACGAGATGAGCTATGCCCATGCCACCAGCGCGGTGACGGTGGATATGACCTCGGGCGAGGCTTGGAATGCCACCTCCGGCACCGACCAACTGTCTGGCATCTCGGTGGTTCAGGGTTCGAGCGGCAATGATCTGTTCCTGGCCAGCCAGGCCGGCGGCGAGACCTATATCGGCGGCGGCGGCACCGATACTCTCAGCTATGCCAATGTGGGCAGCGTGACCTTTGACCTAGCCAATCACGAAGTCATCACCAGCAGTGGCACCGATGTCTTTTCGGGCATCGCTGTGCTGCAGGGATCATCGGGCAGTGATCTGGTCTATGCCTCCAACTATGATCTGGAGGCCGACAAGCTTGGCCTTGGCTCGACAACCGGATGGACCTATTCCGGAGATGGCAATACAACCTTGAGCATCAGCGACTCGGGTCACGAGGTGTTCAGCTATAGCGATCATGTGATTGGCTCGGGCAGCTGGGCGGTCGCCACCACCGCCAGCATGACGGGCACCGAGCTGGTCAACTGGAGCTATTCCGGTTTCCATAGTTACTTCGAGGCAAGCGCCAGTCTTTGGTACGAGGTCAACAACGACGGAACCAAACATCTGCTGCAGTCCAGCTCGGATCCTGACCCCGATTCCGATATATCCGGCGGGTTCAGCTGGAGCGGCAATCTGTCGTTGGATCTGACGGCGGGCGAGACCGTGAGTTTCTTCATGTATGGTATGGAAAGCGACTCCGCCTCCACCATGAACGGCGTCCTTGCCCTCTCGACGACGACCTATTCCCTGGCTGGCGGTACGGGTGTGAACACCCTGATGCTTTCGGGCGGCAAGATTCTCGATTCCGAGTTCGCCAACGTCAGCCACTATTCCGATCTGCAGGCTAACACCGCCACCTCCATCACTCTGGGCAGCGATTTCGAGACATCCGGCATCAGTACGGTGGATCTGAGCCAGAATTTTCAGCATGCCGATGTCATCACCTCGACGACCGTACTTCATGCCATCCAACTCGATGGAAATTCTGATTCCGCCGGCACGCTGGAGCTGACGGACAGCATCGTCAGTGATGACGCTTTCGCCAATCTCTCCTATTTCGCCGGCCTGAAGCTGGATTCCGCCTATACCGTCAGCCTGAGCAGCAATTTCGAGAATAACATGTTCGGGGCGACGGTGGATCTGAGCTCCGACGCCCATGCCGCCAGTCTTATTTTGGCGGCAGACATGTTGTACTGCATGGAGGCTATCGGAAACAGCAGCGTCAATGACACCTTGTTTCTTAGCGCCTCCTCGATCAGCGATGGGGTCTTTTCCAACGTGCAGCATTTTGCGGCCTTGGCGGTAGAGAACGCTTCAGAGGTGACGCTGGGGCTGTCGGCCGATCAGGCCGGCATCCGCACCGTGGACCTGAGCGGCGATACCTCGATCCAGAGCCTCGACGGCAGCGGCATGACCGACGATCTCACCATCATCGTCCCCACGGCCATGCTGACCGGCCATACCTTCACGGGCAACAGCTCGGGCTCTGGCGCCAGCGAGCTGAAGGTGACGGGGGATTACGCTCATCTCAGCGGTGCAAACCTCAGCGGCGCCAGCAATATCGATGTTCTTGATCTTGGCGGATCGAACGACACCCTGACCGTGACCAACAGCGATGTGAACGGTCTGTCCAAAGCCGTCAATGCGGTCAGTGGAGATGCACATTCATTGATCGTGATCGGAGATTCGACCTCGACGGTCAATCTGGTGGCCTCGGTCGGGACTTGGGTGGCGGGAGCTACAGTCAGTGAGACTGTCCACGGCAGCTCCCACAGCTATACGGTCTATAGCAACGCCACGGCCAACGAGCATGTCTATGTGGACAGCAATATCACTCATGTGAATCCATCGGTGACATGAGGCCACAAAAAAGCCCCGCCAGGCGATTGTCGGGCGGGGCTATTCGTTGGGCTACGCTTATTCTCAGACGTCTTCGTGCTTTCCTGCCTCGCGGACGCTCAGCAGGAATTGCTCGGCCTCCTGGCGCAGGGTTTCCACCACTCCGGTCAGGCGCTTGGCGCTCCAGATGACGCGAACCGTGCCGGCGCAGGCCATGGCCGAGGTTTTGGACAGATGCGAGACGCTGCCCGAGACATCGCTGGCCTGAACCGCCACTTCGTTGATGTTGGCCGCGATTTCCTGGGTGGCGGCGTTTTGCTCATCCACCGCCTGAGAGATTTGGCTCGAATTGCTGTCCATGGTGCGGATGGTTTCGACCACCCGGCCGATGCTTTCGCGCATGTCGCGGGTGGACATCTGGACGGCATTGACCTGCTGGGTGATTTCCTCGGTGGCTTTGGCCGTCTGGTTAGCCAGATTTTTCACCTCGTTGGCGACCACGGCGAATCCTTTGCCGGCCTCTCCGGCGCGGGCGGCTTCGATGGTGGCGTTCAGGGCCAGAAGGTTGGTCTGGCTGGCGATGTCATTGATCAGATTGACCACATCGCCAATGGATTGCACGGCCACGGTCAGTTCGTCCATACGCTTGGCGGTGGCGCTGACGTCTTCGACGGCGGTGCGGGCGATGTTGGTGGATTGCTGGGCCCGGTCGGCGACATTATGCACCGATTGGGTCAGCTGGTTGGTGGCTGCTGCTGCTGCCGCCGAGCGTTCGGTGGTGATCTTGGCGGCGCGGCCCACGTCGAGCGAGCGTCCACCGCTGCGTTCCGAACGGCTGGCCATGGAGCCCGCGGTGCTGCCGATGCCGCTGGTGGCTTCCTCGACTTCGGCGACCCTGGTCTTGATGGAGCTTTCGAAACGATCGGCCATGTCGCTCAGGGCTTGCGAACGTTCGCGGGCCGAGCGGCGGCGTTCTTCTTCCTGGGTTTGGCGCATATGGTCGGCTTCGATCATATGATCCTTGAAGATCTTGACGGTGCGGGCCATGTCGCCCATCTCGTCTTCGCGCTCCAGGAAAGTGACCTCGACCGAGGTGTCGCCATCGGCAAGGCGCTCCATGGTGCCGATCATTGAACCGATGGGGGTGGTGATGATCTTGCCCAGGCTCCAGCGCACGCCCAGCACGGCGGCCACGGCAGCGGCCAGGCCGCCCAGGGCCAGGGCCAGGACGACAGAGAACAGATGTTCTCTCTCCTGGGTGACGGACAGGGAACTGGAGAGCACGGCGATGACTTCGCCGTCGGTCAGGCCCATGCCGCCATGACAGGAATGACAGACATCGCTGGTGGCTCCGTCGGTGACGCCCAGCACGATGGGCATGGAATAGCGGTAATAGTCTCCTACCATGCGTCCCACCGGCTTGGCGGTGGTCAGGGCTTCGCGGTCAACCTCGTCCTGAGGCGCCTTGGGCTTCCGGTCCGGCTCGGCGTCATGCATATAGTCGGTGACCTTGGGGCTCCAGACGCTCCAGACTTTGCCGGCATAATTGACGTTGCGGCTGTCGAACCAATTGTTGAAGACGGTGACGCCGATATTGTCCGAATCCTCGGGCCGCTTGGCCATGACGTTGACGATCAGGGCATGCAGCGAGGTCATCTCGTTGACGCTCAGCTGATTGAGCTTGCGCTCCATGGACTCTTGTTCGTAGCGAGCGATGACGATCACCACCAGGGCCACCAGAAAAGTGACGCCCAGGCCGACGAAGATCATGAAGCGTGTGCGGAGCTTGAGGCCGCGCCCTAGAGAGAAGCTCATGTCCGTGCTCCAGGTAAAAACGTCGTTTCGGGAAGGTGGGCAGGGGCGCCGGAACGCTGAACCGCGTTTGACGGTTTGAGATGGGGCACGGGGTTCCCCTGGGGTGCATTTGGCGCCATCGACATGCTTCTTGACTGGTCGTTCACAGTAAAAGCCAAACATCTCTATGGCCGAAAGGCATTGCCGTCGGTCAAGGTTCTGCTAACTTTTGGCGTAAGTATCAGGCTGTCCTAATTCTTGCGCGATGCGACGGCCATTCCTCCTAATTCTTCAGGTTGCATTTTGCCAACCCGTTGCCACCCTTTTTTGGGAGTGGTTAACCCTAAGAAGGAGTGTAATGCTAAAAAGACCCCTCGTACAATAAGCAGGCTACTGTTTTGTTTCAGAATTTTAGTATTACCGCACCTGATGGTGTAAGTACTCCTGGCATCATTCGTAAGGAGGGTATTCCCCCGAAAGGCGAAAGCGCCGTAGCCTTTGCAGGCGGCTCGTCACGGTGATTATGAGAATGACTTGCATCTCTTGGTGGCGCAGCGTAGCATGTCCCTAAGTTCACAAGGGACGGATCCTCGCCATGTTCATTTGGAAAAGCCTGCAGCCCAGCTTGATCGCCAAAGTCATCACCGGAATCTTGCCGGTAAAGAATCAGCCGGCCTCTCCTGCGGCCAAGATCGCCCCTGTGGGGAAGTAACCCTTCCTCAAACCGCCTCGGCCTCCAGGCGGTCATAGCCCTTCAGGCGGTAGACCGCCGCCGAGACGATCCAGGCCAGGATGAACAGGCCGACGATCAGATAACCCAGCAGGCCAAAGCTGTCGTTCAGGGCGCCTACGCCGTCCCAGAAGGGACCGGACAGGGCCATCTGGTCGGCCAGCAGCCCCAGCGCCTCGATGCCTCCCACCAGCAGCGCCACCGCCACGGAAACGATGGTCAGGGTCAGATTGTAATAGATCTTGCGCACTGGCTTGACGAAGGCCCAGCCGTAAGCGCCGGTCATCAAGGTGCTGTCCAGGGTATCCACCAGAGCCATGCCCGAGGTGAACAGGGCCGGGAAGACCAGGATGGCCCAAAGGCTCATGCCCTTGGCGGCTTCGGCGGCGGAAATGCCCAACAGTCCCACCTCGGTGGCGGTATCGAATCCCAGGCCGAACAGGAAGCCCAGAGGATACATGTGCCAACTTTTGGAAATCAGGCGGAACAGCGAGCGGAACAGTCGGGCCAACAGGCCGCGTCCGGCCAGCAGGGCGTTGAGGTCTTCCTCAAGGTAGGGCTCACCCCGTCGCACCCGGGCGAAGACCTGCCACACACCCTTCAGGATCACCAGATTGACCCCGGCGATCAGCATCAGGAAGCCAGCGGAGACCGAGGTTCCAATGATGCCGCCGATGCCGTGCAATCCCTCGATCTCGTCCTTGAAGGCCAGGGCGGTGCCGGCCACCGCCACAGACGCCAGGATGACGATGGTGGAATGGCCCAGCGAGAAGAAGAAGCCGACGGCAGCCGAGGGCTGTTTCAGCTGGATCAGCTTGCGGGTGACATTGTCGATGGCGGCGATATGGTCGGCATCCACCGCATGGCGCAGGCCGAAGCTATAGGCCAGGAGGGCCGTGCCCAGCAGCACCGGGTAATCCCGAAAGGCCAGCAAGGCCCAAAGCCAGGAGGCGATATTGGCGCCGATCAGTACAGCGAACAGCAAGACAGTGCGGCGGTCCAGGCCAAAGCGCTTCATCCAGGCAAATCCTCTCGAAAAATCGGCGTCATACTATTTTTGAAAAAATCATACGTCAAGGCGGGGAATGTCAGACCAGGTCGTTTGTGCTAAAGATGCCTCCTTGACCCTATGAGGATTAGAGACCCATGGAACGGGTGACGATTTCCCTGGATGACGCCCTGTTGGCCGAGTTTGACGGCTATATGAAGCGCAAGGGCTATGAGAACCGCTCCGAGGCCATCCGCGACCTTCTGCGCCAGAAGCTGGAGCAGGACCGGGTCGAGGAAAAACGCGCCGGTCATGCCGTGGCCTGCCTGTCCTATGTCTATAATCACCATCAGCGGGAGCTGTCGCGGCGGCTGACCGAATCCCAGCATTCCCACCATGATCTGATGCTTTCGACCCTGCATGTGCATTTGGACCACGAGAATTGCCTGGAGATCGCCGTTCTGAAAGGCGAAACCGACGAGGTTCGCCGTTTCGCCGAAGTCACCATGGCCGAGACCGGGGTGCGACATGGCAATTTGCATTTAGTCCCAGCCGAGATGACCGATACCCAGCATGACCATCCTCACGGCCAGGAAGTTTCCCATGGCTACAAGGCCCGTCATATGCATCTGCATCCGAAAAGTTGAAGGGATCGGCGACAGGACTTGACGGACGGGTCGGCTCATGGCGTCATGCGGCGAAAGTCATATAAGTCCTAAGGCCTTTTAGGGGGCCGACGAGGACAGGGCGCTTCAAGCAAAAACAAGAATCAGATGACAGGTCGAGGCTGTTTTCCTTCCCCTCCCTTGATGGCGGTCGGTGCAGCCTTTTTCGTGCCGCCATTGGATTTGAGGGGAATAGGGGTTTGGACGGGAATAAGCTGACCGACAAGGCGACGATCCTGGTTGTGGACGATGCTCCCGACGGGCTGATGCTGGTCAATGGCATCTTGAAGGAATCCTATCGGGTCAAGGTGGCCAACCGCGGCGAAAAGGCCCTGGCCATCGCCCTGTCCGATGCGCCGCCCGATCTGATTCTGCTCGACGTCATGATGCCCGAGATGAATGGCTATGAGGTCTGCGAACGGCTTAAGGCCGACTCGCAGGCCAAGGGCATTCCCGTCATCTTCCTGACCGCCAAGACCGAATTGGAGGACGAGGAAAAGGGCCTGAAGCTGGGAGCGGTGGATTACATCACCAAGCCCATCAGCCCGGCCATCCTGCTGGCCCGGGTCGATACCCATCTGAAGCTGAAGGCCAGCCAGGATTACCTGCGCGACATGGCCGGCACTCTGGAAAAGGCCCTGGCTGCCAAGACCGCCTCGCTGGTGGAAGCTCAGGCCAAGCTGGCCAAGCTGGTGGAAGTCGGCATCGGACTGGCCAGCGAGCAGGACAGCGACCTTCTGGTGGCTAAGATCCTCGACAGCGCCAAGGAACTGACCAACGCCGAGGACGGCCTGCTGTTCCGCCGCGATCTTCAGGATCGTCTGGTGGTCACGGACGCCAGCCGCTCGACGCCGCCCATCGCCTTGCAGACCGAGCAGGGCGAGGCCAACAACGAGAATATGATCGCTTATGCGGTCAACACCCAGACCACGGTGAACATCGAGGATGCCACCACCTTCCTCGACGACGACGCCATTCCCTGCCTCAGCATGGGCTCCGAGGGCAAGGGCGTGAAGTCGGTGCTGGTGGTGCCCCTAAAGACCCGCGACGGCGAGGCGGTGGGGGCGCTGCAGCTGGTTAATGCCCGAAACCCCACGGGCGGCGGCGTGGTGCCCTTCCTGCCCGAGATCGAGCGTTTCGTCGAGGCCCTGGCCGCTCAGGCCGCCACCGCCTTGCACAACCGCGAACTGCTGGCCGACGCCCGCTACCGCCTGGAGCGCCTGCATGTTCAGCAGGAGATGGAAAACGCCAATCGCATGCAGCAGTCCCTGCTGCCCCAATCCAAGGAACTGGAGCGGCTGTCTTCGACCCACAATCTGCTGATCCAGGCCCATTTCCAGCCCTCCTCCGCCACCGGCGGCGATCTTTGGGGCTGCCACGAGATCGATGCCGATCGGGTGGCTTTCTATGCCTTTGACTTCACCGGCCATGGGCTGGCGGCGGCTTTGAACACTTTCCGCCTGCATGCCTTGATGCACGAGCATCAAGAGCTGTGGGGGGCTCCCGATCAGCTGCTGAAATGCCTGGACGCCGTGCTCTGCCGGCTGCTGCCGCCGGGGCATTTCGCCACGATTTTCTATGGCGTGCTGGACAGCGGTCAGGAACTGCTGACCTGGGCCGGTGGCGGTGCGCCTCGTCCGATTTTCCGGAGTCAGGATGGCATTTTGGAGCCCCTGGAAACTAAGGGCGTGCCTTTGGGGCTTCAGGCCGGCATGCCGCGCCAGCTCTATAGCCGGTCCATGAAGACCGGGGATTCCCTGATGTTTTACAGCGACGGCATGAGCGAGGCCTCGCTCCTGGAGGGCAGCGGCATCTTCGACGACGAAGGTGTGGAAGCCCTGTTCACCGCCACGCCCCGCACCGCCCAGGGCGGCCTGCCTCGCCTGGATCTGCTGATGAAAGCCTTCCAGGCCAAGGTCCGCGAGCCCCTGGACGACGATCTGACGGCGGTGCTGATCGGGCGGATTTAAGGGAACTCATCTTTCCCCCTCTCCCAATTTCGGGCGAGGGGGAATAGGGCTTTCTTAAGCCGCCACCGTCAGATGCAGCCTTTTGCAGATCACGTCCAACTCGGCCAGGGCCGACTGGAAGTCGAAGTCTCCCACCAGCTTGTTCAGGCGCCTGACGTCATCGGCATGGAGAGCCCCGACCAGGGTGGGGGCGATGTCGGTCATATAGTCGGCGGCGTCGCCATCGTCGTCGGCCAGCAGGGCCCGCAGCTTGGCCAGGGGCGCCGAGAGGCTGGCGGTATCCAGCTTGAGGGCCGGAGCCGCCGGGACATCCCCGGCAAAGGCTGCCTGGATGGCCTCGATGGCCTGGGTCAGGCTGGCGGTGAAGCCGGTCAGATCAAGCTCGGCCTCGCCGGCTCCGCCCTTGATGGCGGCTTCGATCTTAGACGCCCGCTCGGCCAGATCCTGAATGCCCAGGGTGCTGGCGGTGCCTTTGACCGTATGGGCGGTGCGTTCGGCGGTTTCCCGCAAATCGCTTTTCAGGGCGGCCTTGATGACGTCGGGGGCTTCGGCCTGATTCTCGGTGAAGCGCAGCAGCAAGGTGCGATAGCGTCCCTCGTTGCCGCCGGTACGCCGCAGGCCCGAGCGGGTATCGATGCCGGGAATAGTCAGGATGCTTGCCGGGCTTTCGGGCTCTGGCTCGGGCGCTGCCTCGACGACGGGCTCGGCCCCGCGCGGCTTGATCCAGCGGCTCAGCACGCTCAGCAGCTTGTCGGGCTCGATGGGCTTGGGGATATGGTCGTTCATGCCGGCTTCCAGGCAGCGCTCGCGGTCGGCCTGCATGGCGTTGGCGGTCATGGCGATGATGGGCAGAGACTTGAAACGGGGCACGCCACGGATGACGCGGCTGGCCTCCATGCCGTCCATCACCGGCATCTGCATATCCATCAGGACGGCGGCATAGTCGAACTGGGCGACCTTATCGACGGCATCCTGGCCGTTGACGGCGAAGTCGATGAGGAGCCCTAAGTCCTCCAGCAGGCCGTAGGCGACTTCGCGGTTCAGGTCGTTGTCTTCCACCAGCAGTACATGGGCGCCCCGGATGGCGGCGGCGGCGGCGGGATCATTGGCGGCCTTGATCAGGCCGGGGTTCTTGTCGCCCTCGCCGCCCAGCACCCGCACCGAGGCGTCGAGAAGGGCGGTGGGGCTGACCGGCTTGATCAGGAAATGCTCGATGCCAAGGTTTTCGGCCTTGTCCATGATCTCTTCGCGGCCATAGGCGGTGACCATCACCACATGGGGCAAAGTGGTCTTGCCGCGCAGGGCGGTCAGGCGCTTGGTGGTCTCGATGCCGTCGATGCCGGGCATCTGCCAATCGACGAAGACGATTTCATAGGGGTTGGCCTGATTGATGCTTTTCTCGATCAGCTCAAGCCCTTCCAGCCCCGAGGGAGCTTCGTCCACCACGAAGGTGAAGCCGGTCAAAAGGTCGGACAGCACGGCGCGGGCCTGGGGGCTGTCGTCGATGACCAGAACCCGGCGGCCCGACAGGTCGATGTTGGGGATATGGCGGCTGGTCTTGGCGTTGCCCGGCTTGAGGCGCACGGTGAACCAGAAGGTCGAGCCCTTGCCGAACTCGCTTTCGACGCCGATGTCGCCTTCCATCAGTTCGGCCAACCGCTTGGAGATGGCCAGCCCCAGCCCGGTGCCGCCATATTTGCGGGTGGTCGAGGCATCGGCCTGCGAGAAAGCCTGGAACAGCCGTCCGATCTGCTCCTCGGTCAGGCCGATGCCGGTGTCGGAGACGGCGAATTGGGCCAACAGGCCGCTTTCAGCGCTTTCCAGCAGCTTGGCCTTGACGATGATCTCGCCTTTTTCGGTGAATTTTACGGCGTTGTTGCAGAAGTTGATCAGAATCTGGCCCAGGCGCAAGGGATCGCCCTGCATGCAGAGCGGCAGGTTTTGATCGATGTCGAAGATCAGTTCCAGCCCCTTGGCGCTGGCCTTGTCCGAAATCAGGTTGGTGACATTGTCCAAGAGATCGCGCAGCTCGAAATCGACGATCTCGATGGAGAGCTTGCCGGCCTCGATCTTCGAGAAGTCGAGGATGTCGTTGATCAGGGCCAAAAGATGGTTGGCCGACTGCTGGATCTTGCGCAGCTGGTCCGACTGGCGGGCGGTCAGGCCGGTCTTCATCATCAGATGGGCCAGACCGATGATGGCGTTCATAGGCGTGCGGATTTCGTGGCTCATATTGGCCAGGAAGTCCGACTTCATCTTGGTGGCGTCCTCGGCGACTTCCTTGGCCCGCAGCAGTTCCTCCTGCTCGCGCTTGCGCTCGGTGATGTCGCGGAACACCACCACGGTGCCGACCATCTCGTCGTCCTTGAAGATGGGCGTGGTGGAATATTCCACCGGGAAGCTGCGGCCATCCTTACGGAAGAAATATTCATCCGAGGCGTTGAGCACTTCCTTATGTCCAGCCGGGGCGGATTGGATGCGGTCGCGCAAGGAGCTGCCCAGGATTTCTTCCTCGGCATAGCCCAAGGTCCAGACGGCGGCGGGATTGATGAAGCTGATGTTGCCAGCCAAATCCAGCCCCAGGATGCCGTCGCTGACCGAGCCCAGGATCTGGCGGGAATGTTCCTCGGCCTGGGCCAAGGCCAGTTCGGCCTGTTTGCGCTCGGTGATGTCGCGGGAAACCTCGATGACGCCCTCCAGCCCGCCGCTGGGGCCGATGAAGGGGGTGCGGGTGATCTCCAGCAGAGCGTTGTCCAGCATGCGCTCCACCGTATAGGTGGCGCCGCTGTCCAGCACCTCTTGCATCTCGATGGACATGGCCGAGCGGGTTTCCTCCTCGGCATCCTGATGCAGGTCGCTATAGGCGGTGTTGGCCAGCAGGGTCTGGCCTTCGCGGTCGCAGACCAGGATGGGGTCGGGGATGGAATCGATCAGCGAGCGTAGCAGAGCCTTTTCGCGGCGCAGCTCTTCCGACTGCTGCTCCACCTGATGGGCCTGCATGACCATCGCCGCATTGAGCTTTTCCAGCTCGGACTGACGCGAGATCAGCTGGCGTTCCGACTGGGCCAGGGTGGCGGCCTGTACCTGGGACTGGTCGAGGAGCTGGCGGGTCTGGACGTTGCGCACCAGGATCTGGATGGACAGGGCCACGGTGGGCAGCAGGGCTTCCAGCAGGGCTTGCTGACGAGGCTCCAGGGCTTGGGCGCTGGCCAGCTCCAGCACGGCGGCCACATTGCCTTGGTTGATCACCGGCAGGAAATAAAGATGGTTGGGCCGCAAGAGCCCCAGGCCGGTAGGGATGCCGACGCCGTCATTGCCCTGGGTCTGGGCCGAGAGCATGCGGCCTTCGACGGCGGCTTGGCCCACGAGCCCCTCGTTCAGGGCGAAGGAATAGGGCTTGTCGGGGTCTTGCAGCGCGAAGCCGCCGACCCGCTCGAAGCGGGCATGGGCGGCATCGGGAACATAGAGAGCGCCGTACATCAGCTCTACCGAGGCCCCGACGCGCGACAGCAAGGTGGTGGCGAAATGGCCGAAGTCCTCGGCGGATTGCAGCACTTCCGAGGTGTCGGCGACCTCGGCCTTGACCCAGCTTTGGGTCTCGCGTTCCTTGGCGCCCTGTTGCAGGGTGGCCAGGGCGCGGGTGATGGCTCCCACCTCGTTCTTGCGCTCGCGGAAGGGAATGGGCTGGTCCAGTCGGCCGTCGGCGACGTCGCGGATGCTGTTGGATAAGGAGAACAGGACCAGCACGACTTCCCGCTGCACGATCCATAGGGCAATGCCGATGGAGGCCAGCAGGCCAAGGGCGATCACCGCCCAGGTGATGGAGATGGCCCGGATGGTGTGATGGGCGGCGGCCTGACTGTCGTTGCCCAACCCTAAGCGGATTTCATCCACCAGGGTGGCGGTCTGGGCCCGGGCCTGCTCCAGGCCGGAAGCTGCTCCCGCCCGCAATTGCGTCAGCATATCGCCGTGGGCGCCGTTCAGGGCCTTGGCCCGCAAGGGCCGCAGGTTCAGCAGGCTTTCTTCGAACTGGGCGGAAATGCCGGCCAGACGCGGCTGCACCGAGGCCGGGGCCTGACCATTGGCCGAGGTCATCAGCTGGGTGTAATCGCGCACCGCCTTGTCGATCTCGGCGTCCAGGCGGACGGTGCGGTCGGTGCTGTCTTCTACCGCTTCCTTCAGCAGCAGCTGGCAGATGGCGGCGATGCGGTCGCTGGCTTTGTTCAGGGACAAGGTGGCGTTCAGGCTCTGCTCGACCATGCCGTTATAACGGGTGTCGATGCGCATCATCTCCATCGAGGCATAAAGCCCGGCGGCCATGACCATCACCGCCAAGGGAACCAGGGCGATGATCAGTTTGGTGCGAATGCGCAGATCGGCGAACAGACTCATATTTTCCCCAGCCCCAAGAATACCCCGGCAAGGAAAGCACTATGCCGCAAAAGGAAAAAATCCTCCACGGCTTATAGGGGAAAGGGTTAAGTGGTCGCCGCTGCTTGCGGATCCTGGCGGCAAATATGCCGGTACTGTCCGAAGTTGCCGAAATCGCGGGGATGGGCTCCGGCTTTGATGGCGGCGGCCAGGCCCTTGGGGTCTTGCACCACCAGCCCGCCCAGCACCTCGATGCCATAGGGGAACAATCGCTCGGTCATGGGCGTCGATGGGCCGACCAGCGCCACCCGTGAGCCTTGGGCCAGCCTCAAGATGCGCGGCAGATTGCGGTTGATCAGGGTCGAGGAATTGACCACGGCGGCGGCACAGCCGGGCAGCAGGCTGTCCATGGCCACAGTGGGATATTCCCCCGGCCTGGGGTCGGTCTCGATGACGGCGCAATTGGGCAAGACGGCGCTCAGGCCAGGAAAAGCGCCGATGGCCACCACCCGGCCTTTTTCCTGGGAAAACAGATGGGCCCCATTGCCCTGCTGGCCGTCCAGGTCGTGGCGGTTGTAGTGGGCATTGATGGCGGCGATGCCCAAAGCCATCTCCACCGGGTCCCAGGATGCCGACAGCTCGGCCAGCTCCCTCAGGCTCTGCTTGGCGAAGGCGGGCAGGCGAGGCAGAAGTTCCTTGGGGTAGCGGGGCAAATAGGCCAGACCGGAGCCATGCGGCCCCTCGACCATGATCCAGCGCTGGCCGCAGGCGACCTGACGCACGTCCTCATCGGGAACCCCCAGAGC
>Ga0302193_10002154_pt1 | contig 16523 bp, 11 predicted proteins | sample II_Bog_E3_3_FD_200228 | JGI IMG/M metagenome (GOLD analysis project Ga0302193, IMG submission 200228) | Peat permafrost microbial communities from Stordalen Mire near Abisko, Sweden - II_Bog_E3_3 | ecosystem: Environmental > Terrestrial > Soil > Wetlands > Peat | place: Sweden: Abisko...
GCCTTTTCTTCCGGGGAGGAGTCGATCTGGTCATACGCCTTGGCTTCGCCGCCATAGGTGCGTGCACAGATGGTGGTGATCGCTGCCGTCAGCGTGGTCTTGCCATGGTCAACGTGACCAATCGTGCCCACGTTTACGTGCGGCTTGTTACGTTCAAATTTAGCTTTTGCCACGATAAATTCCTCTTCAATAGGGTCAGCAAAACGGGGAGGCGCCCTCCCCGGTCTGTATTACTCTTCGTCGTCGCCCTTACGCTTGCCCGCGAACTTGCTGATGATGCCCTCAGCCACGTTCTTCGGGGTTTCAGCGTAACGGGAGAACTCCATGGAATAGGTCGCGCGACCCTGCGACATGGAGCGCATGTCAGTGGCATAGCCGAACATTTCGGCCAGCGGCACTTCGGCGCGAATCGCCTTGCCACCACCAATCATGTCGTCCATGCCCTGCACGAGACCACGGCGACGGTTCAGGTCACCCATGATGTCGCCCATGTAGTCTTCCGGCGTTTCCACTTCGATCTTCATGATCGGCTCAAGCAGTACCGGATCGGCTTTCAGGAAGCCGAGGCGGAAGGCGATGGAACCGGCCATTTTGAACGACAGTTCGTCGGAGTCCACGTCGTGGTAAGAGCCGTCAAACAGAATGGCCTTGATGCCCACAATGGGATAACCGGCGAGGATGCCACCCGTCATACGGTCCTTGATGCCCTTGTCGACAGCGCCGAAGAATTCCTTCGGCACGGTGCCGCCAACGACTTCCACGGCGTATTCGTATTCCTTTTCGGACTCGGGCGGCAGCGGCTCCAGGCGCACGTAAACGTGGCCGTACTTGCCACGACCACCGGTCTGGCGCACGAACTTGCCTTCGGATTCCACCGTCTTGCGGATGGTTTCACGGTAGGCCACCTGCGGCTTGCCGACGTTGGCTTCCACGCCGAACTCGCGCTTCATGCGGTCGACGAGAATTTCCAGGTGCAATTCGCCCATGCCGGAAATGATGGTCTGACCGGACTCTTCGTCGGTCTTGACGCGGAAAGACGGGTCTTCCTTCGCCAGACGGCCGAGAGCGATCGACATCTTTTCCTGGTCAGCCTTGGTCTTGGGCTCCACGGCCAGGGAGATAACCGGCTCGGGGAACTCCATGCGCTCCAGAGTGATGACATGGTTTTCGTCGCAGAGCGTGTCGCCAGTGGTGACGTCTTTGAGGCCGACGCAGGCGGCGATGTCGCCGGCACGGACTTCGCGGATTTCTTCACGCTGGTTGGCATGCATCTGCAGGATACGGCCGATACGTTCTTTCTTGTGCTTGACCGGATTCCAGATGCCGCTGCCGCTCTCCAGCACGCCCGAGTAGACGCGGATGAAGGTCAGCGAGCCGACGTAGGGGTCGTTCATGATCTTGAACGCCAGCGCAGCGAACGGCTCGTCGTCAGACGGGTGACGTTCGGACACGGTCTCGTCCTTGTCGTCAAGAGTGCCCTTGATGGCAGGGATGTCGAGGGGAGCCGGCAGGTACATGACCACGGCGTCCAGCATCTTCTGCACGCCCTTGTTCTTGAAGGCGGAACCGCAGAGAACCGGCACGATTTCGTAAGCGATGGTGCGCTGACGAATGGCGGCGTGGATCTCTTCTTCGGTGAGTTCACCTTCTTCCAGGTACTTGTTCATCAGCTCTTCGGAGGCTTCAGCAGCCGACTCAACGAGCTTTTCACGCCAGGTGTCAGCCTGTGCACGCAGTTCAGCCGGGATTTCACGGGCCTCGAACTTCATGCCCTGGGACGCCTCGTCCCAGTAGATGGCCTTCATGCTGACGAGGTCGATGACGCCTTCGAAATGCTCTTCAGCACCGATCGGCAGCACCACGGGCACCGGGTTGGCGCCCAGGCGGGTCTTCATCTGCTCGACCACGCGCAGGAAGTTGGCGCCGGTACGGTCCATCTTGTTGACGAACGCAATACGTGGAACCTTGTACTTGTTGGCCTGGCGCCACACAGTCTCGGACTGCGGCTGCACGCCGCCCACGGCACAGTACACCATGCAGGCGCCGTCAAGCACACGCATGGAGCGCTCCACTTCAATCGTGAAGTCAACGTGGCCCGGGGTGTCGATGATGTTGATATGGTGCGGCTCAAACTGCTTGGCCATCCCGGACCAGAAGCAGGTGGTAGCAGCGGAGGTAATGGTGATACCGCGCTCCTGTTCCTGTTCCATCCAGTCCATGGTGGCCGCGCCGTCGTGCACTTCACCGATTTTATGGTTAACACCGGTGTAAAACAGAACGCGTTCGGTCGTCGTCGTCTTGCCGGCGTCAATGTGGGCACTGATGCCGATGTTGCGATAACGGATAAGCGGGGTTGTTCTTGCCACGGTACTGTCCTCAGGCTAAGAGTCGGTTTTAGAACCGGTAGTGAGCAAAAGCCTTGTTGGCTTCGGCCATGCGATGCACGTCTTCACGCTTCTTCACTGCAGCACCCTTGCCTTCGGCAGCATCCAGCAACTCACCAGCAAGACGCAGCGCCATGGTCTTCTCGGACCGCTTGCGGGCGGCTTCAACCAACCAGCGCATGGCCAGGGCAGTACGACGGGAGGGGCGTACTTCCATGGGCACCTGGTAGGTGGCACCACCAACACGACGGGCCTTTACTTCAACCATGGGGCGCAGCTTGTCCAGTGTGGTTTCAAAGAAATCCACGGGATCGTTCTTGCCCTTTTCCTGCACGCGCGCAAGCGCGCCGTACACGATGGACTCGGCGACGGACTTTTTGCCCATTTCCATGACACGGTTGATGAACTTGGCCAGGGTCTGGCTTCCGAACTTGGGGTCCGGCAGGATTTCGCGCGCGGCGACAACACGTCTTCTTGGCATTTCTCTATGAACCTTTCATTAATCTTCAGGGTTTTCCGGGACTTATTTACAATAACAAGCTGCCCGGGCCTTACTGCGCACCACTCCTTACCGGGTGGAGCGCGCCATGCGCTTACTTCTTGGGACGCTTGGCGCCGTACTTGGAACGGCTCTGTTTGCGGTCCTTGACGCCGGAGCAGTCGAGGGTGCCGCGCACGGTGTGGTAACGCACACCGGGCAGATCCTTCACACGACCACCGCGGATCAGCACAACGCTGTGTTCCTGCAGGTTATGACCTTCACCGCCAATATAGGAGGTGACTTCAAAGCCGGAGGTCAGACGCACACGGCACACCTTGCGGAGTGCAGAGTTCGGCTTCTTCGGGGTCGTGGTGTAAACGCGGGTGCAAACGCCGCGACGCTGCGGGCTGCCCTTGAGGGCTGGCACGCCGGATTTCTCGACGAGCTGCTCGCGACCCTTGCGGATCAGCTGATTAGTAGTTGCCATGTCGGCTCATTTCTCCCGTTAAAAAACAAAACCCTCAAAAAGGCGCAAAAGCCCTTTTTGAGGGGTGCATATGATAGGTAGCGGGCCAGGGCCCGTCAACATAAACCCAACTGGACAATGGCGCCAACAGCGCGCCCGGGCCGCCCAAACCCTGTAAACCGGCAAAAACGACAGAGGCCCGACCGTGCAAAAGACCGGCCGGGCCTCTCTATCCGACAGCCGGTGTTTACACACCGGCCGCCGCGCAGAGCACTTACTCGCTGGAGTTCAGCGCTTCCGACAGGGCCTGCTCCACATCGCTCGCGGTCGGCTTGGCGTTGGCGGTCTTCTCCGCCAGGCGCCGGCGCCGACGCTCGGCGTGGTAAGCAAAGCCGGTACCGGCGGGAATCAGGCGACCGACGACCACGTTTTCCTTGAGGCCGCGCAGATCGTCTTCCTTGCCGGTGACAGCCGCTTCGGTCAGCACGCGCGTGGTTTCCTGGAAGGAAGCCGCCGAGATGAAGGATTCCGTGGCCAGGGAGGCCTTGGTGATCCCCATCAGGATACGCTCGTACTTGGCGCCGAACTTGTTGTCGGTGTTGAGCTTTTCGTTCTCTTCCATCAGGCGCGAGTATTCCACCTGCTCGCCCTTGATGAAGGAGGAGTCGCCGCCTTCAACCACGTCAACCTTGCGCAGCATCTGGCGGATGATCACTTCAATGTGCTTGTCGTTGATCTTCACGCCCTGCAGACGGTACACGTCCTGCACTTCGTTGACGATGTAGGAAGCCAGCGCCGTTTCACCCTTGAGACGCAGGATGTCGTGCGGGTTCTGCGGGCCGTCGGAGATCATTTCCCCGCGCGACACGCGCTCCCCTTCGAACACGTTGATCTGGCGCCACTTCGGGATCAGCTCTTCATGCGCCTCGGAACCGTCGTCCGGGGTGATGATGAGGCGATGCTTGCCCTTGGTTTCCTTGCCGAAGGTGATGACACCACTCTTTTCCGCCAGGATGGCCGGCTCTTTCGGCTTGCGGGCTTCGAAGAGGTCGGCCACGCGCGGCAGACCACCGGTGATGTCACGGGTCTTGGACGATTCCTGGGGAATACGGCCGATAACGTCGCCGACACCGACCATGGCGCCGTCCTGCAGGCCGGTAATGGCCATGGAGGGCAGGAAGTACTGCACGGGCTGGTCGCCGCTTTCTGCCTTGACGGGCAGGCCGTTGGCATCGAGCAGGCGAATGGCGGGACGCAGGTCCTTGCCGGCCGCCGGGCGGTCCTTCGGGTCCATGATTTCGATATTGGTGAGGCCGGTCAGCTCGTCCGTCTGGTGACGCACGGTGATGCTTTCATCCATGTCGATGAACTTAACGCGACCCGCCACTTCGGTGATGATCGGGTGGGTATGCGGATCCCAGTTGGCCACGATCTGGCCGCCCTTCACCGTTGCCGCATCCTTCACCGTAATCACGGCGCCGTAGGGCAGCTTGTAGCGCTCGCGCTCGCGGCCACGGCTGTCGGCCACGCCGATTTCACCGGAACGCGACACTGCAACGAGGTTGCCGTTGTTGTGCTGCACAGTCTTGATGTTGTGGAAACGCGCCACACCTTCGTTACGCACCTGCACATTGCTCACGGCGGAGGCACGACTGGCCGCGCCACCGATATGGAAGGTACGCATGGTGAGCTGGGTGCCCGGCTCGCCGATGGACTGGGCCGCCATGACGCCAATGGCTTCGCCGATGTTCACTTGATGGCCGCGCGCGAGGTCACGGCCATAGCACTTGGCACAGACACCGTAGCGGGTATTACAGGTAATCACCGAGCGCACGACCACTTCGTCGACGCCGGCCAGTTCCAGACGGTCCACCCAGCGTTCGTCAAGCAGGGTGCCGGCAGCGGTCAGCAGCTCGTCGGTACCCGGACGATACACGTCCTGAGAGATCACACGGCCCAGCACACGGTCACGCAGGGCTTCAACCACGTCGCCGCCTTCGATCATCGGCGTCATGAGCAGGCCGTTGCTGGTGCCACAATCGGGCTCGTTCACCACCAGATCCTGCGCCACGTCAACAAGGCGACGGGTGAGGTAACCGGAGTTGGCGGTCTTCAGCGCCGTGTCGGCCAGACCCTTACGGGCGCCGTGGGTGGAGATGAAGTACTGCAACACCGTCAGGCCTTCGCGGAAGTTGGCCTTGATGGGGGTTTCGATAATGGAGCCGTCGGGCTTGGCCATCAGGCCGCGCATACCCGCCAGCTGGCGGATCTGGGCGGCGCTACCACGGGCGCCGGAGTCGGCCATGATGAAGATGGAGTTGAAGGACTTCTGCTCTTCAATCTCGCCCTTCTTGTTCACAACCTTTTCGGTGGCCAGGTTGTCCATCATGGCCTTGGCGACCTGTTCGTTGGTACGCGACCAGATGTCCACCACCTTGTTGTAGCGTTCGCCACGGGTGACGAGGCCGGAAGCAAACTGCGACTCGATCTCGCGCACTTCTTCTTCGGCGCCGGCGATGATCTTGACCTTTTCACCGGGGATGACCATATCTTCCATACCGACGGACACGCCGGAATAGGTCGCCTGGGCAAAGCCGAGGTACATGAGCTGGTCGGCGAAAATGACCGAGTGCTTGAGGCCCAGGGTACGGTAGCAGGTGTTCAGGAGGCGCGAGATGGCCTTCTTGGTCATGGCCTGGTTCACGAGGTCGAAGGGGATGCCCTCCGGCACGATGTTCCAGAGCATGCAGCGGCCGGGCGTGGTGTCAGCGAGGAAACGACGCTCCTTGCTGACGCCCTCTTCGTCGATGGTCACTTCACGGATACGCACGCGCACCTTGGCGTGAATCTCCACCACCTTGTTGCCGAGCGCACGGGTCACTTCGGCGTAGTCGGCGAAGACCATGCCTTCACCGCGTGCATTCACGCGGTCACGGGTGATGTAGTACAGGCCCAGCACCACGTCCTGCGAGGGGACGATGATGGGGTCGCCGTTGGCGGGCGACAGGACGTTGTTGGTGGACATCATCAGCGCGCGCGCTTCGAGCTGGGCTTCGATGGTCAGCGGCACGTGCACGGCCATCTGGTCACCGTCGAAGTCGGCGTTGAAGGCGGTACAGACCAGCGGATGCAGGTTGATGGCCTTGCCTTCGATCAGCACGGGCTCGAAGGCCTGCAGACCCAGACGGTGAAGCGTCGGGGCGCGGTTCAGCAGCACCGGATGTTCGCGGATCACCTCGGCGAGGATATCCCACACTTCCGGCGTTTCGCGCTCGACCATCTTCTTGGCGGCCTTGATCGTCGTGGCCAGGCCACGCGCTTCCAGCTTGCCGAAAATGAAGGGCTTGAACAGTTCCAGGGCCATCTTCTTGGGCAGACCGCACTGGTGCAGGCGCAGGGTCGGACCAACCACGATCACGGAACGACCGGAGTAGTCAACGCGCTTGCCGAGCAGGTTCTGGCGGAAGCGGCCCTGCTTGCCCTTGATCATGTCGGCCAGGGACTTCAGCGGGCGCTTGTTGGAGCCGGTGATGGCACGGCCGCGACGGCCGTTGTCCAGCAGGGCGTCAACAGCTTCCTGCAACATGCGCTTTTCGTTGCGCACGATGATGTCCGGCGCCGACAGGTCGAGCAGGCGCTTCAGGCGGTTGTTGCGGTTGATGACGCGACGATAGAGATCGTTCAGGTCGGAGGTGGCAAAACGGCCACCGTCCAGCGGCACCAGCGGACGCAGGTCCGGCGGCAGCACCGGCAGCACGGTCATCACCATCCACTCCGGCTTGTTGCCGGAATAGAGGAAGGACTCAGCCAGCTTGAGGCGCTTGGACAGCTTCTTGAGCTTGGTTTCCGACGTGGTGGTCGGAATCTCTTCGCGCAGGCGGGTGACTTCGCTTTCCAGGTCGATGTCTTTCAGCAAGGCCTGGATGGCCTCGGCGCCCATGCGGGCGTCGAACTCGTCGCCGTACTCTTCGAGCGCGGTGTAGTAGTCTTCGTCAGACAGCAACTGGCCCTTTTCGAGGGTGGTCATGCCCGGATCGATCACGACAAAGGATTCGAAGTAGAGCACGCGTTCGATGTCCCGCAGGGTCATGTCCAGCAGCAGGCCGATACGCGAGGGCAGCGACTTCAGGAACCAGATGTGGGCGGTCGGCGAGGCCAGCTCGATATGACCCATGCGCTCGCGGCGCACCTTGGTCAGGGTGACTTCGACGCCACACTTTTCGCAGATCACGCCACGGAACTTCATGCGCTTGTACTTGCCGCACAGGCATTCGTAGTCCTTGATCGGGCCAAAGATCTTGGCGCAGAACAGGCCATCGCGTTCCGGCTTGAAGGTGCGATAGTTGATGGTTTCCGGCTTTTTCACTTCACCAAAGGACCAGGACCGGATCAGGTCAGGCGAAGCAAGACCGATGCGGATACGGTCAAATTCTTCGGTTTGTCCCTGGTTTTTCAAAAGATTCAGCAGGTCTTTCAAGGCCATTCCTCCATCAGGAGTTCAATTCACGGGACAGGCACGAAGCCCGCCGCCAAATTCGGTGCGCATGGGCAGGGTGGCGAACCACCCTGCCCCGCAGGCTCAGTCGGTTTCCAGCTCGATATTGATACCGAGCGAACGGATTTCCTTGACCAGCACGTTGAAGGACTCGGGCATGCCCGGCTCCATGCGGTGGTCACCATCCACGATGTTCTTGTAGATGCGGGTACGTCCATTCACATCGTCCGACTTCACCGTCAGCATTTCCTGCAAGGTGTAGGCAGCACCGTAGGCTTCCAGCGCCCAGACTTCCATTTCCCCGAAACGCTGGCCGCCAAACTGGGCCTTGCCGCCCAGCGGCTGCTGGGTAACGAGCGAGTAGGAGCCGGTGGAACGCGCATGCATCTTGTCGTCCACCAGATGGTTCAGCTTGAGCATGTACATATAGCCCACGGTCACCGGACGGTCGAAGCGCTCGCCGGTACGGCCGTCATGCAGCCACTGCTGACCGGAGGTCGGCAGGTCGGCCAGCTTGAGCAGGGCCTTGATCTCCGCCTCATGGGCACCGTCGAACACCGGTGTGGCCATGGGCACGCCAGCGCGCATGTTCTTGGCCAGGGCGATGATCTCGTCGTCAGTCAGCGACTTGATATCTTCCTTCTGGCCGCCGACACCGTTGTAGATGTCGTCGAGGAACTTGCGGATGTCGTGGATCTTGCGCTGCTGCTCCAGCATCTCGTTGAGCTTGACGCCCAGACCCTTGGCCGCCCAACCGAGGTGGGTTTCCAGTATCTGGCCGACGTTCATACGCGAAGGCACGCCCAGCGGGTTGAGCACGATATCGACCGGCTCGCCGTTGGCGTCATGCGGCATGTCTTCCACCGGCATGATGACGGAGACCACACCCTTGTTACCGTGACGACCGGCCATCTTGTCGCCGGGCTGGATGCGACGCTTGACCGCCAGGTAGACCTTGACGACCTTGAGCACGCCATGGGCGAGGTCGTCGCCCGTGGTGATCTTGCGCTTCTTGTCCTCGAACTTTTCTTCGATCTCGGTTTCGCGTTCTTTCAGGTAGGCCTGGGCCTTTTCCAGCTGCTCGGCGATGGCTTCTTCCACCGGGCGCAGCTCGAAACACTGGGCCAGGCTGAGGCCGTCGAGGTCTTCCGCTTCAACGGTGTGGCCCTTCTTGAAGCCGGCGCCACCGTTGATCTTCTGACCGAGCAGGGCCACGCGCAGACGGGCACCGGTCGCTTCTTCAAATATCCGGTACTCTTCCTTCAAGTCCTTGCGATAGGCGTCGAGCTGTTCTTTCTCGATAGCCAGGGCACGGGCGTCTTTTTCGATGCCGTCGCGGGTAAAGACCTGCACGTCGATGACGGTGCCCTTGGTGCCGGAAGGCACGCGCAGGGAGGTGTCCTTAACATCGGAGGCCTTTTCACCGAAGATGGCGCGCAGCAGCTTTTCTTCCGGGGAGAGCTGGGTTTCGCCCTTGGGCGTGACCTTGCCTACCAGAATGTCGCCGGCGTTCACTTCCGCACCGATATAGACAATGCCGGACTCGTCGAGCTTGGCCAGCGCGGCCTCGCCCACGTTCGGGATGTCAGCGGTGATTTCCTCAGGGCCCAGCTTGGTATCGCGGGCGATACAGCTCAGCTCCTGGATATGGATGGAGGTGAAGCGGTCTTCCTGCACCACGCGCTCGGACAGCAGGATCGAGTCTTCGAAGTTGTAGCCGTTCCAGGGCATGAAGGCGACGCGCATGTTCTGGCCGAGGGCCAGGTCACCGAGGTCAACGGACGGGCCGTCGGCCAGGATGTCGCCACGCGCAATCACGTCACCCACATTGACCAGCGCACGCTGGTTGATGCAGGTGTTCTGGTTGGAGCGGGTGTACTTGGTGAGGTTGTAGATATCGACGCCGGCTTCGCCGGTGACGATTTCCTTGTCGCTCACCCGCACCACGATACGGCTGGCATCGACATAGTCGATATGGCCGCCACGGCGCGCCACCACGCAGACGCCGGAATCACGGGCGACATAGCGCTCCATGCCGGTGCCGACGAGGGGCTTTTCCGAACGCAGGGTCGGCACGGCCTGACGCTGCATGTTGGAACCCATGAGGGCGCGGTTCGCGTCGTCGTGTTCCAGGAAGGGGATGAGCGAGGCCGCCACCGACACCACCTGGCGCGGCGAGACGTCCATGTAATCCACCTTGTCGGGACCCATGACGGTGAATTCGTTCTTGTGGCGCACGGCCACCAGATCGTCCACCAGATGGCCCTTGCCATCCATCTTGGAGTCGGCCTGAGCGATGACATGCTCGGCTTCTTCGATGGCGGACAGGTAGAAATACTCGTCCGTCACCTTGCCATCTATCACCTTGCGGTACGGGCTTTCAAGGAAGCCGTAGTCGTTGGTGCGGGCAAAGGTGGCCAGGGAGTTGATCAGGCCGATGTTCGGGCCTTCCGGCGTTTCAATCGGGCAAACACGGCCGTAATGCGTCGGGTGCACGTCGCGCACTTCGAAGCCGGCACGTTCGCGGGTCAGGCCACCGGGGCCAAGCGCGGAAACGCGGCGCTTGTGGGTGACTTCCGACAGCGGGTTGTTCTGGTCCATGAACTGCGAGAGCTGGGAGGAACCGAAGAATTCCTTGATGGCAGCAGACACAGGCTTGGCGTTCACCAGATCCTGCGGCATCAGGTTTTCGGATTCAGCCAGGCTCAGGCGTTCCTTGACGGCGCGCTCGACACGCACCAAGCCCACGCGGAACTGGTTTTCGGTCATTTCACCGACCGAGCGCACGCGACGGTTGCCGAGATGGTCGATATCGTCCACCTCGCCCTTGCCGTTACGGATGTCGATCAGGGTCTTGAGCACATCGACGATGTCAGTGCGCGACAGCACGCCCTCACCGAGATCGGTATCACGACTCAGGCGACGGTTGAACTTCATGCGGCCGACATTGGACAGGTCGTAGCGTTCGGCGGAGAAGAACAGGTTCTTGAACAGGTTCTCGGCCGCTTCCTTGGTGGGCGGCTCGCCAGGACGCATCATGCGGTAGATTTCCACGAGCGCTTCCAGTTCGGTGCGGGTGGGATCTATGCGCAGGGTGTCGGACAGGAAAGGACCACGATCCAGGTCGTTGGTGTACAGCATTTCAAAGCCGGTGATGTTGGCTTTGCGCGCCTTCAGCAGCAGGTCGTCGCTGATGATGCTGTTGCACTCGGCCAGGATTTCGCCGGTTTCCTTGTTGATCAGGGCCTTGGCCAGCACCTTGCCAACGAGGTACTCGTTGGAGATGTCGAGCTGCTTGATGCCGGCCTTTTCGATTTCGCGAATATGGCGGGCAGTAATACGGCGGCCGGCTTCAACGATGACCTTGCCCTTGACGGCAATGTCAAAGCTGGCGGTTTCGCCACGCAGGCGCTCGGGCACGAGGTCCAGCTTGTAACCTTCGGCATCGATATGGATGCTGTTGGTCTCGAAGAAGGAGTCGAGGATGGCTTCGTTGGTGTAGCCGATGCCGCGCAGCAGGATGGTGGCCGGCAGCTTGCGACGACGGTCGATACGCACGTAGACCATGTCTTTCGGGTCGAACTCGAAGTCCAGCCAGGAGCCACGGTAGGGAATGATGCGGGCGTTGTACAGGAGCTTGCCCGAGGAGTGCGTCTTGCCCTTGTCGTGGTCGAAGAACACGCCCGGCGAACGGTGCAGCTGGGAGACGATAACGCGCTCGGTACCGTTGATGACGAAGGTGCCGTTCTCGGTCATGAGCGGAATTTCGCCCATGTAGACTTCCTGCTCGCGGATGTCCTTGATCGCCTTCACGGAGGATTCACGATCATAGATGATCAGGCGGATCTTGACGCGCAGGGGGGCTGCATAGGTCACGCCGCGCAGGACGCACTCACGCACGTCGAACACGGGCGTACCCAGGTGGTACTCGACAAACTCCAGGGCAGCATTGCCGGAGTAGCTGACAATCGGGAACACCGACTTGAAGGCAGCCTGGAGACCGATGTCTTCGCGCTGCTTGGGGCGCTTGCCATCTTGCAAAAAGGTACGATAAGAATCGACCTGGATGGCAAGAAGGTAGGGGACGTCCATAAGAGCCGGCAATTTGCCGAAATTCTTGCGGATACGTTTCTTCTCGGTGTATGAGTATGCCATCTGGGTTCCTCAGCCTAAGCGTTAAGCCTGTTGGGAGGCGCTGCGGCCAGCGCCTCTGTGACAACGTGTAACCACCGTGACACCACCAGGGTGTCTACGCGCCGGGCCGACCTGCCCTCGGGAAAGCCCCAGGAACAAGGCCGGTCCGGCTTTGTTGAAGGGTGCCGTGAGGCCCCCTCCGTGCAATACGACCGCGCAATACGACCTTTCTACAACAAGGCCACCAAAGCGGCGGCACCAGCCGTCTCTTTCTCTCCCCGGTGCGGGCCGGAGGAAAAACGGCTGGTGCGGCAGCTCTTACGATGTATTCCCTGAAAGATTCATCTCCCTGTTATATGAAAGCTCTTATATATGCAGATACTCTGCATACGCAGACTCCTGGGAAAACGGAAAAAGGCCGGTGACTTCAAACGTAAGTCACCAGCCATTTCCAGTGGGCTCAGAGTCTGCCAGGCACTACAGGTCAGCCGAGTATTATTACTTGACTTCAGCCGTAGCGCCAGCAGCTTCGAGCTTCTTCTTGACGTCAGCAGCTTCGTCCTTGCTCACCGCTTCCTTAACAGCCTTCGGAGCGGCTTCAACGAGGTCCTTGGCTTCCTTCAGACCAAGGCCGGTCAGCTCGCGCACAACCTTGATGACCGACACCTTGTTGGCGCCGAAGTTGGTCAGGATCACGTTGAATTCGGTCTGTTCTTCCACCACGGCGGCAGCCACGGCAGGACCGGCGGCGGCAGTAGCCGCAGCGGCAGACACGTTGAACTTGGTTTCGAAGGCGGAGATCAGGTCAACCAGTTCCACCACGGTCAGCTCAGCAACTGCATTCAGGATATCGTCTTTGGACAATGCCATTTTCACATACTCCAACAATCTGATTTAAGGATGATTCAAGCGGCGGTCAAACGACGGCCGGCTCTTCGGCAGGTGCAGCTTCTTCGGCTTTGGGCTCTCTGGATTCCTTGAGCGCCGTCAGCAGACGGCCAAACTTGGAAACCGGGGCCTGGAGCACGGAAGCCAGCATGGTAAGAGCCTGTTCACGGTTCGGCAGCTTGGCGATAAGGTCGATATCCTTGGCGCCATAGAGCTTGCCGTCGATGGACAGCGCTTTCACTTCCAGCTTCTGATTATCCTTGGCGAAGTCCTTGAACAACCGGGCAGCAGCGCCCATGTCGTCGGCAGACAGCGCCAGACCGATAATCGTCGGGCCAACCATGGAGTCGGCGAGCACGGCAAAGCTGGTGCCATCAAAGGCACGACGAGCCAGCGTGTTACGCACGACGCGCACATACACGTTCTTGTCGCGGGCCTGCACGCGGAGCTTGGTCAACTGGCTCACGGTCAGGCCACGATAGTCCGCGACCACCGCAGAGAATGCGCCAGCAGCCACCTGATTGACGGCGGTGACGATCTCTTTCTTGTCTTCTAGTCTCAGAGTCACTGTAACCTCCTCGATAGTTTCGACCGGCGTTGCCACCGGCCACCATTTATCGTCGCCGGAATACACCGGAGACGCGCGGGGTACAGGCTTTGAGGCCGAACCACCGCGTCTGCACAGGCTTGAGGTTTAAGCAGCTCCCGGTACAACACGGCTCCGGGTTTTGCGCCTGTGGTCTTTGACGCTCGCGGGGCCTTTCAGCCCCGCGCCTTCAAAGTTCTCTTTTCCCTGATTTGATTCATCCTGAATCAAATCAGGTCGTTATTTGCGGCAGCTCTTTTCAGGAGCGGGGCGCAAACAACTCACGCCTGGCGGGGCGGCACATCCCTGTGCTGCACAGTGGCCATAGCGCTTATATATGGTGTTGCCGCGATCTTGTTATAGACCGCAGCAAACGTTCAAGCAGCGCCGATGCTCGCCAGGTCAATGACCAGCCCCGGGCCCATGGTGCTGGACAGGGTGATCTTCTGGACATAAACGCCCTTGCTCGTGGCCGGCTTGGCCTTGCGCAGGTCAGCCACCAGAGCTTCGATGTTCTGGCGGATGGCGGCAGCTTCAAAGCCTACCTGGCCGATGCCGGCGTGGATGATACCGCCCTTGTCGACGCGGTAGCGGACCTGACCGGCCTTGGCGTTGCGCACGGCGCCAGCCACGTCAGCGGTCACGGTACCGACCTTGGGGTTGGGCATCAGGCCGCGCGGGCCGAGGATGGTACCGAGCTTGCCGACAACACGCATGGCGTCCGGCGAGGCGATGACGACGTCAAAGTTCAGGTTGCCGCCCTGGATGCTTTCGGCCAGGTCGTCGAAACCAACGATGTCAGCGCCGGCGGCACGGGCCGCTTCAGCATTGGCGCCCTGCGCAAACACGGCGACGCGCACGGTCTTGCCGGTGCCGGCGGGCAGCGTGGTCGCGCCACGCACTACCTGGTCGGACTTCTTCGGGTCTACGCCAAGATTGACGGAGACGTCGATGGATTCCTTGAACTTGGCAGCGGGCAGGGTGTTGAGCAGGCCCACGGCCTCTTCAACGCTGTACTGCTTGCCGGGAACGAGCTGGGCCGCAATGGCCTTTTGACGCTTGGAGAGCTTGGCCATGATTACTTCACTCCTTCCACATCAAGACCCATGGAGCGGGCGGAACCAGCGATGGTGCGCACGGCGGCTTCAAGGTCGGCACCGGTCAGGTCGGCGCGCTTGATGGCAACGATTTCTTCGAGCTGGGCACGGGTAACCTTGCCCACCTTGATGGTATTGGGACGCTTGGAGCCTTCCTTGATACCGGCAGCCTTCTTCAGCAGTACGGTGGCAGGGGGCGACTTCATGATGAAGGTGAAGGAGCGGTCGGAATACACCGTGATGATCACGGGAATCTTCATGCCCACTTCCATCTTCTGCGTGGCGGCATTGAAGGCCTTGCAGAATTCCATGATGTTCACGCCCTTTTGACCCAGCGCAGGGCCAATGGGGGGAGAGGGATTCGCCTTACCGGCTGCAACCTGCAGCTTGATATAGGCATCAATCTTCTTTGCCATGATGTTACTCCGCGGGTGCTAGCGCCTGTTTGAGCAGGCTCCCCAGTTGGGCCGGGCAGACCATCTGTCCGGCGCTGCGCCTTGCGACGCCAATAACAATGACCTGTCGATCACCACTCCAAGAGCGATGATCGACAGGCCAGTAAATCAGGTTTTTTCGACCTGATTAAATTCCAGCTCAACCGGTGTGGAGCGACCGAAGATCATTACGGCCACGCGCAGGCGCGACTTTTCGTAATTGACCTCTTCCACCACGCCGTTGAAGTCGGCAAAGGGGCCATCGGCCACCCGTACCACTTCGCCCGGCTCGAACAGTGTCTTCGGGCGTGGAGCATCGATATTGGTGCGGATGCGGTTCAGGATATTGTCCGCTTCCTTGTCCGAGATCGGGGCCGGCTTGTCGGCCTTGCCACCAATGAAGCCCATGACCTTGGGGCACTCTTTGACGAGATGCCAGGACTCATCGTCCATATCCATGTTCACCAGCACATAGCCGGGGAAGAACTTGCGCTCGCTCTTGCGCTTGACGCCGTTCTTCATTTCCACGACTTCTTCGGTGGGAACAAGAATCTCACCGAACTTTTCTTCCATGCCCGCCAGCTTGACCCGCTCGGTCAGGGCGCGCATGACATGCTTTTCGTAGCCTGAATAGGCATGTACGACGTACCAACGCTTGCTCATGAGACGTCCTCAGCCAATGATGGAAGAGATGATCAGGCCGAAAAGGGAATCCAGCCCCCACAGCAGGAGCGAGCTGATCACCACTACCGCCAGCACGATCAGGGTGGTACGCCAGGTTTCTTCACCCGTCGGCCACACCACCTTGCGCGCTTCCACCTGGGCATCCTTCAGCACCAGGATAAAGGCACGCCCTTGACTGGTGGTGAATGCCAGCGCAAAAGCACCCACAGCAAGCAGACCCGCCGCCACCCAACGCAGGATCACGGGAAACTGCGTCAAATAGTGATTACCCAGCGAAGCAAGGATCAGCAAGGCGACTACCGCCACCCACTTGACCAGTCCGGCTGACTTGCTTTCCGGATTTTCCGCCTGTGTCGTCATATACAATGCCGGCTCGATTTTCTTGATGAGGGTGCGCAAACACCCTCTGGAATATGGCAGGCCAGGAGGGACTCGAACCCCCAACACCCGGTTTTGGAGACCGGTGCTCTACCAATTGAACTACTGGCCTAGCGTTTGCGGCAGGCCTGAGCCACCGCCACCAGCTTGTGCTACCTGCCCGAAAGCCGCTGCCGCTTCTCAGACAGCAAAGCCCGGAGCTGGCTCCGGGCTTCGTCTACCGCCTGAAAACGACTCAGGCGATGATCTTGGCCACCACGCCGGCGCCGACGGTACGACCGCCTTCGCGAATGGCGAAGCGCAGGCCGTCTTCCATGGCGATGGGGGCGATCAGGGTGACGATCATCTTGATGTTGTCACCCGGCATGACCATTTCCACGCCTTCCGGCAGCTCGATGGAGCCGGTGACGTCGGTCGTGCGGAAGTAGAACTGGGGACGATAGCCCTTGAAGAACGGGGTGTGACGACCGCCTTCTTCCTTGCTCAGTACGTACAC
>Ga0302193_10002167_pt1 | contig 16485 bp, 16 predicted proteins | sample II_Bog_E3_3_FD_200228 | JGI IMG/M metagenome (GOLD analysis project Ga0302193, IMG submission 200228) | Peat permafrost microbial communities from Stordalen Mire near Abisko, Sweden - II_Bog_E3_3 | ecosystem: Environmental > Terrestrial > Soil > Wetlands > Peat | place: Sweden: Abisko...
GGTCTCAGCGTTTTTGGGGGTTTGAAGGCCGGAAAAACAGGGATCAGGGATCGGAAAACAGGGGCAAAGGCCGGGCGATGGAATTGGCGAGGGCGAGGGGGCGGGTTGCGTTTTGCTGGACGATTTTGGCATGCGAAACACCTCTACTAGGATTGTGCGCCAAAAGGGGGTAATTGCCTGCAAGTATGGTGCGGGTGGAAGTTGTTGGATTTAAATAGGTTAGTCAAAGTCAGTTGGGGGAGGGGCTTGCTTTTTTTTGATGGGGTATGGGGGAATCAGGTTGCAGGCCTGCCGGAAGGCACATTCAGTGGTTGGATCGATTTTCAAATGCGTTTGGCCTGTACTGTGATGCAGTGAGGGTTGTGACCATTCATCTCTCCGTTCACGCCTGTCGTGACCCGCGCGACGATAAATTTCTTGAAGTCGCAGTGAACGGGATGGCTGACCTAATCGTCACTGGCGACGATGACCTTCTCGTTCTCGATCGCTTCCGCCCGACCCGCATCCTGACCCCAAAGCAGTTCCTGGAAATGCGGGATTACCGGCGCGATCTCAAGGAACCTTGAGAAATCGGGCCGACAGGGCTAAATAGCCGTCCCAAAATATTCACAAGGAGCAGCCCGACTCGCCAAGTCGCGTTACGGCTACACTGAATGCCGAAGATCCTCCAGAAAGTTCATTACCACCCCACTGTCATCCCGACCGAAGTGGAGGGATCTGCGGCTGCTTTTCGGATCTGTTCACAATGAGTAATATTCATGTTCTCTCTGGAACTCGGCGAGGAGGTCGCAAACCTCAGATGCGCTTTCTGCGGCAAGCCGTTCAAGAGCGTTTGCGGCTTCATCAAGAAAGACGACTGGGCCTATTCTGTCTATTTCGCATCGCTGCATGTCGAACACGAAAGGATCTCTGTCGGACTCACTGTCAGCATCGGAAAATGGTGGGACGATTCGGAGGACTCAATTCGCCAGAGAGAATGGGTTTTCATTGACATCTGGCCTTCCGAGACCGGTTCAGGATTTGAGATGAAGATCGATGATCCAGAACTGTCCCGCCATGCCGCCAGCGGATTTCTTGGGGTGAAGCCTGAGCCGCAACAGGCTCGAAAAAGCCTCAACAGAGAAGAGTTCTTCGCAGTCAGCGACTTTATCATCGACAACGACCCTGCCGTCCTCTGCTACCTTCCAGGCAAGGAAATCAACATCGCCGGGCGCACCTGTAAACATTGAGTTGAGACACCGAGCATTAGTAGTAATCCGCGCAACTCAGGTAATACCCGCACTCGGTGCAAACCAGCTTGCAATGATGCCCCGTGAGCTGGTGGCTGCAATTCGGGCAAATCTGGCAGTGATGATTCACCGGGCCAGCCTGGCGTCCAACCCCGCCAACCGCACCGGATTGTGAAACTTCAGGCGTTATACCGGCATCGAAGACGCGGGGCAGGTGCGGCAGCATGCTGGACAGATTAGCATAGGAGAAGCGGCCGCCTGCTGTGGGTAAACTCCGCAGGTGCCCCATGCATCAACCTCTGTGGCGACGTCGTGCATTCCACTTCGGACTTCCCCATTCGACGCGCCATTCAAAAAGCGTACGCAGATTCAACAACATCCGAATTCCGGATTCCCCCAAGGAGGGACAATGGCTAGCAAGGCAAGTGCGGTTTGGACAGGTTCACTGAAGGAAGGCAAAGGCACCATCTCCACGGCAACAGGCGTGCTCAGCAACGCGAATTACAGCTTCGCCACCCGTTTTGAGGGCGCAGACTCGGGCACCACGCCCGAAGAACTCATCGCAGCCGCCCACGCCAGTTGCTTCTCCATGGCCCTGGGCGCGCAGTTGGGCGGCGCCGGCCTGACCCCGGAAAAGATTGAAACCACTGCGGCCGTCACCCTGGCCAAGACCGAAGCCGGTTTCGCCATCACCAAGATCACGCTGACCACCACCGCCAGCGTCCCCGGAGCCACCCAGGAAGCCTTTGACAAGGCCGCCGCCGACGCCAAGGCCGGCTGTCCCATCTCCAAGCTGTTCGCCAACAACACGGAAGTTGTGCTGGACGCCACCCTCGTCTAACAGCGGCAATGCAAGCCGCGGCCAGGGGAGGCAATCTCCGGCCGCGGCGCTTCCCATTACGAGTCCTGAAACAGGCAAACAGGTCCAACCCACCGCATGCTAGTATCAGTGCGAGGTGCGGACCAATAGCGCGCCGGAAGTGAACTCTCCCTCTGAACAAAGGATGTGAGGCGCGGTTCTGGAGACCCGCACGACAGCCGGTCTGGAGACCGGCGCTACTCTCTGAGGTGTTGTTCAGTCTAGATGTAACTTGCGACGCAAGTCATGATGCTCCTAAGAAATTCGAGGAATTCAGCCGGCGATGTTTTTTGTGCCTATTTCGGAAGCTGTCACCAGAGGCACTTCGGACACAAAATCGCGACTGAAAACGCGTCGTGTCCCAATCGTCGCCGCCAATTTTGCAGCGTTCCTGCTCACCTTCTGGGTTCTCCCATCCACCGCCCAGCAGCCGCCGCAGTTCGACGACCTGTCCCGCCAGGCCGCCACTGCCCGCGACCGCGGCGACCTGGCTGAGGCCATCGCCCTCTACAACCAGGCCGAACAGCTCAAGCCAGACTGGGCCGAGGGCTGGTTTTACCTGGGGCTGCTGCAATACAGCACCAACGCTTATCAGCCCGCCATTGATGCCTTCAACCATCTCCTCCAGCTCCAGCACGGAGCACCCCCAGCTCTGGCCCTCCGCGGCCTTTGCGAGTTTGAAACCGCAGCCTATGACGACGCCCTGCGCGACCTCGAAGAGGCCGTCAAAGAGGGCGCCGCCAACCAGCCGCGCAACGAGCAGATTATCCGCTACCATCTGGCCCAACTGCTCACCCGCGCCAGCCGCTTTCAGGACTCTCAAGCCCAATACCAGTTCTTCGCCGCCCAGCACATCGACGACCCTGAACTCCAGGTCGGTCTCGGCCTCGCCGGCCTACGCGTCCCGCTCCTCACCAAAGACGCTCCCCCGGCCGACCAGCCGCTCTACCAGGCCGCCGGAACCGCCGGCTTTGCTCTCCTCGCCGGAGACACCCAGGAAGCCGACACCCAGTTCCGCCAGCTCTTCGCGCGCTTTCCGACCGCAAAAAACCTCCACTTTTTCTATGGATTCCTGCTATTTCCCCACTCATCCGAACTAGCCATCGACCAGTTTCGCGCTGAAATTGCCCTCGCGCCCGACAATCTCGAATCCCACGCGATGCTGGGCTTCACCCTCATGATCGCCGGCCGCTACGCCGAGGCCGAGCCAGAAGCCCAGCATGTGCTGGCCATTGAACCCGATATGGAGATGGCTCAGATTGCCCTCGGCCGGTCCTTGGCAGAGACAGGCGACATCCAGCACGCCACCGACCTGCTCAACACCATCCTCAAGCGCGACCCCGACAACCTTGAAGCGCACATGGGCCTGGCCACCATCTACACCCGCACCGGAAACAGGGAGGAGGCCTATCGTGAGCATCAGCTCTGCCGCTCCCTGGCGAAGTAAGGCAGCTCGCATCCTGGCCAGCGCCGCCGTTGCAGCGCTGGCAGGCATGTTCTGCGCGCCTCCCGCCAACCGCCCGGCTCTCGCTCAATCGGCCGCCGCCCCCGCGGCAAAGGAGTCCTGCGCCACCTGCCACGTCGGCGTCGTCACCTCCTACTCCCACGCCCCCATGCGCCACGCCATGGATTTGCCTGGCGCCAATCCTGTTCTCGAGACCCATCCCAATCTCACCACGCAAATCGGTCAGTACACCTATTCGGTTCAGACCAAAGACGGCAAAAGCACCTACTCCGTGACCGACGGCGCGGACACCATGACCCTGCCCATCCGCTGGATCTTCGGCATCCACTCCCAAACCTGGGTTCTGGAAAAGGACAACCACCTCTACGAGAGCTACGTCAGCTACTTTCCCCGCGACAACGGCCTCGGAATCACCCCCGGCGACACCAAAATCACCCCCACCAACCTCACGGAAGCCATGGGCCGCAAAATCTCCACCTGGGAGACGCTCCAGTGTTTCGACTGCCATGCATCCGGCGCAGTCTCCGGTGTCAAGCTCACCCTCGACACCCTGCGCCCCGGCCTCGATTGCGAGCGCTGCCACTCCGGCGCAAACCAGCACATGGCTGACGCCCAGCACGACAACTACAGCACGCTCCCCAAGTCACTCAAGAAGATGACTTCTGAAGATGTCTCAACCTTCTGCGGCCAATGCCATCGCACCTGGGACACGGTCATGCGCAACCATTGGAAAGGCCCAGCCTTCGTCCGCTTCCAGCCTTACCGCCTCGAAAGCAGCAAGTGCTTCATCGGCAACGACCCGCGCATCAGCTGTCTGGCCTGCCACAACCCCCACGAGCAGCTCAAGCACGATGCAGCCTTCTACGATTCGAAGTGCCTCGCCTGCCACGGGCAGACAAAGCCATCCGCAACGGCAACCATGTACAAAGCCTGCCCCGTAGCCAAGGCCAACTGCACCAGTTGCCACATGCCCAAGGTGGAACTCCCAGGCGGCCACGCTCCCTTCACCGACCACTGGATCCGCATCACCCACCCCGGCGACCCGTATCCAGGCTAGCGTGATCAGCCGGGGCTACCTTTGAAAGGGCACGACTTCAGTCGTGCCGATAAGCCAATGCGATGTGGTGCGCTTTAGCGCCTGAGCGACTGTCTTTCGAAGGCTTCGGGCTTTCTACCTGAGAATTCTGGCAGATTTTCCAAAACTTCGGACATTCCGAAAGGGATTCGATTCTTCCGCCATGAGCCGGAATTCCCCGAATTTGTCCATTATCTCTGCCGTCGGAACCATGTCGCTTCGAAGGGAACTGCCGGTCAGCCAACAATGCATTCTCGACTTTGTAAGAATGCTAAGATCAGGCGATCATGTCTGGCTTTAGCACCCTGACGTTTGTGATCGAGCCGCTGGACGAGAGATGCCCAGCACTCTCGATAGTTCCGGTTGTAAACGATATTCGGCTGACACAGTTGATCGAGGATTTTGAACGAGGCCACAACTACCAGCCGACCGGAGGGTACGCTGGATTGGTGCCCGATCACTTCAACTTTGGTCCTTTGGAGAAATACTTCCTGGCCGAGACACCAAGTGTCCCTATTGAGAAGATTGGCCATTATTTACTGGGTTGCTCTTGCGGCGAAGTGGGCTGCTGGCCGCTAACAGCTCGGATCGTCGTAGATGCTCAGCAGGTCATATGGGAGGGGTTCAGCCAGCCCTTTAGACCTAACCGCGATTATTCATCGTTCGGGCCGTTTGTATTCTCTCTTGAGCAGTACCGCCGAACAGTACATGGGTTACTCTCAGCATTTCCTGCCAAATAGGCCATAACTTCGCGACATTCGGCGGCAACCATCCGCCTATTGGGGGGATTGAACCACAGGAAATATTCTCCGTCACAAAAACCGTTGGAAACCTACATGATTGTGTTCCTACTCTTGCAACTCCTCAATTGGACGAATGAACCGGCGCATAAAGAAAAGTGGCCCCTATGCAAAATACAAGCAGGATTTCGACACGGATTGACGAGCAGCTTCGCTCAGGGCTGGCGTCCACGCTCATTTTCATCCTCCTCATCCTTTGTGCTTCCGTTCCCGCCTTCGCACAGGGTGCGGCGCAGGCCGAAGAGGGATCTCATGGGGCCGCCACCCTGGTTGTCCCGCAACAGGTGCGCTATGCAGGTAAACTGGCCAACCGGCCAGGTGACACCGTTGAAGCCGTATTCCGCATCTACGCGGCTGCCGAGGGCGGCGATCCGCTCTGGACTGAGAGCCAGCAGATAACCGCCGCTGAGGACGGCTCCTATTCGGCCCTGCTCGGCGCTGCCAGCCCCAATGGCCTGCCCCAGGCCGTCTTTGCCGGCGGCGCAGCCCGTTGGGTCGGCGTCAGTGTCGACCGGTATCCAGAACAAGAGCGGGTTCCCCTCTCCAGCGTTCCCTACGCCATGAAGTCCGCCGACGCCGAGTCGCTGGCCGGCCACGCGGCTTCGGATTTTGTGACCCAGTCACAGCTGGCGCAATTAACCCAGGTCGCCGCCCAAACCAGTTCTCAACTCAGCCAGACCAGCAGCCCAACTCCAGTGACTACAGAAGCAAACCCAGGCACAGTCACTGGTTCAGGCACCGCCGGCACAGTTCCGCTTTGGACTGGCGCGCTCACCCAGGGTAACTCTGAAATCTATCAAGTCGGTTCCGACATCGGCATCAACGAAACCGCTCCAACGGCGACGCTCGACGTCAACGGAACGGAAAACGTGCGCGGAGCTCTCTCCCTTCCCCCCTTGGCCACAGCAACCGGGTCAACTGGAGAGCGTTCCCAGCTGCTGGAGCTCAGCGCCAGCGCCTGGTCGTCAACGTCCCATGCCGCTTTGACTCCGACCTTCAAGCTCCTCACCAACTACGTCAACAACGACACCGCCTCCGCCGGCGGCCAGCTCGAATTCCACTATCAAAACGGCACTGCCAGTGCCAACGTCCTCACCATCGCCGGAAATGGTGTCATAACCTTCGCGCCCACACAGACCTTTCCCGGAGCGCTATCCAGCGTAACCGCAACCAGCCCTCTGACCGCGGCAACCACATCGGGAGCCGTCAGCCTGGGCTTGAACACACCAGCGCTGATAACCGCCATCACGCCTGCGCTCAATAATCAATACGCGCAATTGACCACAAACAACACTTTCACCGGGAGTTTCCAACAATTCCAAGGCAGTGTGGACATCGTCGGTCAGGCGTCTGGAGGCGGTGGCTTGCTTATCGTAACCAACGAGGGCGCCGCGGTTGATTCGAGTGCGATCTACGCCAACAGCTATGGCGCGTATCCGGCCATCTATGCCGACGGCGCGCCTGCCGGCGTAGCCATCGCAGGCTACGGAGATGGCGGCGGCGGGGCAATTGGGGTTCTGGGAGGCGTCTACGATGTTCACAGCGCAACCTTCAAGCGAGACAACGGAACGCTCGCCTACTCCGCGGGCGTCTGGGCCGATGATCCCGCCTGTTCGCCACCGCCGACGGTTCAAACGCCGCGGTCTTTGAGAACAACAGCGCCTCTGCTCCTACTATCTACGTTGCCAACCTTGCCGCCAGCGGACCAACCGGCAACGCGGTTCTCCTTCGCGCTGAGGGAGCCGACGGCGTATGCAGCATCAATCAAGGCGGCTCCATGGCCTGCACCGGCCAGCTTAAGAACCTTGTTACCACTCACGACGCCCGCCAGGTGGAAACCTACTCCGTGCAATCGTCCGAGAACTGGCTTGAAGACTATGGCGGCGGTCAATTGCACAACGGCAGCGCCACCGTCACTCTCGACCCCGCCTTCGCCAATACCGCCAACACCGGCGTCGAGTTCCACGTCTTCCTAACCCCCAAGGGCGATTGCGAAGGCCTCTATGTCGCCAATCAGACGGCGACCAGCTTTGAAGTCCATGAGCTCCGCAAGGGCCAATCGAACGTTGCCTTCGACTATAAAATTGTCGCCAAGCGCAGCGGCCACGAATCAGAACGCCTCGTAGACGTAACCGATCGCATGAAGCTTGAAGCAGAGTTCTCCCACTTCAAGCCGTTGGCCGATGGACCGCCCGCCAACCCCCATCAACCAGGCATCAGCCGTGCCGCGCGCAAGCTGCCGCTACGAACGACCAATCCCTGACCAACTCAGTTCCTTAGCCTCAACCCGGAATATGCCAGATTTGATACTTCGCCGCAGTCGTAACTTTGTGCTTGAACGGAAACTTCCGAGTTGGCAACAAACCGCCCGGAACGCCGAATTGTCGGCGAAACGGCTACTTTGCAAAGAGAAAACGAACGGCCGCCGCGCCCAAAGCCAATGAGAACCCGTATTGAAAGCTCTCAACTCGAACCACATCCTTATCGTTGCGCTTACGCACCAGCCCGATTCGGGCCATGATCAGGCCCGTGATGACGGGGCTGATTACGAGGCTGGCCCCGTGAAATTTGGTTCGACGGATAAGCGGATGTGGATAGAAACCTACGCTCAAGGCGCCGTATGCAGCACCCAGTAAGAAGTAGCCCAAAATGGCCAAGATCGGAAGGATGGCCACTGATTTGCCCACGACCTTGCGGATCAACCGAACTGCGAGCGCGGTGAGCTCTTCCCCAAGCAACTCGAAGAGCACTTCCGCAAATAACTCGGCAGCCCCGGCAAGTACCAATAGAACCAAGTCTTCCATGTCGTCATCGTGCTGGTGAAGAGTCGCCCGCAGCGCCGCAATTTTTAAACCTTCACAAATATCTTCTTGCGATACATGATCCACACCGGAATGAAGCAATAAGCCAGCGTAAAGAACGAGAACGCAAACGCCGCCCAACCCGGTGTCGGCATGTGTATGAACACATGGTCCGCCAGCCACGCCATCGGATTGGTCACCTTCCCATCCGCCGTAAAGTGAATCCGCTCCAGAATCCCCGGCACAATCTCGCTGAACATATAGGCCGTAATCGAATTCGCGCCCAGCACCAGCCACGGATACACCAGTGCCTTGCTCTGCCCGCGCCCCCAGCCCCAAACATCCATTACCCAGTAAGACAACGTGAGCACCGTCAGCGAGTAGCCCGCCGCCACCAGCACAAACGAGCTGGTCCACATGTTTTTGTTCAGCGGAAACTCCAGCGACCAAAGATATCCCAGCGCCAGGCAAACCGCCGCCGCTCCCGCCAGTCCCATCCCCGTCGACTTCGCCGCCCGCTTGCCACGCAGCCACGTCCCCGCCAGCACCCCCAGCAGCGCCGTCCCAACCGCCGGCAGATCGCTCAGCAGCCCTTCCGGATCGCGAACATTGTGGTCGGGATAGTCAAGATAAAGATGGTGCGGCATGACCAGCCGGTCCAGCCAGCTCACCAGGTTGTTCCGCATATCCATGAAGGGAACATCGCGCCCCGGCACCCCAATCCCCGGAATCGGCACCCAACGCACCAGCACCCAATACCCCACCAGCGCCAGAACCAGCGCCGCAACCTTCGTCCACACCCGCTGATCCCAGATGTAAAACAACCCCACAATCAAATAGCAAATTGCGATCCTCTGCAACACGCCATAAACCCGCATGTGCGCCATCTCAAAGAACGGAAACCCATTCACAATCATGCCCAGCAGAAACAGAATCACCGCCCGCTTTACCGTATGCCAAGCCAGCTCCTTGCGGGTCGCCCCCTTCTTCATGCGCGCGTGGAACGCATACACAATCGAGGCGCCAACCACGAACACAAACGTGGGAAACACCAGGTCCGTCGGCGTCAGCCCGTTCCATTGCGCATGGTTCATAAAGCCCCATGAGCCGGGCCCGCCGTTGTTGTTCACCATAATCATGAACGCGATGGTGATGCCGCGCAGCACATCGAGCGATAGCAGCCGTTGCATGGGAGTCTGAGTCAATGCGGGGTTTGTCATTCCTCTTTTTGTTCTCCGTTTTTCAGTGGTCCAGGGATGCTCATTACCCTACGCGCTCAGGGCCAGCTTCGCCAACCCCCTTTCCACCGCAACAGGCCCAATGCTGTGCAAGCGGCGTCTGCCCCACCGCAGGTGGTGCTACACTCCCAGTTTCAGGGAAATACAATAAAAACTCATCGCGCACCAGTGGAGGCACTTTATGCCCGAATTCCAGCCGTTCGTTCCGGCCAGCGAAAACCGACCCGAGTTCACCTTTCGCGCCATCCTGCTCGGCTGCATCTTCGGCATTATTTTTGGCGCCGTCACGGTCTACGTCGGCCTCCGCGCTGGGCTGACCGTAGCCGCCTCCATCCCCATCGCCGTGCTCTCCATCAGCATTCTCCGCGCCTTTGGCCGGGCTTCGATTCTTGAGAACAACATCGTCCAGACCACCGGAAATGCCGGCCAGTCCATCGCCTCCGGAGTCATCTTCACTCTGCCCGCGCTCGTCTTCCTCGGCTTCGATCTCGAGTACTGGCGCATCTTCATCCTCGCCCTCATCGGCGGATGGCTCGGCGTACTCTTCATGATTCCCCTCCGTCGCCAGCTCATCGTCCAGGAGCACGAAAACCTGCCCTACCCCGAAGGCACCGCCTGCGCAGACGTGCTCATCTCCGGCGAGCGCGGCGGCTCCCTCGCCAGCCGCGTCTTCCTCGGCCTCGGCCTCGGCAGCCTCTACACCCTCCTCCAGAACGCCAATCTCTTCAAGGCCTGGCCCGATACCCCCGGTTACGAGCCCGACTTCGGTTCCGAACACGTCCTCAAAGGATCGGCCATCAACGCCGCCGCCACGTCGGAGTATCTCGGCGTCGGCTACATCATCGGCTCCAAAGTCGCCGGAGTCATCTTCGCCGGCGGCGTTTTCTCCTGGCTCGTCGTCATGCCGCTTCTTTATTTCTTCGGCAAGGGGCTAGCCACGCCGATTTACCCCGGCCACGTCCCCATTGCTCAAATGGGCCCCAGCGACCTCTGGGCCACCTACATCAAACCCATGGGCGCGGGTGCCGTCGCCGCCGCCGGCCTCATCACGCTTTTCAAGACTCTGCCCACCATCTTCGGCGCTCTCGGCGCCGGCGTGCGCAACCTGCGCGCCGGCAAAAACGCAGCAAAAGCCAGGCCCATCCGTACTGAAGACGACCTCTCCATGGGTGTCGTCCTCATCGGCTCGCTGGTCATCGTCGCCCTCATGTTCATCTTCCTCGAGTTCAAGCCCGTCCCCGGAGCCTTCGTCGGATGGGCTGCCAACCTCGCCGCATCTCTCCTCGTCGTCGTCTTCGGGTTCCTCTTCGTCACCGTCTCGTCCCGCATCGTCGGCCTGGTCGGCTCCTCGGCCAGCCCCGTCTCCGGAATGACGATCGCCACCCTCATGGCCACCTGCGCCGTCTTCCTGGTCATGGGCTGGACCGTCCCGGCTTACGGGGCCCTGGCCATCACCATCGGCGGCGTCGTCTGCATCGCCGCCTCCAACTCCGGAGACACTTCGCAGGACCTCAAAACCGGCTACATCATCGGAGCCACGCCGCGCCTCCAGCAGCTCGCCCTCATGATCGGCGTTGTCGTCTCCACCTTCGTCATTGGCGGCGTGCTTTATGTCATGAACACCGGCCTCCAGGAGTTCCACACCGCGCCCCAGCCCTGGGACATCAACGCCGCCCACGCCGGCGTCACCATTCAGTCCGACACGCAAAAGCTCCCTGAAAAAATCCGCGTCGTCGCCGCCGACAAGTCCAGCTCCCAGCACACCCGCACGGAATACACCATCCTCAACGCCATCGGCTCTTCCGAGCTGCAAGACGGCAAATACCTCTACTCGCCCGCTACCCATCAAATCGAGGTGCATTGGATTCAGGGCATCGGCAGCGCCGCCGCGCCCGCTCCTCAGGCCAAGCTCATGGCCACCGTCATCAGCGGCATTCTCAACCGCAAACTCCCCTGGGGACTGGTCCTCATCGGCGTCGCGCTCGTCATCGCCGTCGAGCTGCTCGGAATCCGCTCCCTCACCTTCGCCGTCGGCTTCTACCTGCCCATCGGAACCACCCTGCCCATTTTCTGCGGCGGTTTAGTCCGCTGGCTTGTCGATGCGGCCGTCAAAAAAGCTGGCGGCGACGCAGCCGAGGCTGACAGCGAAATCTCCCCCGGCTCCCTCTTCGCCTCAGGATTAATTGCCGCTGGCGGCATCTGCGGCCTTCTCGGCGTCATCATGAAACTCCTCGAAGCAAAATACTTCGAAGACCGCGACATCCTCAACCTGCCGCATACGTTCCTCGACAACAACTACGTCAGTGTCCTCGCCTTCGCCGCACTAGCCTTCTCCCTCTACTACTTCGCCCGCAAGCCGCTGAAGAAGTGAGCAGCGAGTTCAGGGCTGTTGCTTTGTATCAGGGCATGACTTCAGTCATGCCAAAAGGCCGGGTGCCCCATCCTTCGCGCCGTTTGCGAAGGGTGGGAGTCAATCAGTCCTACGCCCCCATCTGCAACCGCACCCACAGTAGGCGCGATCCGGCATTTTGCCGTACAATGATATTGGAAGCAGGAAGAGAAACCGCCATGCCCCAAACCCAGCCAACCCGCGCCGCCCGCCTCGAAGCCCGCATCTCTCCTGACCTCAAGCGTCGCCTCGAATACGCTGCCTCCCTGCGCGGCGCCACGCTCACCGAATTCGTCGTCCAGAGCGCGCAGGAAGCTGCGACGCGCACCATCCGCGAGAACGAAGTCCTCACCCTCAGCGAGGACGCCCGTGTTGCCTTCGCGCAGCTTCTGCTCAATCCGCCCCGCCCCAACCGCAAAGCCATGGCCGCAGCCCGTCGCTACAGTGCGGCGTTCGCCAAGAGTTAGCAACGTACCCCACCCTCTCATCGTCCGTCGCACCACTCAACACAAGCAGGCTCCACAGTGAAGATCGAACCGCTCGACAGGAAACGCCACGACCGATCGACCTTTTCCTGCGGCGTTCCCGCTCTCGACGCTTATCTCCAACGCCAGGCCGCGCAGGATATGGAGAAGCACGCAGCGGTTGTCTACGTCGCCGTAATTGAGCCTCCCGTAATCGCCGGCTATTACACCCTCTCGCAATTCAGCGTCGATCTCGTGCAACTTCCTGAAGCCCTCGCCAAACGACTCCCTCGCTATCCGGTCGTCCCCGCAACACTATTGGGCCGTCTTGCAGTTTCCCGACCCCTGCAAGGACAGCGGTTGGGGGAGATTCTCCTCTTCGACGCGCTCCACCGGTCCCTGCTCCAAAGCGTCCACCTTGCTTCCACCGGTGTAATTGTCGACTCCAAAAGCGAGAGCGCGACCGCCTTTTACCAGCAGTACGGCTTTACCCAAATCCTCAATTCCAGCAATCGTCTCTTCTTACCCATGAAGACAATTGAGCAGATCTTCTGACCCTGGCTCTCTGGATCACGGAAGCAGGTTTCCTACGCTCCCGCCCACACGTTCAACATCCCTCCCATTGATCCCTGGCCAGCGAGCCGAACCAATCGCCTGCACACAGCAAAATCCACCCCCGAAAATATTCTTTCCAGATTTGCAGTTTATTTCGCGGAAAAGCGCACACTCAAATCATGACCGCCATGCGCTCAGAAAAAACTGCCGATTCGACCCGTCGGGAATGTGCCCGATGCGCACCGCACGTTTGCAGTGTCGAAGTTACAGCCGGTTTATTCTGTGCGAGATCCACCGGCTTCCACGCTTGTCTGCGCGAAGATTTCTCGTTTTTGCCTTAAACACATCAAACCAAAAGGATTAGTCCAAACAAACCTGTTTTGACCTGCCGAAACAAAGGACTTACATACCATCGAAAACTGAAGACACACCCAAAACGCTACCTTCTTGGCGGAAATCTGCGGCTTTCCCCTGCCTGCACGCCTCCAACCCCGATCCAACCCACGTTGGAATCCACCAGCCTCTTGATCGCACAAGAGTGACTTTTGCTAAACTTATTGGGCTTTGTGGAGGAACAATGAAACCGTTTCCAAAATCGAATCAATCCATCTCGCGGGGTTTGCGTATTGCCGCCATGGCGGTTCTGGCTCTGGCCTGCTCCAGTTACGCCTTCGCTGACGCCATTCACGACGCGGCACGCAAGGGGGACTCAAAGAAGGTTCAGGCTCTGCTTCAGGCCGATCCCAAATTGGTCAACGAAAAAGATAATATGGGCGACACACCGCTCCACGTCGCCGCGCTGCACGGCCAGTTGGAGGTGGTGCAGGTGCTCCTCGCCGCCGGCGCCGACGTGAACGCCAAGAACAACTACGCGCCGTTCATACCCGACGACCTTTGGCCCTACCTTTCCCCCAGCAACCATCCTGATCCGGTTGCCTTGCTCAGCGTTCACGCCCTCGATCAGCGCGACCAGCAAAATGGCTACACCCCCCTCGATCTGGCGACGTTCTCCGCCAGATACAAGCCGGTTGTGGAGTTGCTCGTGGCCAAAGGCGCAAATGTGAATGCCCAGGCTTCAAGCGGTGCTTCGCCGCTGTTCTGGGCCATCCTGCGCGACCAGAAAGACGAAGTCAAGTTTCTGATTGATCATGGCGCGAATGTGAACGCCGCTGACGCCTATGGCGACACAATTCTGGACATCGTGCTGCATCTGCAATACACCAGCATGATTCAAATGCTGCTCGACAAGAACGTCGACATCAACGCCATCGATCAGAGCCAGCACCGGCCGCTGACCTATGCGCTGCAGATGGACGATCACCACTGGGCGGACGTGCTGCGCAAGAAGGGCGCGCACGAATAGAGCAACAAAGGGGCTATGCGATTTGCGGGATGCGTAGCCCCGTTCTGCTTCCCAATGCCACTCGGCGGGCAGAAAACCCCTGCGGCGGGAGCGTTGAGGCCCATACAACCTGATTGACCCAAATTGCCTTTGCATCTGCGGTTCTGTCAGCCTAGCGAACGATATGCAAGAGCCGCCAAAAGCCGAAAATCCCGGCGACCGCTACACACTCCAGGGTAATCCCCGCAAGAACGCCTTTCAGGCATTTCCCGTCAATGCATGTCCCAGTCCTTACAGGTTCTTTCGTGACACATTCGTCGACTTTGGGAGTCGCCAGGACCTGCGGCCGATAAGGCGCCCATCCAGGGCCGGGGAGTATGTCCCGGACCATAAAGGGTCTCGGCGATTCCGGTTCAAGATAAATCAGAGTCTGGCTCGACACGAGAAATCCTTTCCGCCTGGAAGACGACCGGACTTTGCCCGGCCTGATCCGCGCACCCGCGCATTCGATGTTCAAGGGTCCAAAATCGACGCACCAAGCTTTGGACGGTTCATTTTCTAATTTGTCGCGTGAGGAAAGATGTGCTCTAGGTCACACTTTCCTGAGAATATTTTCGTATGCCCGATTTGGACCGAGGTTCCGCTGGATTTTTCCTTCTTATTCTGACCGCCGTGTCTGGCTGCCTTGCCTGGCCGAGCCTCTAGAATTCGTTGTGGAGGGCAACAAACCTTATGAAACTGACGGGAAACACCATACTCATCACCGGGGGAGGCTCCGGCATTGGCCGCGGACTGGCCGAAGAGTTGCTCAAGCTGGGCAACCAGGTCATCATCGCCGGACGGCGCAGGCACGCCCTCGATGAAACGATTGCCGCCAATCCCGGCATGAAGGCGATAGAACTCGATATCGAAAGCCCGGCGGCCATCAAGCGCTTTGCCGCTCAGATAATTGCGGAGTTTCCCACTCTTGACATGCTCATCAACAACGCCGGAATCATGCGTGCGGAGAACCTGACGGCTCAGCAGGCGGACCTTCAAGACGCGGAAGCAATTGTGACCACCAACCTGCTCGGCCCTATACGCCTGACGGCGGCGCTGCTGCCGCACCTTCAGGCGCGGCCGAGCGCGGTGATCGTGAATGTGTCGTCGGGGCTGGCCTTTGTGCCGCTGGCTTTCACTCCCACGTATTGCGCCACCAAGGCCGGCATTCACTCCTACACGCAGTCATTGCGCTATCAGCTCAAGGACTCGGCAATCGAGGTATTCGAGCTGATTCCGCCCTATGTGCAGACTCACCTGATGGATGGCGCGGACGACCCGCGGGCGATGCCTCTGGGCCGCTTCATCGCCGAAGTGATGGACATATGGAAGTCGGACCCAGCGCCGGCGGAGATCTGCGTCCAGAACGTGAACGGCCTGCGGCTGGCGGCCGAACAGGGGCGCTATGACGGGACGTTTCAGGGGCTGAATGACGCGATGGCCGCGAGGTTTTAGAGCGGTCTGGCTTCAATGCAAAGGAGCAGCCGGATGTTCGCTATCCTGCTGCCCCTTTTGGTGATGATGCATCCGGCCTATTTGCAGGTCACGCCGTTGACGGTGAAGGCTGTGGGGGCGCCGTTCGTTCCGCTGTAGTTGCCCACAAATCCAACACCCTGCAGGCTGCTCCCCGCGGCCACCGAGCCGTTGTAGGGCTCGCTTGCGACGGCCACCTTTTCACCGCTCTCGGTTGCCACGCCGTTCCACAGATTGTTGACCGTCTGGCTGTTGGGGAACGTCCATCCCAGCGTCCAGTTGGACCAATTGGTGGAACCGGTGTTGGCAACGGTCACAAGAACCTCGAAGCCCGTTCCCCAGTCGCCGACAACGGAATAGGTCACATGGCACGCCATGCCCACAGGAAGCGCCTGCGTGGTTGCGGTTGCTTGCGCTGACGCCGCCGAACTGCCGTGTGTGTCTACTGCTTTTACCGCGTACGAATAGGCCGTTGAGGCGGCAAGGCCGGTGTTGGCGAAGCTCGGTGAGGTCAGCCCGCTGGTGATCAGATTGCCGCTTGCAGGCGAAAATCCCTTGGCCCCGCGGTAGACGGAGTAAGTTACCGAGCAGTTGGCCGGAGTTGCGACCGCACCCCAAGAAAGGTGAATGGATGAATCGGAATTGCTGGTGGCTGTCAGGCCTACGGGCACGGCGGGTGAAGCTCCGCAGACGGGAACGGCCTGCGTGGTTGCCGTGGCCCGCGCTGAGACTGGTGAGCTGCCGTGGGCATCCACT
>Ga0302193_10002171_pt1 | contig 16468 bp, 8 predicted proteins | sample II_Bog_E3_3_FD_200228 | JGI IMG/M metagenome (GOLD analysis project Ga0302193, IMG submission 200228) | Peat permafrost microbial communities from Stordalen Mire near Abisko, Sweden - II_Bog_E3_3 | ecosystem: Environmental > Terrestrial > Soil > Wetlands > Peat | place: Sweden: Abisko, Stordalen...
GCGGATGCATCATGCCCCTCGATCAGGCACTCAACCACGTCGCGAACAACAGCATCTTCTGGATCTGGACGTGACCCAAAACGTACAAAGTCGAGCTTATATTTCGTATCGACAGCAATAATCCCGATGGAATCGATAAGAACCAGGAAGTCCGGGCGCTTGACGGCCCCGAAAAACAGCGTCGCGAAGGTTTCCTTTTGTTGGCAAATGGGTACAAAGCCGAGCTTGTTCTGAGCAAGCCACTCCCGGAAGCGCTTCTCGCCCTCCGGCCCCTTGTCTGCGGCATTCATCTGTTCGTCCATCGAATGTATCCCAGCTGGCCGCAACCAGCGCGCAGAATGCCCCGAATACCGCCAAGTGCATCGAGAAGTTCGCGCGTCAGCCTGCGCTCTTCCAGCCGGGCTCTTCCGGTTCACCGGGCAGGCGCAAAGGCAGACTGCGCAAGCGGCGCCCGGTGGCATTGGCCAGCGCATTGGCGATGGCGGGGATAACTGATGAGCCGATAGTTTCACCGGCCCCGGATGGTCCCTGCCCCGACTGCACGAAATGCGATTCGACTTTCGGCATCGTGTGCATACGCACGATGCGATAGTCTGAGTAATAGGTCTGCTGGCACTCACCGTCTTCGAAGGTGATTTCCCCATAGCGGGCAAGCGAGATGGAAAAACCGACACTGCCCTCCATCTGGGAATGGAGATTGTCGGGATTGATCACGAGGCCGCAATCAATCGCAACCACCACCCGGTCGATGGTATAGCTGTTGTCCGGCGCGACCGAGACTTCGACAACGCAGGCGCTGAACGAACGGTGCGATGTGGTCACAGCAACACCGCGCCCCCTGCGAAACCCGGAACGCGGCTCCAACGGCTGATCCCAGCCTGCCTTTTGCGCAACAAGCAGCAGACAACCACGCTCGCGCACCACTTCGGGAAGATAGCGCAAGCGATATTCGACAGGATCGGCACCCGCCGCCGCCGCACATTCATCGATAAAGACTTCATTGCTGAAGCCATTATGCAAAGTTCCACCGAAACGGGTCGGCGAGGCTCGATACGGCACGACCGGCGAATGCAGATCAACGCGGTAATCCGGCCAAGCGTATGCGATGTTAACCGACGACTCGACCGACATGAAGTCTACGCCTTTTTCGTCGATCATGCCGTTGGCCATCAGCGTCCCCACCAGCATCGACTGGCCTGCAATCCGATGCTGCACGGCGACAAGGTTGCCCTGTGCATTGAGGGCACCGCGAATGCGATGGAGGTAGCCAGGCCGATAAAAGCAGGTCGTAACCTTGAGATCGTCCTCGCGGCTGTAGCACAGCTTGACTGGACAACCGAGGTCAAGCGCGCGAATGATCGCCAGACATTCAAGCCAGGGGGTCGCGGCGGGGACATACCAGCGCCCAAAGCTGCCGCCGACGCGATGATTGTGGACCGTAATGGCGTCAGGCGGAACTTGCAGGGCCTGGGCGATATTGATGCTGTCGAAACCGAAAACCTGCGACGCGCCCCACAACTCGATTTTGCCGTCGCACATCTGCGCGACGCAGGAAATGGTCTCCATCGGAGCGTGCGCCTGATAGGGTACCCGGTAATCCGCCTCGACCACCGCAGCCGCGCTGGCAAACTTTTCGTCAGATGCACCGCGTTCGAGCGCAACCGTGCCGGGCTGATCGAGCAGGCTTTGCAGATTTCCAAAAATCTCCTCGGTCGACAGCCGGATCGCCTCGCTATAATCCCATTCAAGGGCCAACCGGTCGCGGCCTTGACAAGCCGCCCAGAAATTGTCGGCCACCACTGCAACCCCATATGGGGGAATTTCGACGACGTGTCGGACGCCGGCAAAGCACAAGGCCTCGGTCGCGTCGACACGCACAAGCTTACCGCCAAGCCGCGTCGGTCGTGCACAAACCGCAACGAGCATGTTGGGCAGGTGAATATCCTGCGGATAGATCTCGCGACCATGCGCTTTGTCGCTGGCATCGACGCGCGGAAATTTCTTGCCGATCAGTCGCCAGTCGACAGGGCTTTTCGGCGTGACGTCCTTTGGCTCTTCCTCGCGCTCCATCACATCGTCGGCCAGTTCGCCAAAACTCAGATGGCGTCCTGTGACGCGCTCGGTAACAACGCCATCGCTGATTGCAAGATCGCCTTGCGCGACACCCAAGCGACGGGCTGCTGCAGAGAGGATCATTCGGCGCATACCCGCCCCTGCCATACGGTACATCATGTACGAAGACTGGGTGCCGGTATTGCCGCCGGTCCCTTGCATACCCCCCATCAGGACATTGCCGTAGACCGCCTGAAAGCCGACTTCGGATGGCGCCATTTTCACGCGCATCTGGTCTGGCGAGGCATCGAGTTCTTCGGCCACGAGCGTTGCATGTCCGGTATGGATGCCCTGCCCCATCTCGATGGTCTTGCTCAGCACCGTGACCGTGTTGTCGGCTCCGAGCCGAATGAACGTCTTGGGCATTGAGGGGTGATCAAATACGATCGTATCCTGGGATTCTTCCGGCATGATAACCTCGCCCGATTATGCGTTCAGATGACGTCCGCTTGCTGCAGTTCTGCCGCCGCACGGTGGATGGCCTGACGGATCCGCTGATACGTCGCGCAGCGGCACAGATTACCGATCATCGCGGCGTCGATGTCGGCATCGTCCGGCGCGGGGGACACGCGCAACAACGCGACGGCACTGGCGATCTGGCCCGGCTGGCAGAACCCGCACTGTGCGACATCAAGTGCCTTCCATGCAGCGAAGAGCGCGCACGCGATGGTATCGTCCTGCCCCTCAATCGTTATGATATCCCGTCCTTGCGCCTCGGCGACTGTTATCTGGCACGACTTGACGTTCCGTCCGTTGATCAGGACCGTGCACGCCCCGCAGATGTCATTGCCGCAGGCGTATTTCGTTCCAGTCAACCCCAGTTCATCGCGCAGGAACCAAAGCAGCGGCATCCCTGGCTGGATGCTTTCCGAAACTTCGACGTCCTTGCCATTCACATTGAGATGCATGGCATCGCCCTCCCCGACCGAGGGATCAACCCCCGGCTTCTTGCGCAGGTAATATCCAAAACGCGCAACAGACAAATGAAGTGATCGCACAATCGAATGAACCCTATGCATGAATGCCATGTCGCGCAGACACGGCCCCGGAAGGATCAGACCGCGCCGAAATAGCTCCATGAATTCTGGCTCATCGTGCTGACTCCCAGCGCGCCGCTGCTGACCAGCGCCGCCGATTTGACGTTGTCGAACAGGATATAGCCCTCCCCGGAAATATCCATCATCGCGCCAGCACCGGTATCGAACAGGGTATAGCCATGGCCCGCCAACGCCGACAGGTCGAGGTGATCGTTGGCCACGTTGTAATCGGCGATGTAATCCCTAAGCACGGTTGGCCCGAACGCGAATGTATCGGAACCGCCTCCGCCAGTCAGCGTTTCCACACCGCTGCCGGCGATCAATCGGTCGTTGCCGGTGCCGCCGATCAGGATGTCCGTGCCAGCCCCGCCGGTCAGCACATCGCCATTGTTGTTGCCGACGATCGTCCCGCCCACGCTGTTGCTGGTGCCCTGGGTCGCCGTTCCGGTCATGATCAGTTTGGCGACATTGGTGGGTAATGTGTAATCCACCGCAGCATAGACCGTGCCAGTGTGCAGGCCAGGGGTCGCGATCACTTGCGTGGCGCTATTGCTGACATAAAAACTATCACTGCCGGTGTTGCCGACAAGCGTGGTTGCACCATTGAGGTCGTTGAGCGTTTGATTGCCGACTGAGGTATTCACGATGCTCGCCGGCAGATTGTCGAGGCTATAGGCCTGCACCGAACTGACCATCATGTCAGCGCCTGTGAAGCTTGAATTGGTGGTACTGTCGAGCGCAAGGCCCAGCATCATGTACATCGGACCATTCATATCGGTCGGGGTGGCAATCGAGCGTACCGCCACGCCATCAAGGTACCAGGTGATCGTGCTCGCGGTCCACAACAGGCCAAATGTGTGGAAAGCGCTCGACATGCCGGGCGTATAGATCGTGCTGCCCGCCGAGACCCCGGTGCCGGTGGCAAACGAATGCGTCGTTGCGGTCCATGTGTCGTTGCCGTGGCTCTCCATGATGTCGATTTCGGCGCCGCTGCCCGTCGCCGAATAGAGCCAGAACGCCGGCCATGCCCCGCCGCCATCGGGGACCTGAATATTCGCCTGGAAATACCCATAAGTCTGGGTGAAGGAATCGCGCGTCGACAGCAAGCCCGAGGTGTATTGATAGCCATAGAGCGAGGGGATTTCGCTGGCCGGGGCAGGCGCGGCATGAACGTCGAGCGCGCCGTTTACAAAGCTGAACGGGTCGGTGGTGATCTGGGTTCCGGTGGCTTGCGATACCATGGTCGGGTCGACGTAAATTTCCTTTTCGCCGGTTCCCGCCAGCGTATGTGCCAAAAGCGCGTTGTTATTGCTGCCCCAGCCATAGTCGGTGCGCCATAGCGTGTCCAACCCGCCCGTCGATGCGCTCAGCGTGCCCGAACTGAACTCGTCATCGAATGTCATGGTCAGATTTTGGGTGTTCGGCGCTGAAGCCAGCAGGAAATTGTCGCTCGAAAAACTGGCGATGGTGGTGTTGAGGAATTTGATGGCGTCGTTGCCATCCAGTTGCAGTACCACATCAGCACCCATCTGGGTCATCGCCGACTGAACCTGGGCGAAATTGCTGAACTGCGCATACCCCATCAGTTGCACGGTCTCGGGATTGACCTGGACCGAGGTGCGCCCGCCTGGGGCGAAATTGGTGATCACGTCAAAGCCGCTGTTGGCGTCGAAACGAAAGTTATCCCCAGCCGAGCCGGTGAACACGTCATTGCCGCCACCACCGTCGATGGCGATGTTCGCGACATTGCTGACGATGTAATTCGCACTGGAATTGCCATAGACGCCACTTGTCGCCCAAAATACCACCATATTGGTCAGTTCTAACCCCATGATGTAGTTGCTGGCGACATAGACGGTGGCGATGCCGGTATAGCCCGCTGGCTCGATGATCGTGTCGGTGTTGGTGACGCCATAGAACACGTCGTTGCCGCCATTGCCGATCAGCGTGTGGCCACCGGTGGCATCCATCTTGAAAAAGTCGTTGGCGCCGATGAGGCCGGTCGCCGTGCCGTTAACGAGATCAGCGGTGGTGATCACATCGTTCCAAGTGGTGGACGTGGTGATGGCTTGGCCAAAGAAGTTGTAAACAACGGTCATTGCACGATCCTTTAACCACTCATCACGGAGGAAAAGTAACGACCAATAAATTCCTCTATTATCAGATATATATTGGCGTAACCATTGCGCCATGACATAGCGCAAAACGTATCACATGGCCCGCATTTACAACATGGCAGAAGATTTTTTAGGAAATATCAAGTCTCTTTTTTAGACGAAATTTTGCACCTAGAATATTGTACAATGAAGTTAAGCGGCTAATTTTAATCGGGTAAATTTCCTGCCAAGCATGGCTACGAAATTGTCAACGAATGTCAAATGCACGCAGCACGGAACCGGGCAACGTTTCTGAATGGCTAGCGTGATGGTGAATACCACCCGCTCAATAGACGCGATCAGTGCTCGCGCGCGGCTTGGCTGGCGGTTTCGACCAGCGGGCTGATCAGCCAAGACACGATACGGCGCTTGCCGGTGTGGATGTCAGCGACCACGGCCATACCTGGGGTCAGGGGGATCGCGGCGCCTTCGGACTGGACGCTGGCGCGTTGCAGTTTGATGCGTGCGAGGTAGCTCGGGCCGAGTTTGGAGTCGGGGACGGAATCGTGGCTGATCGAGACCACGCGGCCGGGTACCGTGCCAAAGCGGGTGAAGGGGAAAGCTTCGACTTTTACAGCCACGCTCTGGCCTTCGTGGATAAAGCCGACATCCTTGTTGAGCACATGCGCCTCGACTTCGATCGCATCGCGACTGGGTACGATCGCCATCAGCGGGCGGGCCGGTTCGACCACGCCGCCGATCGTATGCACGGCGAGTTGCTGAACGGTGCCGTCGGTCGGTGCGACGATGTTTTCCAACACTTCGCGCCGGGTTGCCTTGGCCACTTCCTCGCGCTTGATCGCGGCATCGGCGGCGGCCCTGGTCCAGTCGGCGATGGCTTGACGACGGGCGGTTTCACGCGCCTGCATCGCCTGGGCCGCGTATTTGCCCGCATCGGCAGCGCCGCGCGATTGCTGGGCGACGGCAACATCGCGGTCGCCTTCGTCGGACCGACGCTGACGCCGCAATTCAAGCAGCCGCATGCCCGGCGCATAGCCGCGCGCATCGAGCCGGTTCATCGCCTGAATTTCTTCGTCGAGAATGGGCAGAGTCGCGTCGAGCTTTGACCACGTGGCGTGCGCCGCTTCGGCATCGGCCAGCGAAGCCCTGCGCGCGGCTTCGAGACTGGCGATGCCTGCCAGCGCTTCGCGCAATTGCGCCTCAACCAGCTTGGCTTGCGCCTCAGCCACTTCGCGCGGTGTGTCGGCGGGAGGCTGAAAATGCAGACCCTTGCCGTCGATCGCATCGACCAGCGCGCGATCGACGGCCACCGCCAAATCGTCGGTCAGCAGTCCCTCGTGCGCCTGTCCCAGTTCCGCATCGGCCAGCGTGGTGTCGAGTTGGACCAGCACCTGGCCTTTACGAACATGATCGCCTTCGTGCACCAGAATCGCGGAGATCACGCCGGTCCCGGCCGACTGCACGGTCTTGGTCGCCCCGGCCGGCACAATTTTGCCCGATGCCGCCGCAACGATGTCGACTTCGCCCAGCGTGATCCAAGCAATCGTCGCGCCCGCCAACCCCAAGAACACCCAGGCCGTCACACGCCCGGTGGGCGAAACCGGCGTTTCGATCACTTCAACCGCAGCGGGCAAGAATTCGGCGTCGATCGAACGCACATGGTCGCGCACGCGGATGCGGTCGGCCGCAATCGCGCGGCGGATCGTGGCGATGAGATCTTGCAGGGTCACGCCATTTGCTCCTTCAACCTGTCGCGCTTTCGGCAATCCCGCCCTGTCGGCGGTAAAGATCAGCATAACGCCCGCCCAGTTGGAGCAGTTCGTCATGGGTACCATGTTCGACCACGCAGCCCCCCTCTAGCGCGATGATCCGGTCGCAACTACGCACGGCCGACAGGCGATGCGCGACGATGATCGTGGTTCGACCCACGGACATCGCTTTCAGATTTTTCTGAATGATTTCGTCGCTTTCAAGGTCGAGTGCGCTGGTAGCCTCATCCATGATCAGCACACGCGGCCGCATGACCAGTGCGCGGGCAATCGCAATACGCTGACGCTGACCGCCCGACAGATTTGTCCCGCGTTCCTCGATCGGCGTGTCATAGCCCTGCGGCAGTCGCATGATGAATTCGTGCGCGCCTGCAAGTTGCGCCGCAGCCAGCACCAGATCCATCGGCATGGCCGGATCAATCACGGCGATGTTTTCGCGGATCGAACGATTGAACAGCAGGTTTTCCTGCAAGACCACGCCGATTTGCCGCCGCAACCAAGCCGGATCGATCTGCGCCAGGTCCACCCCATCAATGGTGATCCTGCCCCCGATGGGCACATAGAACCGCTGCAGCAGCTTGGTCAGAGTGGATTTTCCCGAACCCGATGAGCCGACAATGCCCAGCGACGTGCCGGCGGGAATGGTCAGGCTGATATTATCAAGCGTCAGCGGCCCTTCGAACCCATAACGGAAGCGCACGGTTTCAAAGGCGATGTCGCCTCGGATCGCGGGCAACGCAGCGCGGCTGCCCGCGCCAGGTTCGGTCGGCTGGTTGAGCACGTCGCCAAGCCGGACCACCGCCATGCGCACTTGCTGAAAATCCTGCCACAATTGTGCCATGCGGATCACCGGCCCTGACGCGCGCTGCGCCAGCATGTTGAACGCAACCAGCCCGCCTACGGTCATGGTGTGGGCGATCACAGCGCGCGCGCCGAAAAACAGAATCGCGGCAAGGTTCAGCTTGGAAATCAGTTGGATCGCCTGGCTGCCGGTGTTACCCAGCGAAATCACCCGCTGGCTGGCGGCGCTATAGCCGGCCAGTTGGCGTTCCCAGCGGCCCTGCCATTGCGGCTCTACCGCGCTCGATTTGATCGTGCCGATGCCCGACAGGCTTTCGACCAGCAGCGCACTGTTGGCCGCCCCGCGTTCGAACCGTTCCTGAACACGGCGTTGCAGCGGCCGGGTGATCACCACCGCGACCACGACATAGGCGGGAATGGTCAGCAGCGAGATCAGGAACAGCTTGGCCGAATAGATGAACATAACCGCAAGAAACACGATCGTGAACAAGGGGTCGATCAGCACGCTGAGCGAGGCATTGGTCAGGAATTCCCGGATCGTTTCAAGCTGCCGCACGCGGGCGGCAATATCCCCGACGCGGCGGTTTTCGAAATAGCCGACCGGCAAGTGCAGGAGATGGCGGAACAGCCGCGCACCCAGTTCGACATCGATCTTTTGACTGGTCAGCGAATAGATCTGCGTGCGCAGCCAGCCGAACACCGTTTCCCACAGCGAGACCGCGACAAACCCGATCGTCAGCACGGTCAACGTGTCAAACGTTTCATGCACCAACACTTTGTCGACCACGTTCTGGAAAAACAGCGGCGCGGCAAGGCCCAACAGGTTTATGGCGAGCGTAATCAGCAGCACTTCGCCGATCAGCCGGCGATAGCGAACGATCTGCGGGATGAACCAGGTGAAATCAAACCGGGCGGTGCCGGCGGCCACGCTCTCACGCGTGGTCAGCAGCACGAGTTCGCCGTCCCACATGGCCTCAAGCTCTGCCCGCGAAACCTTGCGCACGTTCAGCGGCCCACCCGCCACTTCGCCCTGGGCAAGCTGGATCAGGACATTATCGCCCTGCACCCGGCCGATAATGAACCAGCCGCCAGGGCCATGCGCCAATGCCGGCAAGGGGGTTCTGACCAGCCGTTCAAACCGGGTGCGCACCGCGCGCGCGCGCACCCCGTCCCAGCCACGGGCCAGACGGATCACGCTGTTGCTGTCAAGCGGGCCGTTGTTGCCCAGCCCATGCCGCATCTGCGCCGGATTGGCCGCAATGCGGTGCATCGCGAGCAACGAGGCGAGCGCCACCACGCCGCTGTCGGGATGATCGACGGGCGCGGCGGAATCAACAAAAGCTTCGGTCATCACTGGGCTCCGCTGGAACGGGGCATGGGCGTGCCGGTCGTCCCTGGCAGTGGCGTGCCGGACGATGATCGCACCCATGGCAGGGCGCCGGGATCGGGGGCGGCAGGCGCAATGCCGGTCGGACCTTTGCCGTTTGGTGGCTGTCGCAATCGATGCTGCGCCGCGCCGGGCGCGATCAGATTGTCAGCCCCGGCAAACACCGCATCGATTGGCGTCGCGCCGCGCAGTTCGGCCTTTCGCAGGTTCAGATCGGGATTGTACAGCCCGGTGCCGGTCAACAGGCTGCGCACTTCGAGCAAGCCGATCCGCCGCAGCAAAGTGGCCTGCGCGACATAGAGATCGTGTACCGCGCCCAGCCGCGCAATTTCGGCATCACGCAGCACGCCATGGGCATAGAGCGCGTCAAAGGTAGACCGCAGGCCTTCGCGATATTCGGCATAAGTGCCTTCGTCATAGATCTGCGCCGCCTCGACCTGCTGCGTCTGGATAGAGATGCTGCGCTGGTTGGCCACCACCGCGTTCCAGGCGTTGACGATCTGTTCCACCATCAGGCGCCGGGCATATTCGATGCCGATGCGGTCGGCGCTGTTGCGATCCTGCGCCTGGGCCACGGCCGAGCCGACGCGCCCGCCATTGGTCAGCGGGATGGTCAGCACCATTTGCCCGACGAATTGCTGGTCCTGATTGCGGAAGTAATAGGGCACGCCGGAACCGGTCAGCGTGGCCGATCCGCTCAGCGCCAGGCTGGGGCGGCCTTGCGCTGCGGCAGAGGCGATGGTGGCGCGCGACCGGCCCTCTTGCGCGATGGCCTGGGCCATGTCGGGGTTCAGCTCTTCGGCATAACGGAACGCTTCGTCGATCGTCGACGGCACGCCTGGCAGCTGCGGCAACGGGGCGAGATGCCCCGGATCGTGGCCGACCAGACTGGAATATGTGGCCCGTTCCACTTCCAACTGCTGATCGGTGGTGACCTGCAATGCCTGCGCAAGATAAAGCTGTTGGCGGGCGAGGCCCGCATCGGTCCTGGTCAACTGGCCCGCCTCGCGCCGGGCCCCCACTTCATCGAGCGTGCTGCGCAATTGATCCAGATTGGCCTCGCGCAGTTTTACCGCCTCTGTATCGCGAAGGATATCGGCATAGCTGGTGAGGACCGACAGCAGGAGATCGCCTTCGGTCGCGCGCAGTTGGGCGCGACCGGCGCGGATCTCGGCCAGCGCAGCGCTGCGGTCGGCACTTGCCTTGCCGCCGGTCAGAATCGGTTGCGTGGCGGTTGCAGTCGCCGCCAGCGTGTTGCTGGTAATGATCGGCGAAGTCGGGAAAATACGAGTCGCCTGGGTGGTCTCGCCCGGCACGGTCTTGTTATAAGTCCCGCTGACCCGAATCTCGGTCGATAGGCGCGTTTCGGCCAGCGCCTGGGCATAATCCTCGTCGCTGGCTCGCAACGTGTAGCGCTGCGCCTGCAACTGCGGCGCGCTGTGGTAGGCATCGTCCAGCGCGTCGGCGAGCGTCTCTTCGCGTTCAGCCGGTTGTGCCGTCACTGACGGCGCGGCCGCGATTTGGGCTGCCGCTGGACGTGCCAGCATCAAGGGGGGGCTTGCCGACAGCAGAATAAGGCCGGTCAGCAGTCTGCCGCGCAGGGCCCTCATTTGATGAACAGATGATCGTCGGTGCAGCCATGGTCGATAGCAAACGTATGCAGCGCGACCAGTCCGTCGATGTCGACCGTGTGCAGATGAAGCTGGTGCCAATGCGCGGTCCACATAACCTTGCCCCCTGCGTTGGAACCGGCATGACACGTTTCAGATCTTGGATTACCCCTCTAGTTTGCAAGGTCCAATCCATTTGGGAACGAGCGGCTATTCACCCGGAGAATTGAGCGGCGGCGCGCCAATCCATGGGCGATCGAACGGTTGCACAAGCACCAGACACCTGTGGGTATAACGGCCAAACGGATCTCCCGGCGCGCGGACAGGGCGACCCGCTCACCAGGAGATCCTGAGCCGCCATGCTCTTCAGTGCGACCCGAAGGCGGGCGGGCGTCCAACCGGGTGAAGGGGATCCCGGCCGGAAAGGCGTGTCGGTTCAGAACCGAATCCTGGCGCCGATATGGCCGACCATGGCGTTTGACCCGGTCTGGTCGATGCTGAACTGATACCCGCTATCGGCATAGAGTTCGGCGGTCTTCGACAGGCTGAAGGTCGTGCCAAAGCCGACATCGCCCCAGGTCTTGCGATAGGTCACCTCGCCCGGCGCCGAGACGCCGACCGTCAGATCGGTGGTGCCGCCCGCCAGCGTGCGCCACACATTGGCCTTGAGGTAGGCGGTGAACAGTTTTTCGCCGCTCTTCTGGCCAAAGTCCACCGTCCGCTTCAGGCGAAAACCCACCCGACCGGTCAGGCTGTCCTTCATCTGCCAGGTGTTGAGAATGCCCGTGCTGTCATAGGCGGGGTTCAGGCTCGTCGTGCCATAGATCAACTGCGCCTGCGGTTCGATCTGCAACAGCTTTGAGCCCAACGCGTAGGGCTTGCCCACCTCAAGCGAGGCCAGCCAGGTCTTGCTCTTGGCTTTCAGCGTGGTGCCGTCATTGGCATTGGCATTCTCGGTCAGCCGGTTGGTTTGCACCACCGCGTCGGCATACCAGCCGCTGGCCGCGTAATGGGTCGCATAAAGCCCCGCGATCCAGCCATCGCCGCTGGTCTTGCCCACCCCAAGATAGGAGGGCACCAGTTCCGCTTCGTTGCTGCCCGTCCAGGCATAGCCGCCATAGACGCCGACCAGCGTGCGCGCGCCATCGCTGGCCACTTTGCGCACGAGATCGAGCCCCATCTCCATGCCGCCATACTGACCATTGGAACGCATGTCGCCATAGGCTGACGAGCGGGCCGTCTCGGTATATTCCTTGCCGATCGCTCGCGCCCACATGCCGCCGGGCGCCGCTGTCGCCACAGCGGGTTGCAGGCCCAGATGTTCCTGATCGCCTACGCGTTCATGCAGGGTGCCCAGGAAGTCCATCCCCACATCCGCGCCGATCCGCGCCACCGCAACGCTCGGCACTACAATGTCGCGCGCACGCGAACGCAGATACCAACTGGGGTCTGCGGCGGCGGAGGGGGTTCCGGCGAAAAGGTTGTAGCGGAACGCGCCCACGTCGATCGGACCGCTTGTCAGGGCAAATGCCCCGGCAGCCGATGTGCCTCCCACCTTCACCACCTGGATGCCGTTGCCTGTGGTCAGCGCGCCGGTGCCGCCGACATTGTTGATCTGAAGGCTGCTCGTGCCGGTGACGTTGCCCTTCACATAGAGCATGTCCGTCGCAGAGCCGCTGTTGCCAAGGACAACATCCAGAACCACCTTGCCATTGGTGCCTGCGTAGTTGCCGTTCACCGTCAGTACGTCGCCGGCGACCTTTTGTCCCGCAGGGCCGGTCAGGCGTACCGTGCCGGCATTGGCGAGATTGCCGTTGATGAACATCGCGGCATTGCCGGCGGCATTGCCGGCAATCAGCGTCGAGGTGCCATCCACGTTCACCGGGGCATTGACGATCGGGCTGTTCGAGCCATCCAGCGTGCCGCCATTGGTCACATTGACCACCCCGGCGGTAAGCGTCGAACTCAACACGACATCGCCGCCATTGATGTTGAGGTATTCCCAGTTGAGCAGGTTCGCACCGTTCACTGTGCCCGACCAGCCATTAAGGTTGAGCTTGTCGATCCAGCCATCGGCGACCGAGGTGTCATCGCCACCATCCAGTTTCTGGCCTGCAGTGTTCAGGGCAGTCACCGTTGCCCCGGCCGCGATGTTCACAATGTCCGAGCCATTGCCCAGCGATACATTGCCGCTGAGCGTTGCGCCGCTTGCGACATTGATCGTGCTCTCGCCCCCGTTGTTCTGGATGGCGTTGCCCGAGGTGGCGCTGACATTTGCACCCGCATTCAGATTGATCGTCGTGGTGTTGCCAGCGTTGCTAAAGGTGTTGATCCCCCAGCCAGAACTGCCCGCAACCGCCCCGTTCACGGTGATCGTTGTCGGATTGGCGCCCACATTATTGGTATAGATGCCATCCGTGCCGCCCGTGATCGTGCCGCCGCTTGCTTGCGTGACGTTGAGCGCACCGGTATTTGCGCCATTATACGCACCAACGCCGATCCCACTCGTCCCTGTGACCGACCCTGCCGTCTGGATCGTCGTCGCGCCCGTACCGTTGTTGGTGGCATTGATGCCCGTTACGCCTGCGGTGACCGACCCTGCCGTCTGGATGATCGTGATATTCGTTGCGGGCGCGAGATTGGTTGCGTCGATGCCGTTGCCGGTCGCCCCTGCGGTAATCGAACCGGCTGTGGCAACGCTCGTAGCCCCGGTGCCGGCGTTCACCGCGTCGATACCATCCATGCCGCCCGTGATCGAACCGGCGGTCTGATTGACCGTGAGGTTCGTGGCGGTTGGGCCATTGTATATGTCGAAACTGTCCCCCGTCGTTCCCGTGAGCGTGCCCGCTGTGGTGACTGTCGTGGCGCCCGTGCCGGAATTGTTGGCGAGAATGGCGTGCTGGCCGCCAAGGACGGTGCCTGCCGTTTGATTGATGTTCAGGTCGGTAGCGGTCGCGCCATTGATCACGTCAATGCCGGTCTTGCTCGTCCCGGTGATCAAGCCAGCCGTCTGGGTGACGGATGTCGCGCCCGTGCCGTTGTTCAGTGTGTAGATGCCGTAAGTGCCACCCGTGATCGCGCCACTCTGCTGCGCGACCGCCAGACTGGTGGCGGTCGCGGCGTTGACCGCGTAAATGCCTTCGTTCGTTGTCCCCGTCACCGTGCCGGTCGTGGTTACGGAGGAAAACCCGTTCCCGTAGTTCCAGGCCTCGATCCCGCGCGTGCCGCCCGTCGCATTGGCCGCACTGATCGTCAGATTGGTGCCCGGATTGGGAGCAAGGCCAGCATTGTTGACGGCGTAGATACCATCATGGGCCGTGCCGTTCGACGTGCCATTGGCATTGATCGTCAGCGATCCGGCATTGTTGTTGGCGTTGATGCCATCAATCCCGCCGCTGGTCGTCGTGCCCGCTGCCTGCGTGATCAGCGTCGAATGCGTGGTGTCGTTGCTGCTGTTATATGCAAGGATGCCATAGCCGCTGGTGCCGGTCACATCGGCATTAGCCGTGATCCGCAGACCGCCCTGACCGTAATTGTTTGCCACAATGCCGTTCGTTCCGCCCAGCACCGCTCCACTGGTCGCGATGTCGATGCTCCAGGGCAGAGCCGTCGCGGCGCTGCTGTTCTGGGCGTAGATGCCATCGCCGCTCGTGCCCGTGACCGTCCCCGCCGTGGTGATCAACGTGGCGCCTGTGCCGGCGTTCTCTGCGTAGATGCCGTCAGTTGCGCCCGTGACGGTGCCCGCAGTCTGATTGACTGTGAGGCTCGTGGCGGTCGAGGCGTTGCCGACATATATGCCGGTGCCGACAAGGGGTGCTCCTCCAAGAGTGGTGTCGCCCGAATTGACGGTGCCCTGTCCGGTAACGCTGCCACCGACGGCAAGGCTCGTGGCGCCGGTGCCGTAGTTCTGGGCGAATATGCCATTGTTGGCACCGGTAATCGTGCCCCCGCTCGCTTGTGTGACGCCGAGCGTGCCAGTGGTGCCAGCGTAATTGATAGCATAGACACCATCGCCGCCAGTTCCCGCAATCGATCCCGCCGTCTGGTTGACCGTCGCGGCACCCGTGCCAGAATAGTTCAAGACATCAATGCCGTCGCTGTTTGTTCCGGTGATCGACCCCGCCGTCTGATTGACGGTGATCGCTCCACCACTGGCGCCATCATTGACCGCCAAAATGCCGGAGCTCCCCCCGCCCGTGATCGTGCCTGCCGCGTTGATCGTTATATTGCCTGTACCACCGGCTTCGGCGACAATACCCCAGCCCCCGGCTCCGGTGACGGCTCCCGCAGCATTGACCGTGATATTGCCCGTGCCCGCATCATAGCCATAGATGCCGAGTGTGGCACCAGTGATCGTGCTGCCCGCTCCCGTATTGACGGTAAGGCTCGTACCAGCTGCCATCGTTTCGGCCTGGACGCCATATGCGGTTCCCGAATTTGCAGCGCCTGTCACGGAACCATCGACAATGACTGTCGTCGCGCCGGTGCCGAGGTTCTTGGCATAGATGCCGCTGGCGGTCCCTGACCAGATGGTGCCGCCTGTCTGATTGACGGCAAGGTCTGTACCGGCGTAATTTATGGCATAGACGGCGGAACCGGCCGTTTCCTTGATCGAGCCAGCCGACTGATTGATCGCCATGGCGCCGTTGCCATAGTTATAGGTGGTGATCCCAGCGCCGGCGCCCCCGAAGATTGTCCCTGCGGTCTGATTGATGGCAATCGCGCCGCCACCGGCAGCGTTTTGCACCCAAAGGCTGCCAGAGGTTCCATCCCCGATCGTCCCTGCCGTGGTGATCGAAGTGGTGCCCGAGCCCAAATTATAGGCAGCAACGCCATTAGTGCTGGTAACACTGCTGGTGGACGCCTGGTTCAGCGTTAACGCTCCGGTTCCCGAAGCAGGAACGGTTACAGAAACGGCGCCAGTGGATACGAGAGTGCCGTCGAGGGTGACGGAAAGAGAAGGGCTCGCGCTGATGCCAATGTTGGATGCGCCGCTTCCCGAGCAAGTGTAGATACCCGCTAACAGGGCGCAACTTTGCGCTTGAGCGGGTGCCGCCCCCAGCATGCCGCCGATGGCGACAAGGCCCATCGCCAGCGCCGAGCGCGACACCGCGCCGCTGAGCATTCCCACCTGCGGCGCATAGCTGGCCGCCTGGCCCTTGAACTTGGTCATGCGCCCGCCGCGCATGATAATGTTTCCGAACCCGGCGCGCGCCTTGTTGCTGAATGTCACCGTGATGCTTCCCTCATATCCACGCCAGCGACGAACGGATGTCGTGCGACGCGAGTTATCGCGGATGGCCAGCCTTACGCATGGGTAAGCACGGCAAACCTGCCGCCTTCACCATCAGCCCCGCCCTGCGGCAAGGCAAATGCACACTTGCAGCCTCAATATTCCCGCTGCGCATGATTGTGCGCCGGGCGATATGCCCGGGCGAAACGGCGCTTCGGATTTGCGGGCGGATGCCGATAAATACGCCAGCGCACTTCCCTCTCGACCGCAGAAAGGTTAGCGGTGCGAGCACCCCACATGGACAGCCGGTTTCCGGTGGTCGAGAGTCGGTACCTTCTGAATGGGTAGCGGGATGTTGGCTGATGCTCGACGACGAGAGGGACGGTGCGCAGGGTGATTTGA
>Ga0302193_10002175_pt1 | contig 16454 bp, 17 predicted proteins | sample II_Bog_E3_3_FD_200228 | JGI IMG/M metagenome (GOLD analysis project Ga0302193, IMG submission 200228) | Peat permafrost microbial communities from Stordalen Mire near Abisko, Sweden - II_Bog_E3_3 | ecosystem: Environmental > Terrestrial > Soil > Wetlands > Peat | place: Sweden: Abisko...
GCCTCAAGCGCAGTGCCGTCCTCCGCTTCATCGAGACGCAACGCGTCATGCGGATTCAGAGTCAGAATGACAGATCGAGATGGGGAATTCAGACTCGATTGCTCCAGAGGAGTGGTGTCATCAAGGCATTATCCCGCTGCCTGTCAAACGCAATGCCATGTCTCTTTTGCACGCACTTTGAGATCCACTGGGGCGACGAGACCGCCGTTATCAACACCGATGTGCGCGGTCGCTCCTACTCTCCCAAAGGCGAGACGCCGGTTGCCTATGCGCCTGGTAGCCGCAGCAAACTCTCGATGATCTCGACCGTGACCGCCATGGATCGCCTGACCCAACAAAACGCCGCAATGGTCGAACAATCGACCGCCGCGGCGCAAAGTCTGGTCAACGAATCCAAATCGTTGAAAGGCGCTGCGCAGCAATTTCGGGTTGCCGGCCATCGCCCAGCCAGATCGCGGCCACGGGCGGCGGCATAATCAGGTTACCCGACAGGCACCGCGCGCAAGGCTTGTCAACAGCCCGGCGCTCGATCAGGGATTGATGATCCGTTGTGTCGCGGCCTTGATGGTTGCCTCGATCCGGGTCGCTGCGCCAAGTTTTGTGCGCGCATTGTCCGCATGGAAATCGACCGTTCGCTTGGAAAGATCCAGAATCTGGGCGATCTCTGACGATGTCTTGCCGCGCGCGGCCCAAGTCAGTATCTCGATCTCACGCGGGTTGAGCTGCACTTGCGTGGGCCAGATCGCGCTTTTGGGCGTGCGGTCCAGCTTTTGCCGGATGATCGCGTCCAGCATTTCGAAATCGACTGGCTTGGTCACGTAGTCGTCGGCGCCCAGACTGCGCCCCTTGAGCATCGAATCGCGATCGGTGAAAGCCGTCAGAAAAATAAACGGCATATGCCCGAAACGCGGGGTGATGTCGGACAGCCGCGCCAGAATATCAAATCCCGACATGGCTGGCAGGCTGATATCGCAAAGCACCAGATCGGGTTGTTCGGCCAAGATCAACCGCAAGCCTTCGGCGCCGTCATGGGCCAGCAACACACGATAACCGCGTTCGGCCAGATCCTCTGCCAACAGCTCGGCAGTGTCCTTGTCGTCCTCGATGCACAGGACCAAAGGCTGCGGCGTAGACATAATGGCCCCGTGTTCCCCCCTTCGCGGACGAAGCGTGGATCAGGTCCCCACCGTGTCAGCCTCGCCGCCAAAACCAGCCATAGGCGCATTGCAGCGCCCGCTCAAAGCCAATTTAGCGCTGGGGCGATTGTTCAACCAGCAGAATTGGCTGCGTTTTGCGTCAGCTCGGTCCGGTTCCACCAGCCACCGCCGAGAGCGAGGTACAACGCGGCCGCATCGCCATAGCGGTTGGTCTGCGCCTGCACCCGGTTGGCCAGCGCCTGTTGCCAGGCCGCTTCTGCAACCAGCAGCGTCTGGTAATTGACATAACCGGCCTTGTACTGGTCGCTGGTCACATCGCGCGCCTTGCGCGCGGCGCGCTCGGCCTTGTCCGCCGCGACCAGACCGTCGGAATCGGCGTGGATCGCCTGCAACGTGTCGGCCACATTCTGGAACGCGTTGATTATGGTGGATTTGTATTGCGCGCGTGCCTGGATCAGCAATTGATCGGCGGCGTGCTTGCGATGGAGCAATGTGCCGCCGTCGAACAGCGGCTGGGTAATTCCGCCGATCAGGTTCCAGAACGGGCCCCCGGTCGAAAACAACTGACCAACATCGCTTGCAGTGCCACCATAGGCTGCGGTGATGGTGAACTGTGGCAGGCGCGCCGCGATCGCGACACCGACCTGGGCGCTGGCAGCATGCAACTGCTCTTCGGCCGAGCGCACATCGGGACGCTGGTCAAGCAATTTGGCCGGAACGCTCAGTGGCAGCTCATGCGGCAGATGAAAGCTGTCGAGATCGAACCGCACATCGACCGGATCGTCGGGCAGCGCGCCAGCCAGCGCGCGGATCAGATCGTGGGTCTGTTCGAACTGCTTGTGCAGAGGCGGCAAGGTCGCTTCGGCGGCGGCCAAGGCCGATTCCTGCTGGGCCACATCAAGCGCCATCACCAGCCCCTGCCGCTGCTGTTCGTGGAGAATGTCGAGCGCCTTGCGGTTGGCTGCTACATAGGCCTCGCTCGCATGAAGTTGTGCATTCAGTGAGGCTTCCTGCAAGGCGGCGGCGACCATATTGGCGGTCAGCGCGATATACGCCGCCTCCATCTGGTTGCGCAGGTCGCCTTCTTGTGCATTCAGCGATTCCACCGAACGGCGGTTGGCGCCGAACACATCAGGGCTGTAGCTGAGCGCCAATTGCGCGGTATAAAAACTGTAGATCAGGCTTTGCGGCGCAGGCGCGGACAGATTGTTGCCATTGCCCTGCTGTCCGGGATCGTTACCGCTAAGATTGCCGGCCACTTTCTGCCGTGTGGGAATGAACTGGGCGCCCACCGTCGGATAAAAGAACCCGCGCTGGGCAGCAGTCTGTTCGTGGGCTGCGGCCAATGCCGCCTTGGCGGCGGTCAGCGTGGGATTGTTGGCCAGCGCCTTGTCGACCAGCGCGTCGAGCTTGGCCGAGCCAAACTCCTTCCACCAGGCAAAGGCAATGTCGCGACCCAGTACGAAATGTTCGGGGTCGCCGCCTGTCACACCCGTCACGCCGCTGGTGGTGTCCGGCATCGCGGTCGGGGCAAAATCCTTTGCCACGGGCGTATCGGCGGGCCGGTGATAGTTGGGGCCAACTGCGCATCCCGCGACTGCGATGGCCAGCGCGCCGACCGCGACACGGCGAATCATGTTGCGGTGCAAAATGTGGATTTGTGCAGATTGCATGCGTGCGCCTCGGGCATGGGTCTTGTCGGTGCGGCAGGATAGTCACGGCATTTGCGCGCAACGCCCGCCAAATATCAAGGTTCTTGTAGCAGCTTTTGAAAAAGCTCCTCGGACTGCCTCATAGGATCGCTACTGGTCCCTGCATACTGTTACAAGTCACGGCGCGCCATATATGGCAAGTGCGAACAAAGATGCGAAAGTGTGAATTGTCACAGTAGACGGCACCTCGACGGGCTGGCAGCGGGTTCGATGACCAGAATTGAGGCTGTTACATGCGCATTGCCAAAAGGCCGTTTGCACCCCTTGTTGTAAATATTGCCGTGTTGGGCATGGTGTCGCTGGGCTTGACGGCCTGCGGCAGCACCGACGCCGACAAGATCCCCGTTGTCGAGGCGTCCGCCACCACTGGCCCGCCGAAAGTCGAACTGACCAACGAACAGCTCAAGGTGATCGCGGTTGGCGCGTTGGCCGAACGCGACTTTGCGCCGACCACCTCGGCGCCCGGCTATATCGATTTTGACCAGAACAGCACGGTGCAGGTGTTCAGTTCGTACCAGGGCAAGATCGTGCAGGCATTTGTCCAGTTGGGCGATCAGGTTGCCAAAGGCCAGCCGTTGTTCACGGTCGAAAGTCCAGACTTGATGAACGCCAGTTCGGCGCTGCTCGCCGCCGAAGCGACCGAAACCGCCAACAGGAAAGCGCTCGACCGCGCCAACAAGTTGCACGGCACGCAAGGCATTTCCGACCAGAACGTTGAAGCGGCGGTTTCTGCCGAAGCCGCGTCAAACGCTGCCCTGCAGGCAGCGCGTGACGCACTGAGCGTCTATGGCAAGTCACCAGAGGCCTTGTTGGGCTCGCACAAGATCGATCCGTTGCTGGTGGTACGCAGCCCGATCGCCGGGCAAATCACCGCGCGCAACGCGCAACCCGGCTTGCTGGTCCAACCCGGGACCGGCCCGGCGCCGTTTACGGTTGGCCAAAACAGCCATTTGTGGATGGTGGCCACGGCTGCCGAAACCGACAGCACCAAGTTCCATGTCGGTCAGGCGGTCGATGTTTCGGTTCCTGCGCTGCCCGGTGTCACACTGCACGGGCGGATTGAAACCGTGGGCGCAAGCGTCGATCCCGCGACCCACACCGTGCAGTTGCGCTCGACGATCGAAGATCCCCAGCACGTGCTGCGTGCCAACATGCTGGCAACGTTTTCGGTCCACACCGGCACCGCGATCCGCGCGTTGGCCATTCCGGCCGAGGGCGTGGTGCGCGAAGGCGATGGTTCGATGACCGCCTGGGCCACCACCGATGGCAAGCATTTCACCCAGCGGGTGGTCCATGTCGGCCTGCTGCGCGATGGGTATGACCAGATCATCGATGGCCTTCAGGCCGGTGAACGGGTCGTGACCAAGGGCGCGGTGTTCCTCGACAACATGTTGGCCGCCGATCCCGATGCGGATTGACGCCCTGCCCAATCGATACGCCATTTCGTTTTCCTGCCGGCATCCAGTTCGCTGAGAAAGGCCCGCCGTGCTCAAGTCGATCCTCGCCTTTGTCCTGACGCGCCGCACGATGGTGATGCTGGGGCTGTTCGTGTTCCTGGCCGGTGGCATTACCGCGTTCAAGGCGCTCAACATCGAAGCCTATCCCAACCCGGCGCCCGTCATTCTGGAAATCACCGCGCAGCAGGGCGGGCTGTCGGCCGAGGAAATGGAGAAATACTACACGACCCCGATGGAGGTCGCGCTTTATGCGACGCCGGGGATCGACAATATCCGCTCGACATCGTTCTATGGCCTGACGTTTATCCGCGTCACGTTCAAGTATGGCATCGATTTCCACTGGGCCTATGCGCAGGCGGCGCTGGCATTGCAGCAGGGCGTGCAATTGCCCGGCAACCAGACACCATCGATCAACCAGTCGAGCGCCACAGGCGAAGTGCTGCGCTATCAATTGATTGGGCCGCCGCATTTCGGGCTGACCAACTTGCGCACGGTGCAGGATTGGGTGGTGTTGCGCCGCCTGTCGACCATTCAGGGCGTCGTCAACGTAAACAGTTGGGGCGGCACGACCAAACAGTTCGACGTGACCGCCGATCTGCACAAATTGCAAAGCTATGGCCTGACCATTCCGAATGTGCTGACCGCACTGGGCAACGCCAACGTCAATGTCGGCGGGCGTGAAGTTGCGATCGGCCAGCAGTCGGTCAATATTCGCGGGGTCGGTCTGATCGACGACGGCGGCAACGACGACCTGACCAAAGGCTATCACACCGAAGACATCGAAAATGTCGTGCTGACGCAAGTGAACGGCACACCGGTGCGGATCAAGGATGTCGCCAAAGTCTCGGTCGGCTTTGTGCCGCGCCTGGGCATACTGGGTGTCGACAAAAGCGATGACGCGGTCGGTGCGATCGTGGTGATCGGTCGCGACTTTCATACCAACGAAATGCTGCCCAAGATCAATGCCATGATCAAGGCGATGAACACCGACGGCAGCCTGCCGCCCGGGGTCCAGATCAAGCCCTATTATGATCGCGGCGCACTGGTCGGGGTGACCACCCACACCGTGCTCGAAAACCTGGTGTTCGGCTGTGTGCTGGTGTTCATCATCCAGTTGATCTTTCTGGGCGATTTGCGCAGCGCGATTATCGTATCGCTCAACATTCCGGTCGCATTGCTGTTCAGTATCATCATCCTGGTGATGATGGGGCAGGATGCCAACCTCTTGTCGATCGGCGCGGTCGACTTCGGCATCATCGTCGATTCCGCGGTGATCCTCGTTGAAAACATGTTCCGCATATTCGAGGCCCCGCGCGAAGAGCAGGACATCTGGCTTGAGCAGTTGTCCGAAGGGCGCTGGGGCAATGATCCCTCGTCGGAACGTGGCACGGGCGTCACCCCGGTTACGCAGCGCAAATGGACCCGCCGCTTGCGTCTGATTTTCATGAGCGCGATCCAGATCGACAATTCGATCATGTTTTCCACGCTGATCACCGTGGCCGCGTTCATCCCGTTGTTCACCATGACCGGCGTCGAAGGGCAGATCTTTGGCCCGATGGCGCGGACATATGCCTTTGCGCTGGCTGGTGCACTGCTGGCGACGTTCACGATCACGCCGGTGGTTGCCTCGTTCCTGTTGCCCAAGCATGTCGAGGAAGTCGAAACCCTGCTCGTGCGCTGGATGCGCAAGGCTTATACGCCGATGCTCGATTTCGCGCTCGACCGGCGCAAGCTGACTGTCGGCATCGGTGCGGTGTTCCTGGTGATTTCGGGAATTCTGTTCACCCGTTTGGGCGGCGAATTCCTGCCCGCGCTTGAAGAAGGCAACTTCTGGATCCGCGCTTCGCTGCCACCGACGATGACGCTCAAGGACGGCACCGAAGCCACGCGCAAGATCCGCGACATCATGATGCGCTATCCCGAAGTGGTGACCGTGGTGTCGCAGCATGGTCGCCCCGACAACGGCACCGACGCCTCGCCCTTTTCCAACATCGAACTGTTCGTGCCGCTCAAGCCGCATGACCAGTGGCCGGCGGGCGTCACCAAGGAAAGTCTGACCGATGAAGTGAACCGCACGTTCAAGCGCGAACTGCCCGGGGTGAGCTTCAACTTCTCGCAATATATCCAGGACAACATCCAGGAAGCGATTTCGGGGGTGAAAGGCGCCAACTCGGTGAAGATCATCGGGCCCAATCTGAAAGTGGATGAAGACCTTGCCACCCAGATCCAGACCCAGTTGGGCAAGACGCGCGGGATCACCGACGTCGGCATCTTCCACGTGGTCGGTCAGCCCAACCTGAACATCAAGATCGATCGCGAAAAGATTGCGCGCTATGGCCTCAACACCGGCGATGTGAACACGGTGATCCAGGCGGCGATGGGTGGCGCTGTGGCAACCACCGTGCTCGAAGCCGATCGCCAGTGGAACGTGACGGTGCGCGCGCAAGCAGACCAGCGCGACAGCATCGAAAAGATCGGCGACATCAAAGTCGGGTATCAGACCCCGGCGGGCACGCCTGCGTATATCCCGTTGCGCGAACTGGCCACGATCGGGGTCGATACCGGCGCTTCGTACATCTATCACGAGACGACCAAGCGCTATCTGCCTGTCAAGTTCAGTGTGCGCGGGCGTGACCTCGCAGGTGCCGTGGCCGACGCGCAGCAGCGCATCGCGCAGAACGTGCATTTGCCCAATGGCTATCGTTTGGTCTGGGCAGGCGAATTCCAGGACATGAAAGAGGCGCAGGCACGGCTCGCGGTGGTCGTGCCGGTCAGCCTGCTGCTGATTGTCATCCTGCTTTACAGCCTGTTCAATTCGGTGGGCGATGCGTTCCTGGCGCTGTCGGGCATTCCCTTTGCGGTCGGCGGCGGGATTTTGGCGCTGTGGCTGGCCGGTTTGCCGCTGAGCGTGTCGGGCGAAATCGGCTTCATCTCGTTGTTCGGGGTGTCGGTGATGAACGGCATTCTGCTGATCACCTATTACAACCAGACCCGCGCAGGCGGTCTTGGCCCGTATGAGGCGATGAAACATGCCGCTGAACAGCGCATGCGTCCGCTGATGATGACCGCGCTGTCGGCCTGCATCGGGCTGTTGCCGGCGGCGCTGTCCAACGGGATCGGCAGTCAGGTGCAAAAGCCGCTGGCGGTGGTCGTTGTCGGTGGCATGCTGTTGTCGCCGGTGCTTCTGCTGGTGGTGGTTCCGGCATTCCGGTTGCTCGTCGCGGGCAGCCACGGCAACAAAGTGGCGTCCCCGCCGACCAATGCCGGCGAAGATCCGGCGATGGACATCTGATCGATGCGCGTACGTACGATCCTGATCACGCTGCTTGTGCCGGGCCTGCTGACCCATGCTAACGCAGTGCTGGCCAAGCCTGCGCATCGCGCCGCAGCACCGCTGCAGGCCGCACCGGCCCACAGCGTGGCGCGAACAGCGCGTCCCGCAGCCGGGCACGCAGAGGCCATGATCGCCCGCAGCGGCAGCGAGCGGCATGGTGCCGCACCACGTGCCGCCAACGGTATTGCCGGAACCGATCTGCTGAAACCCGTCGTTCGCAGCACGGTCGGTGGGGGCAGCACGCGATCGGGCGGCATTGATGGCGGTGCCGTGCGTCGCCGGTATTGATCGCGGGCAGTCGCTTGCACACCATGCTGTCTGGTCTATCACTTAACGCCCATGGCGACGCAGAGCACAAGCAAGGACCGGCGTATCACTGACGAGGCGCACGTCTCGGTCCGCACGCGCTTTTTCAGCGTGTTCCTGTTCGTCATTGCGACGGTGATTGTCGTCGGATCGTTCGGGATCTGGCGCCTGTCGGATTACCGCACGTATTCCGATGATCTGCGCGACGTGTTTTTTCGCAGCACCGAATATCTCGGCGATCTCAACAATTATACCAGTGACTTTCGCGCCGATGAGGGCGCGTTGCTGCTGGCGGGGCGAACAGACGATACCCGCTCGATCGTGCGGGAAATGGTTACACTCGATGGTCGGATCGAGCGGGCCTATCGCAATTACCGGGCGATCGCGCACGAGCGTCGCGAAATCGCGGTCGAGGCTCAGTTCGCGCAGCGCTGGACAACCTATCGCACCGGGGTCGACCGGCTGCTGACCGCCGTCAATGCCGGGCATCGCGATGTGGCCAAGGCAATCTATCTCGGGCCCACGCACCGCGCCTATGATACCGCCAGCGACACGCTGGGGCGGTTGACCGATCTCAACGTCGAAAATGCCGCGATTGCGGCGCGCCATGCCGACACGGTGTTCTATCAGACCCGTGCGCTCAATCTCGCCGCGATGATCTTTGCCGGCCTGATGGTCGCCGCCGCGCTGGTGACGATCCGCCGCTCTATCGCTGACCCGCTGGTCGAACTGGCGCAAGTCATGCGCGATCTGGCCGGGCACGACATGGATGTCGCGATCCATGGGCGTGATCGCCACGACGAGATAGGCGCCATGGCGCGCGCGGTCGAAGTGTTTCGGCTGAATGCCGTTGATCTGGCGCTGAGCCAGCGTGCGATGGCCGACCATGCGTCCATGTTGACCGACGAACTGGCCAAGGAGCAGCGGCTGACGCAGATGCAACGCAATTTCCTGGCAATGGCCAGCCATGAATTCCGCACCCCATTGGCCAGCATCGATGGTCATGCGCAACGGTTGTTCAGCACCGCAGGGCAATCCACCCCCGAAGATGTGCGCGAACGGGTGACCACCATCCGGTTGGGTGTCAGGCGCATTACGAGCATGATCGACCACCTGATCGATCGCGCGCGGCTGGCCGATACCGGGCCAAACAGCGTGTTCGATCGTGGCTTGCTCGATCTGGTGGACGTATTGCACGAAGTCTGCGCCTTCCATCGCGAACTGGTGCCCCATGCGTTCATTCATGAACGGTCTGACCGGCCCCCCCTTGTGATAGCGGGCGATCGCAAGTTGCTGGTCCATGCGTTCAGCAACCTGATTGGCAACGCGATCAAATATGCCAATGGACGACCGCAGCTGTCGGTCGATCTGCAACGCGGGGAACAACACGCGGTGGTGGTGGTCAGCGATCACGGCATCGGCATTCCCGAGGCCGAGATCGACCACGTATTCGATCGCTATTTCCGGGCGAGCAATGCCGGCGGAACGGTTGGCACCGGGATCGGACTGTTTCTGGTCAAGGCCGTGGTCGATTTGCATCACGGCCAGGTGGCCATTGCCAGTCATGAGGGCACTGGAACCACCTTCACGGTCAGTCTGCCCTCTGGCACCGATGCCGAGCCCGAATGATCGACCACCGCGCTGCGGCTCCTACAACAATTGCCCCGCCAGCCGCATAAGATTTTCCAGAAACCGCTGTGTCTGACCGCGCGCCGCCCATCCCGTCGCGCTCAAGGTTTCACTGCGCTCCGCATAGCGATCGATGATTGCGTTGAGGTCGGTGTTGGGTAAGCGCTGTCCAGCCCCCACCTTGCGTGGGTGATGCCCAGCGTGGAGTTTGCGCGGCCTGATTTGGGCCGAGGGCGCTACTCCTATGATAATCCCGTGTGATGATCCTGTGAGCAAGGGCGCGCAGCGGTTCGAGATATTCACGGGCAAAGGCAAGCGGCGGGAATGGCCGCCAGAGCTCAAGGCTTCGATTGTCGCGGAATGCTATACTGGCGGCGAGCGTGTCGGCGCTGTCGCGCGGCGACATGGGCTCGATCCTTCGCAGGTCTATGCCTGGCGGAAGGATTTGAGCAAACAACTGGAGGACCGTGGATTGGCGCCTCCCCTGGCAGAGCCGGTCACGCGATCGGAACCGGCAGTTGCGCGCCGAACACGGCGCAGGCGGCGTGCCACAGCTGCTGCTGTCGAACTGGAAATCGATGGCGTGGCGGTGAAGATTGCGCGCGGCGCCGATGCCGGCGTGATTGCCGCGGTAATTGAAGCGCTCAAGGCCCCACGATGATCGGGCCTGGTGCCGGCGCGCGTGTGATGGTCGCAACGCGCCCGGTAGATTTCCGCAAAGGACCTGACGCTTTGGCCGCGCTGGTCGGTGCCGAGTACGGCGGCGATCCCTTTTCCGGCGTGATCTACGTGTTCCGGGCCAAGCGCGCAGACCGGATCAAGCTGGTCTGGTGGGACGGCACCGGCCTGTGCCTGATGGCCAACTAACTGGTTTCATACTACAGCCCTTTCATCGACATCGGTGCATTTTGAGGCGCTGAGCTGACGGATGGTCCCAGCCCGCTGGGCAAGCGGGTTCCATCGGCTGCAATGCTTGGCTGGGACGTGCGGTCCAGGTGGCTCATAGAGGCCGATATAGCCGTTGTAGGCATGCCGTTTCACAATGCCGTATTTGGGGTTCCCGTAACATTTTTCCCAAAAGTAGCGGGGAGTGTGCCAAAGTTGGGGGGCATGCTGAAATTTGGAGGCTGAACACCCACTTCCGGCACTTTCACAGGAGGCGTGCTATGGTCTGGAAGCTTGAATTGGTTCGATCAGATGATGGCGTGCCAATTGAGCGGATCACGGTTTGCGAGCTTGGTGAAATTCTCGCGCCGGTGGATCTCGACGATGTCGGATTGGATCTCAGGACTTCCCATCGGATTGTATGTGACCTGCAATGCACGGTTGTCGCGGTTCAGGAGCGGGCTCTCAAGGACAAGGCGGTGCAAATGCGACAAGCGGATCCATCGCTTTCGCTCAAGGACTATCGGCTTCGTTCGGTCCAGACCCTGTTCGGGACTTTGGCCATACGGGTGCCCAGACTCAGAAGGCATGGCTCACGACTCCCGCCACCTTGTCTGTTTCGAAATTCGGCTCGATCCGGGACCGAATACCACGAGCTCAGAAGTCGCCTTGGCGCACTGATGAGTTATCGTGTGGCCGAGCGACTTATCGGTGATCTTTTTCCGTTCGCTGTAGGGCGCGCGTCGAGCACAACCCGGCGCCAGCTCTTGCGCAGAGCATCGCGTCTCGCAGCTGATTTCGGCCGATCTGGCCCGCTCAATCGTACTGCGGCGAACTCCATCGATCTGGGTATCGATACGACCTTCGTCCGAAGCAACACCACTGATGGCCCGCGCCACCATGAGGTATTGATCGGCGTTGGTACCAACGATAGTGGCCAGGCTTTGAAAGTCGGTGCGGTGATTTCAGCGTCAGACACCCCCCACGAGTTGATCGAAAAAGCTCTGCACGAACTCGGGCAAGCTGCCGCCACCCAGATCACAACGTTCACCGACGGCGACAAGATGCTGCGGGGCTACTTGAAAAAGGCCGGCATTGCAGAAGACCCCATTCTCGACTGGCAGCATTTGTCCCGACGGGTTCAAATCGCCAAGACGACCGCCAAAGGGCTTGGCTGGCTGACCAATGCCGAGCGCCGCGCGCGTCCCCTGATCGCGAAGACCTTGGAACGCCTGCACTGGAAACTCTGGCATGGTGACATTCATGGCGCACGTCAGGCAATGACGCGAGTTTTGAAATTGCTCGAGCCGTTCGACATCGGCCGAACGCGCGCGCAGACGGTGCTCGCGGCCAAGCGGCTGCGCACCGCGATGACCAAGCTGAGAGATTACATCGAGGGGCAAAGCGCTCATCTGGTAAACTACGGCCTGCGCCATCGCCAAGGTAAACCCATCGGGACCTCAACCACCGAAGGCCTGGCCAACACCTTGGTCAACCAGCGGATGAACAAGCTTCAGCAAATGAGATGGTCCGCTGTCGGAGCACATGCGGTGGTCACCGTGCGCGCCCATCATTTCAATTCGCTCGAAAGTGCGGCAACGGCGCTGCGGGCGGTCGCGTGACCCCCAACTTTGGCACACTCCCCGGAACTTTTTGCACCGCAGTTACGAGAACCCCAACTACACCGCCGTCCTCACGCGCGTATTGCCCGGACAAAGCCCGATGCCCCCCTACCCTCAGACGACGATTGAAACGTCGCGCTTCGATCGGATTACGACCAAGGGAGTTTGAAGTGAGCCGCCTTCGGCGTCTTGCACTTCCAACTCCCTTGGTCGTCCAAATTTTTGGCTGGAACACAATGGACAGCCATGGTATCAATAAGTCATTGTAATTAATATATAATACACGTTCTGGTATTGATATATGTTAAATGAAGTTCCGCCAAGACCCAAGTCGGGTGTGTCCAGTGTGGCCGCGAAAGCGTCGATTACAGGCCCGCCAAGGTAGTGCACGCCGCCATCAGCGCAGCCCAATCTTCAGGCGGATTGCCGGTGTCGAGCATTCTGGCGAAGACTGCATAGGCATCGGATTTCGCGCCATAGGTTCGCAGCGTGTCGCGATCGTTGACCCAGGCGAAGATGATGATCCTGGCACTCGTCGAGAAACGGAAAAACAGACGGAAGCGTCCGCCGCCGAACTTGGCGCGGAACCAGTGCTTGCGTTCCGGGCCGAGCGTTCCGCCCTGGCGGAACTCGGGCCGACCCGGGTCTAAAGGCACGGCCTCGAACACGAGTGTGCGCAAGGCAGCGAGCAGCTTGGCGTCGGCAGAGGACGCAAAGCCCTTGGGGTCTTTCTTCGCCTTCTTGGTTACAGCCTCAGTCAACCGATCGAGCTGGCTGAGAAAGAGGGGATGCGCATAAAGCGTCCAGCCATTGACGACGGTCATCGGACGGTGCGGCTAGAGCGAGACGTCGCCGTCGATCGCAGCGTCGAGATCGACGCTCACCCCTTCGGTCAGCGCAGCAATTCGCGCAGCGAGATTTGGCGACAACGCTTTGATCGTTTCGGGATGCTTCTTGATGTCGGCAGCAATGAAGTCGAGGAAACGGTCAATCGCCGGGTCCTCGACTTCATCCACGCGCGCGACGGTAACGCCGCGATGGTCGATGCGGAATGCAATTCTGCCGCCGTAATCGACGCCAAGCGCCTGGCGCACCGCCTTGGGAATGGTGGTCTGACCCTTCGCGGTGATCGTGCTGAACTCTTCGATTGCAACCGCCATCTGCGACTCCTGTGGAGCGCATTTAGTAATGAATATTCCTTACTTTGTCAAGCACAGGAATTGAAAGTGGCAGTTGCCTGCCGCCATGATAGCGCATTGGCGACGGCGCATGGTCAACAGGTGGTCGACTCAATCTCACCCGACCAGATCGAGACAAAGGTTACCTCGCATTGAATTTTTTGCGACCGCGCTTCAAGCGACCGCGAACAACTCACCCTGCCTCGGCGTCTTGCGACTGACCGGCGGCACGGGGGCCTTGCCCAACGCGACGAGGGTCTGGGGCGCGACCTCGTAAACTGCATGACGCCCGCCGCCGCGGTTGACATGATTTGTGGCATAGCCAGCATAGTGCCGGCGCAGCAGACCGGCTTTGACAAGGTCCGAAATCGCGCGGCTGACGTTCGCGCGGCCGACGGTGAGCACGTGCTCTTCAACGGCAGCCGCAATCATCGCGTCGTCTTGACGAAGATCGCCCGTCAGCCGGGCATGAAGGCTTGCTACCACGCGCCCGCGCAAAGCAGTTCTGCGGGCATTACGCTCACTCATGGGCATCAGTTGCGTACAGAGCCAATCCCTAAGGCCCATCGGGCCTTGCGGCGTGGAAACGAACGGCCCTGCCCGACCGTCACGGCCCGCCACTTCGACGACAAGCTGCAAAACCAGAAAGGCGTAGCGCGGCCGGGCCGAATTGGTCGCCAGGATCGCGTAGACCGAGCCGAGACCGCCGTTGTCCAATGCGCTGGAGGAAAGTTTCAGTGCCATCGAGCAGTATTGAGCACAAAAGGTGAATCCTGTGAATCCCCCTTGGTGTCATCGCGCATGTTTTGTCGTGAATGACACTCTGCCCGAGGGTAGAGTGTCACGGATGGCCGCAATGGATGGCTTGGAGGTCAGCTGTTTGAGGCCCGCAGATAAAGCACGACATTCTCGGCGGTAAACTTGAACTGGCCGCGGTCCGACAACCGTTCTGCGTCGATGGGATATTTGGGGCGGCGCGGGCTGAGCCCGGTGATCCGGAAAGCCTCACCATTCGCCCTAAATTCGCGGCCAAAATCCGATGCGTTAAGCCCAAAGTCACCAGCAAGCACTTCAAACAGCGCCCGGCCCGGTTCCAGGATCGTCCCGTCTGACATTGGGATGCCAACCTCTATCGTGAAGTTGAAGCCGTAGCGCAGATTAACCTCGTGCAATGGCGAGCCCTGGATTACCAGCCCATGTTCCTCGGCAATAGCCTTACAAGATTGCAGCATCTTTTGGCGAAGATGTTCGCACAATGCTGGTGTCAGATTGCGCGGTGGCGGCTTGCTCACGCCCCCATCTCCTGCGCTACCTCACTCAGCCACCGCACCGCGCCAGATTGGGCCCGCCATGCCGCGCCATAGTGCTCGACGTAGAAACCTGCCTCATCCTCGCGCCCCGGGGAGTAATAGCCGGAATCGACGAAACGGAACCCACGGTCACCAAGCAAGCGCGGCACATGGACGTTGGATTTGAAGGCCGCGATGGCCGCCCTGCGGGCAACGGCGCTATCGCCTGATTTGCGAAACGCGAGCAAGGCGGCAGTGTAACGCATATAGGCGCTGCCATCGCCGTGCTTGCGCAGCAGTGCCTCGGAACCCGCATCATCACCTTGCGTGACCAGCCAGGCCAGCAGCACGTAACGAATGCCCTGATTGTCACCAGGGTTGAGTTTCAGCATGTCGCGGAGGTGCGCGATCGCGGCGTCGTGTTCGCCAGCGTGCCACAACTCCTCAGCCAAGGCGTGGCGCGCGCGCATATAGGGCCGCGTTTCGAGCATGCCCCAGAACGATCCTTTGTACCGTTTGAGACCGCCCTCCCCCAGCGCCAATTCCCCGGCCACCAAAGCGCGCTCGAGAAAGCAACGGCGGTCATGCGTCGACAGGGAGGCCCGCGATGCGAGTATCATCCAGGCGTCGGCACAAAATGGCGAAACCCGAAGCGCCTTGCGCGTCAGCGCATTGCGCCGCCGTCCGTCGCGTTCTTCCCAGGCATCGTAGATGATGTTCTGAGCTTCGTGGAGAGCCTCATCGTCGGGACCAATGCCGTCGCGTTTGGCGAGCAACGCCAGTTGTTCGGGATCGGGCAAGGCAACAAGATCAGCACCTTGCTTTGAGCAAGACGCCGAAGTCTCCGGTTCGGTGTTGTTGTCCATGCTTCAACCTCCGGATGCTGGGCTGGCAACAGCGCGCATAGCCTGGTGAGGGCATCGATCGCCCCGGGAAAAGACGGAACCTCACCGGCCCCAGCGAATGCCATTCCTTCGACGAACCGGGCATACTCTGCCGCATATTCCTGGTCCGCCTGGAGCGTTGCCAACCTCTGCGACAGGCGCTCCATCTTGGCGCTTTTTTTGCGATTCAATCCAGCAGTGGGGGCCATTGCCGGGCTGTGTGGATCACAACCAAAATCCACACCGTGTCGTCCACGATTTCGTAAATGATGCGATAGCTTCTGTGCGGGGTGAGTTCACGCGTCCCGGCAACCGTGCCAACATGGCCAAGCTTGGGAAAATCGGCCAGCTTGGCAACTGCTTCACCAAAAAGCGCGTCAATCCGCAGTGCGGCGGAAGGATCGCGCGCCACAAGATAATCCCAGATCGCAGCGCGGTCCTGTTCTGCCTCTGGAGTCCAGAATACCTTCACGAATGGGCTTTGCGCCGAGCGGCAAATTCAGCTTCGACTTCTTCATTCGATCGACCCAATCCTTCCACCACGGAAGTGCGTGCGACCTCCACTTTGCGCTGTACAAAGGCGTCATGTTCGCGCTGTGCGCGCTGCTGCTGGACAAACGAGCGCATGAATTCGCGGACAACTTGCGAGGCAGGACGATGGCTCGCCTCGGCTTCAGCCATAAACTCAGCCCGCAGTTCTGGTTCAAGCTTCATCGTGAACACGGCAGCTTTCATAGCGACGCTCCAAATGGTACTGACGTAGTATATACCAGCGAGCACGGCACGTGGTCAATCCAGCCCGTGAGGGGCTGTTACGGCAGGTGGCGAATCGACAATCTGAACGATTTGCCGGGAACTTGCGTCATACAACAGCATGTCCTCGCATCAGGCGCGCTCGAGAACGACATATTTTCCATCATAGCCTGTCAATCGGCGTTGAATATTGACCCCCTGATCGGCGTGTAAAAATGACCCCCTTTGCGGCGTAGATGGCGGTTATC
>Ga0302193_10002178_pt1 | contig 16446 bp, 15 predicted proteins | sample II_Bog_E3_3_FD_200228 | JGI IMG/M metagenome (GOLD analysis project Ga0302193, IMG submission 200228) | Peat permafrost microbial communities from Stordalen Mire near Abisko, Sweden - II_Bog_E3_3 | ecosystem: Environmental > Terrestrial > Soil > Wetlands > Peat | place: Sweden: Abisko...
CGGCATCGCGTGACTCGCTGAGATCTGGTGGTTTGGTCGGTCGTGACACCAGATTTCTGAGCTGGATCAGGGCTTTGTACAACCATCGTTTCCGAATCGTAGCTATGCGCTGAATAAGACGGGCTAAACCCATGTCGTGCATAGCGGTCGCGCCCGCTATTCCTGATCTCATCATCGGCCGCTCCTTGCGTGGTGAACCTTGATTATTCAACCTCCGGTGCTGTTTGCCGAGTTTATGGCCCCCGCCGCCGCATCCCGCCACGGCCGCCGCGCCGCTTCGACGGATCGTAGCCGCCGCCCCCGGGTCCCAGCGGCTCCGGCGTGCGGTCGCGCTTGCGCGACGATGCACTCGACACCGGCGGCGGTTCGAGTCCCAGCTCCAGCGCCTCCAGCCGGCGGATTTCGTCGCGCAATCGTCCGGCTTCCTCGAACTCCAGATCGGCCGCGGCGGCGCGCATGCGCTTTTCCAGCTCGGCGATCGACGCCTTCAGGTCCTTGCCGACGAACTCCGCCACGCCGGAATCCGCCACCGGCGCCACGGTCACGTAGTCCTGCTCGAACACGCTCTGCAGCACCTTGCCGATATGCTTCTTCACCGACTGCGGCGTGATGCCATGCGCTTCGTTCCACGCCTGCTGCTTGCTGCGGCGCCGGTCGGTTTCCTCGATCGCGGCGCGCAGGCTTCGGGTCATCGTGTCGGCGTACAGGATCACGCGGCCATCGATGTTGCGCGCGGCCCGGCCGATGGTCTGAATCAGACTGGTCTGCGACCGCAAGAACCCTTCCTTGTCGGCGTCCAGGATCGCCACGAGCGCGCATTCCGGGATATCCAGTCCTTCGCGCAGCAGGTTGATCCCGACCAGCACGTCGAACACGCCAAGCCGCAGGTCGCGCACGATTTCGATCCGCTCCAGCGTGTCGATGTCCGAGTGCAGGTAGCGCACCTTCACGCCGTGTTCCGTCAGATAGTCGGTCAGGTCCTCGGCCATCCGCTTGGTCAGCGTGGTGACCAGCGCGCGCCCGCCCTGCGCCGTGACGGTGCGGCATTCGGCCAGCAGGTCGTCCACCTGGTGTTCGACCGGCCGCACTTCCGTCACCGGGTCGATCAGCCCGGTGGGGCGGATCACCTGCTCGGCAAACACGCCGGCGGTGCGCTCCATCTCCCACGGTCCGGGCGTTGCCGAGACGAACACGGTCTGCGGCCGAAACCGCTCCCATTCCTCGAACTTGAGTGGCCGGTTGTCGATGCAGGACGGCAGGCGGAAGCCGAACTCCGACAGGATCGATTTGCGCGCGAAATCCCCGCGATACATGCCGCCGAGCTGCGGCACCGTTACGTGGCTTTCGTCCACCACCAGCAGCGCGTTTTCCGGCAGGTATTCGAACAGCGTCGGCGGCGGCTCGCCCGGATTGCGGCCCGACAAGTAACGAGAATAGTTCTCGATCCCTTTGCAGGAGCCTGTGGTCTCCATCATTTCGATATCGAAGGTCGTGCGCTGCTGCAGCCGCTCGGCTTCCAGCAGCTTGCCTTCAGCCACCAGCTCGTCCAGTCGTTGTTTTAATTCGATCTTGATGTCGGTGACCGCCTGAGTCAGCGTCGGCCGCGGCGTGACGTAGTGGCTGTTCGCGTAGACGGTGATCTCGTTCAGGCCCGCGGTCTTCTCGCCGGTCAGCGGGTCGAATTCCGCGATCGATTCGATTTCGTCGCCGAACAGCGTGACGCGCCAGGCGCGGTCCTCGTAATGGCTCGGGAAGATGTCCACCGTCTCGCCGCGCAGGCGGAACGCGCCGCGCGCGAACGCGGTGTCGTTGCGCCGGTATTGCAGATTGACCAGTGCCTTGGCCAGCGTATCGCGATCGATCCGGCCGCCGGTTTCCAGCTTCACCACCATCTTGGCGTAGGTCTCGACCGAGCCGATACCGTAGATGCACGACACCGAGGCAACGATGATCACGTCGTTGCGTTCCAGCAGCGCCTGGGTCGCGGCGTGGCGCATGCGGTCGATCTGTTCGTTGATCTGCGCGTCTTTTTCGATGTAGGTGTCGGTGCGCGGGACGTAAGCTTCCGGCTGGTAGTAATCATAGTAGCTGACGAAGTATTCCACCGCGTTGTCCGGGAAGAAGCTCTTCATCTCGCCATAGAGCTGCGCCGCCAGCGTCTTGTTCGGCGCCAGGATCAGCGTGGGCTTCTGCACCGCCTCGATCACCTTCGCCATGGTGAAGGTCTTGCCCGAGCCGGTGACGCCGAGCAGCACCTGGTCGCGCTCGATCTGCTCCACGCCGCGAACCAGTTCGGTGATCGCGGTCGGCTGGTCGCCGCTTGGCTCATACTCCGACACGACGGTCAGCCGGCGGGTCATCGGCTTTGCCGGCTGCTTCTGCGGGCTGAACGCGACGGGGGCGGGACGCGCGAGCGTCTGGGACATGGCGGAGGCTCCTCAGCCCGCTACACATGGCGCGCAGCGTCGCCTCCGTCGAGGGACGTAACCCCGGGGATACACATTTGCAGCATGGACAAGCCAGGCGCCGTCCATGGCTGCGCTGCGGAGGGCCGGGAATAACGGGATCGTGAGTGCGAGGCAAAGCTTATGACAGTACGATGAAGCCCATGGATACATCCCCGCAGCACGGTCACGGTGCCATTGAAACCCCGTCGCTCTCCGAACGGCGCGCGGCCGGAACCGGCTGGCGCCGTCAGGTTCCGCGCAGCGCCCAGGGCGCGTGGCAGCCGCCGGACGACCGGCGCGATCCGGTCGAAATCCTGATCGAGCAGGGCAAGAGCCGCCTTCCGGAGCTTCTTCCGGTTCGCTACGCGCGGATGAAAGCCGACCCGTTTGCCTTCCTGCGCGGTGGGGCTGCGATCATGGCGGCGGACCTCGCCAGCATGCCGGCCACCGCGCTGCGCACCCAGTCCGGCGGCGACTGCCATCTGGCAAATTTCGGCTCCTATGCGACGCCGGAAGGAACGCCGGTGTTCGATATCAACGATTTTGACGAGACGCTGCCGGCGCCGTTCGAATGGGACGTGAAACGGCTGGCCGCCAGCCTTGTCGTCTCCGGGCGCGTGAGCAGCTATTCGGACAAAGACTGTCGCCGCATTGCCCGCTCCGCCGCGCAACGGTATCGCCAGCATATGGCGCGGCTGGCGCCGGTGCCGCCGCTTGCCGGCTGGAGTTCCCGCATCGACCTTGCCGCGGCAATCGCCGACATCGACGTGCCCAGGCTCCGTGCCAGGCTGGAGAAGCGTCTCGCGGCGATACTGGCCAGTGGGAAGGACCATTTCGGCCTGGTCGAACGGCGTGACGGCGCCTGGCGGATCAAGGAAAAGCCCCCGCTGGTGCGTCATCTCAGCAAGCACGAGCTGCATGCGAAACATGCGTTCGCCTCGTACGGCGCAACATTGCAGGAAGATCGGCGGGTTCTGCTGCAGCGCTACCACCTGCGCGACGTCGCCTTCAAAGTCGTCGGCGTGGGCAGCGTCGGCACGTTCTGCGCCATCGGGCTGCTGATGTCGGACGGCAATGCGCCGCTGCTGCTGCAGATCAAGGAGGCGCAGGCATCCGTCCTGGAGCCGTTCGCGGGCAAGTCGGACTATGCCAATCACGGCCAGCGCGTCGTGGTCGGACAGCGCATCATGCAGGCGGCAAGCGACATCTTCCTGGGTTGGATGGTCGAGCCCCTGGATGGCCGCTTATTCTATGTCCGGCGGCTGAAGGACGCGCGGCTGGCCGACATCGGCAGCCGGATCGCGGAGTCCCTGCCATTCTACGCCGACCTGTGTGGCCGGACGCTGGCCCGCGCCCATGCGCGCTCCGGCGATGCGGTCGCGATCGCCGGATACATGGGGGACGGGACGGGGTTCGAGCGGGCGATCGCCGAGTTCGCCATGACGTACGCCGACCAGACGGAGAAGGACTGGCACGCCTTCCAGGACGCCATCGAGGCCGGTCGAATCACGGCTGGAGAGCCTTGAAGCGCCAGGATTTCCGCTCGATTCGTGCGGGGCAGACGAGCGCAGCGTGATCCGCCAACGGCCACGGATCAGCGATCCTGCCGAATCTTGGCCGCGAGCTTTCGGCCCGAAGCCGGCTTCGGAGCGGCCTTGCGGGGGGTCCCTCGGCGGTTCGGTGAACGCGCCGCCGGCGCCTTGCGGCGTGGTGGGGGAGCGGACCTGCGACTGAACAGCGCCACCAGGACCAAGGCGGCAACGACTGCCAGCACAACCGCGGGCGCGTATCCGAACGCCCCCGTGATGCAGGCGGCTGCAAGCCGCAGCACCGCGGTGGTGTCCACAACGAGAAAGGCCGCGAACACGAGCGCGGCCAGAATGAGGATAGCGGTGCGCATAGGACCCGGAAACTCGCCGCAAGCGGCAACCCGCGCAAGCCTGGGTGTCCGGCCCGGCAAATAGGACGGCACTTCGGCGGAAGCGTCGGCCCAGGCCCTGCCGTGCGGCCGTCCGCGACCGGCCCCAGGTTCGTGAGGGGGGCGCCCTAAGGCGCCGCCACGATCTCGACTGTCCCCGTCATGCCGAAGGCGCTGTGCAGAAAATGTGTGCACGTCACCGGGTAGGTGCCCGGCACGCCTGGCACCAGCGCAAGCTCCACGGTCGAGCCCGCGCCGACATCCACCGCGCCGCCCGGCGGCGGCGAGGTTCCGGCGGGAAACGTGCTGGCAGCAAAGAAGCCGGGCGACTTGAAGTCGTGGCCGCCATCGCTCTCGTTCACCAGGCGAAGGCGCACCGGCACCCCGGCACGAAGGCGCAGGTTTTCGGGATCGTATGCGAAATTGGACAGCGTCACGGTGACGGTGCCCCCGGCCGCTTCCGGGCCGGACGCGGGAGCCGGCCGGTGCGCCGCACAGGCTGACAGCGCCAGAAGCAGGATCAGTGAAGCTGGCCGCATATCGCGTGGTCTCCGTGATGGCCATCCGAACTGCCGCCGGCCTTCACCCTGCCGTTAGGCGCCCAAGGCCGCCCGGCGGGTCCGTCGGGCCGTCCGGCGTTTACTGCCTTGGTCTCCATCGTGCCATAGTCGAACGCGAAATCACCAAGAGGCTGACCCAGATGAATGCTGACCGCGGCGGCATCAACCGCATGAAGGCAAAGCTGGCAGCCGGCGAGGTCGTCACCGCCTTCATGGTAACCATGCCGAGCGTCGCCATGGCGCAGGTGCTGGCGGCCAGCGGGGTTGACGGCCTGATCATCGACATGGAACACGGGCCGATCGACCTGACGACGGTGCACGCCATGGTCGCGGCCACGCTGGGCACCCGCGCCACCCCGATCGTACGGGTTCCGTGGACGGCGCACTGGCTGGCCAAGCCGGTCCTGGACACCGGCGCCATGGGCATCAACTTTCCCATGACCTCCACCGTGGACCTGGCCCGCGAGAGCGTGGCGGCCGTCCGCTACCCGCCGGAGGGCGTGCGCGGATGGGCGCCGTCCCACGCCCCGCTGAGCTGGGGCCTGACGCAGGCCGGCTACATCGAGAGGGCCAATCGCGAGATGCTGACCATCGTTACCATCGAGGACCCGGAGGCGGTGCGGAACCTGGACGGCATCCTGGCGGTGCCGGGGATCGACCTGGTGGCGGTCGCCGCGTTCGACCTCTCGATGAGCCTGGGCATACCGGGGCAGTTCGACCACCCGAACATGCAGGCCCTGGTCGCCGAAGCCGAGGCGAAGATCAGGAAGGCCGGCATCCCGCTCGGCGGCGTGGCGCTAACGCCGGAGGCCGCACGCGCCAAGCGCGCGGCCGGTTACCAGATGCTGCTGGTGGGGTTCGACGTGCAACTCGTGGACGACGCCGCGCGCGCCGCCGTCGCACTCGGCCGGGGGTTGTAGGGGCGGGTCAAAGGGAGAAGACCAATCGGATAGGCGGCAGTACCACCAAACCGTACGATGCCCCGCTTCTTGCCGTTATGGAGCGGAGCGACCGAAAGTGGCGGGCGAACCGGTCCCTGCGGCCCCGCGAAACGGCTAACCGGTCCATGCTGCCCCGCGAAACTGTCCGGCGATGCACGTCACTCGGGCAGGGTCTCAAGCCCGTAACGTGCCGCACCGAGAAGCGCCGCCTGCGCCGTCACCACGTGCACCGGCATGCGCCGAAGATCGCCGCCCAGCCGGCCCTTGTTGGCAAACGCGTCGAGGAACCTGCCGTCGCCGAGCAATGGCAGGATGCGTGCAGGCATGCCGCCAGCGAGGTAGACGCCCCCTGTGGCCAGCACTTTCAGCGCCAGGTTGCCCGCCTCGCCGCCGAAGATTTCAACGAACAGGTCAAGCGTTGCCGCCGCCAGCGGATTGCCGGACGGGTCGTGCAGGCCGGCCTGCGTGATCAGCGGCGTCCGGTCGGCGGCCTTCGCCAATTGCGCGGCGAACGCAGGCGTTTCCGGGTGCGCCCCGGCGTCGCGCAGGAAATCGTAGAGATTGCCGATGCCGATGCCGGAGCAGACACGCTCGAACGAGACTTCGCCGAACCGGTGGCTCAGGTAGCGCAACAGCGCCACCTGCCGCTCGTTCGTGGGCGCGAAACTGGCATGACCGCCCTCCGACTCGCAGGCGATATACTCGGTGCCGTTCCAGACCAGGAAGGCTTCGCCCAGCCCGGTGCCCGGCGCAATGACCGCGATCTGGCCATGCGGCTCGGCCTCGCCGGCGTTCAGCGTGTGCCGGTCCTGGGGCAACAGGACAGGAACGGCGTTGGCGACCGCCCGGAGATCGTTCAGCAGCTTCACCCGCCGTAGGCCGATGTCCCGCGCCAGTCCCTGCTCGTCCATTGTCCACGGCAGGTTGGTGATATGGGCGCGGCCCTCCACCACCGGTCCGGCCACGTCGAAGCACCCGAACTCCGCCTTCTGCCCGGACTCCGCCAGGAAGACGCGCGCGATGTCAGCCAGGCCGGGATAGCTGGCGCTGTGGTATTCTCGCTCGGCTACCGGCGAGCGCACGTCGGACCCCGGCGCATAGAGTGCGAGCAAGGTCTTCGTCCCGCCGACGTCGCCGACCACCAGCATGATTCTGATCTCCCGGCCGCCGCTGACACGCCCGCAGACCGGCGCCATTTGGCGCACTGATTGGCAGCCGGCGCTCAACGACTATCGGACTCCGGGGATTACCGGACTCGAGTCAGATGCAGTCGGCCAAGCCAATGCGCAAGATCGGCAAAGAAGGTAGCCGCAATCCCCAGCCCCTATCTGCTGTTGTCCGCCGCCGCGCGCTGCGTGATCACGGCATGACCGGTTTTCGGACCGCCTCGGGCAATCACTCGTCGTCCGTCATTTCCTCGGCTTCGAGTTTGAGGCGACGGAAACTGCGGACGCTGAACGGCAGCATTCCCAGGTAGATGACCCCCGCGGCGGCCAGCGCCGCCCAGGGATCGGCGATCGCAACGGCAGCGAAGACGCCGGTGCCGAGCAGCACCGGCAGTATGTACTCCTCCGGCACCTTGAAGTTCTTGAAGCTCCAGACCGGCAGCGTGGAGACCAGCAGCAGAGCCGTGCCGACGAGAACCAGGGCGCAGACCGCCGGATGCTGCGATACCGCCAGCAGCCAGTCCCAGTTCAGCGATCGCGCTTCCAGCCCCACGAAAAGCGGAAACAGCGCCAGACCCGCGCCCGCCGGCGCCGGGACGCCGGTGAAGAAGTTATAGGCGTAAGCCGGCCGCGGCGCGCCATCCAGGGACGCGTTGAAGCGTGCCAGGCGCAGCGCCATGCAGACCGAGAACAGCAGGCAGGGCGTGTAGCCGTAGGCTCCCAGGCGCTGCAGCGACCAGAGATAGAGGGTGAAGGCCGGCGCGACCCCGAAGCACAGGAAATCGGACAGGCTGTCGAATTCGGCGCCGAAGCGTGACGTGCCCTTGAGCAGCCGCGCCAGCCGTCCGTCCAGGCCGTCGATGACCCCGGCCACGGTGATCGCCACCGCCGCCGAGCCGAACCGTCCCTCCAGCGCGAAGCGCATTGCGGTCAGGCCGGCACACAGCCCGATCAGCGTCATCAGGTTGGGCACGAGCCGGTTGAACGACAGGCCCTTGAACCGCGGCCGCGACCGCGGCCTCAGCCGGCGCCTCAGTCGCCGGATCGGCGATACGCGCCCCGCACCAGGGCCGGGCCCAGGGGCGGGGTTGGCGTCGCGTGGCCGGTCGGCCCGGGGTGTCCCGATCATGACAATTCGGCGATGACGGTCTCGCCACCCACCATCGTCTGGCCGTCCAGGACCAGCGGTTTGACGCCCTCGGGCAAATACAGATCGGTGCGGCTGCCGAAGCGGATCAGGCCGAAACGCTCGCCGGCACGAACGGCATCCCCCTCGCGGACGGTACACAGAATGCGCCGTGCGATCAGGCCCGCGATCTGCACCACGGCGACCGTCCGTCCGTCCGGCAGGCGCAGCGCGACGGCGTTGCGCTCGTTCTCCTCGCTGGCCTTGTCCAGCGAGGCGCTCACGAAGCTGCCGGCGTGGTAGGCGATGCGGGTCACCGTGCCTTCCGCCGGGACGCGGTTCACATGCACGTTCAGCACCGAGAGGAAAATGCCGACCCGCCAGCGCGGCTCCGTGCCAAGGCCGAGTTCAGGCGGGGGAAGGGCAGGGGCGACCGACACCACGCGTCCGTCCGCCGGCGCCAAGATAAGACCCGGGCGGCCGGGCGGCACGCGCTGCGGGTCCCGGAAGAAAAACAGGCAGAACAGGGTGAACGCCAGGCCGAGCCAGGCGATCCACGCCCACCCGACCACCAGGCCGAGGATGACGGCGGCAAGCCCACCCAAAATGAACGGGCGGCCGGCCGGGTGCGGCAGCGGGAAAGCTTGCCGGAGATCGTTGTACAGGGACATTCTGGGGGCGGTTTATGGAAGCTTCACAATCGCCCTGCAAGGTTGCTCCCGCGTAGCCCGGAGCAATCCCATGCCGATCACGGCACCGTTCAGTGCACCGTTCACTGCCCCGTTCACCTTGGGACCATTCCTGGTCGATGCCGAAGGCCGTCTCTCGCCGGGGCCGGAGCGGACTCCCGGCTTCACCGTCCGCTGGCGCGAACGGGTGATGCATGCCCGGCTGGAATCGCCGGCTGGTCTGCGCATGCAGATGGCGCTCGGGCGGGTCCCGAGCAGCGCCAGCGCCCGGGCCGAAACGCTGCGGCCGCAGAGCTTCGCGTTGCTGCGCGGGCTGTCGCGGGTCTTGCCGGCCGACTGGCGGGTGCGCCTGTGCGCCGATCACAGCGTGCTGCTGGAGACGGCGGCCGCGGTGCCGCTGCCGATCACCACCACGGCGCTGGTCACCGAGATCACCGGCTTTCTGCTGGCCCTGGCCCCGTATCTCGACCTGCTGGAAGAGGCCGGCATCGCCAGCGCCTGAGCGGACAGGTCAGCGCGGGGCGAAGCGCAGCCATACCCAGGCGAGGCCCACGGCCGCTCCTGCGGCCAATACGGGGCCGGCCGGCCCCGCCGCGCTGCCAATCTGCCCCAGCCGCCTGCTCAGGGCCGGTCCCAGCCACAGCACGATCAGCGGCGCGGCGGCGGCGGCATCGATGGCCGACACCCCGCCACGGGGCAGCCGGCCGGCGGTCAGGTCCGCGGCGGCGGCGGTCGCGGCGATGTCGGTGGCGAGCGGCAACAGAACCAGGCCTGCCATGCCCGGCAGGGCGGCCAGCGGCAGTCCGGCAAAGCCCGCGACCAGCGCAAGCGTGGTCCAGAGCGCCGGCGCGGCGGCAAGATGCAGCGCAGCGGCCAGCGCGATCCCCGCGACGGCAACGCTGAACGACCCGAGCCGCTGTGCCAGGACGGCGCGACCGGCGAGCAGAACCGCCGCCGCAACGCCAAGCGCCGCCGGCCAGGCTGCAAGCAGGGCAGCGTGCGACCGGGGGGCTCCGGCAAGCCACCAGCCGGAAGCCAGTGCGGCCAGCAGCAGCCCCAGCCAGCCTCGGCGGGGGGCGAGGCGCAGTGTTGCGAAGCCGATCAGCACCGCGCCCACGGCGAGCAGCGGCAGGCGCTCCGGCAAGCCGTGCGGGGCGGTGATCCATATCCCGCCCAGTGCGGCGTACCACCCGGCGAGCACGCCGGTCCCGGCCGCGAAGACGGGGAGCCAGCCGACCCGCAGCAGCCGGGCGGCGAGCGCCAGTCCCAGCGCCACCGCGAATCCGATCAGGGGCGCGCGGTCGTGGGTCAGCGCGGCAACAAAATCGCCTCTTCCCCATTCGCCGTGCATGAGCATGCTGCGGGCATGACGCGCCGCCGCCGGTGCGTCAAGCCAACGACCGCATGAGGACGAGAATGCAACGTACGCGCGAACTGATGCTGCCGATGAAGGTATGGGACGGGCCGGTCCGGCTGTTCCACTGGGGCATCGTGCTGCTGGTGATCACGAGCTTCGTCACCCAGTACGAGGGCTGGATGCAGCTCCATTTCCTGTCCGGCTACACGATTCTGGCGGCGCTGCTGTTCCGCCTGGTCTGGGGCTTCGTCGGCAGCGACACAGCACGGTTTGGCCGATTCCTGAAAAGCCCGGTGGCGGCGGTGCGGTATCTTGGGCGGATGGGGCGGCGCGAGCCGGATACCGTGGTCGGCCATAACCCCGCGGGCGGCTGGATGGTGCTGGTCCTGCTGCTGCTGCTGGCGGTGCAGGTGGGCACCGGGCTGTTCTCCAACGACGACGTCAATGCGCGCGGGCCGCTGGCGCTTCGCGTCGGCAAGGCGATGAGCGACGAGTTCTCCTATTGGCATGCGGTGAATTTCTGGCTGGTCGCGGCGGCCATCACGCTGCACGTGGCGGTGGTCGGAGCTTACGCGGTGCTGAAGGGCCAGAACCTGGTGCGACCGATGGTCACCGGAAAGAAGCGGCTGCCCGGACGGACGCCGGCGCCGAGGCTGCGAAGCCCCGTGCTGGCAGGCGCGATTTTTGTGGTCGCAGCGGGATTGGTCTGGGTCGCGCTGCGTCTGCTGGCGTAGCGGCCGGACCGGGCGCGTCGCCGCTTGGACGGCAATCGACGCGCCCGGCGGCGGACTGACTTTCCGTCGTGCTCAGAACACGACGGCAATTTGCGTGCGGATTTGCCAAGTGGCGCCAAACTGGGGCCGCAGCACGTTGTAATAGGCCCCGATCAAGAGATTGACGGGCAGTTTGCCGCCGAGCTTGATGACACGGCCCAAGGCGGGGCCCACCGGCAACGTCCATTTCTCGCCGTTCGCGAGCCAGTTCGCCGTGATAATGGGCGCACTCCCGATGTACCACCCCTCGCCGAAATTATAACTGATGAACGGGTTGACGGTCATCAGGCTGTACCTGGTGCCTGCAACCGGACATGCGGACCCGCATCCGAGTGCCGATAGCAGCAAGCCGGTTGGCCGGCGCCCCTTGGGTCCCGCCAGCGCCCCTTGCGCAAAGCCAGCCGGTCCAGCCGCGCGGCCGGAGGTTCCGCCCAGGGAGAAGACATTGTTGATGATTGTTCCGGCAACGATGGGACCGGACGAGTTCACGACGACAGCCGCCGGGCCAAGTCCCCAAACGTTGGAACCGAGGGTCCCGCTGGTGATCGTAGGCAGTTCGACGATTGGCCCGACACCCCAAACCCAACCATTGACCGCCTTTCCGGGCGACAGAAACGCGGAAACGGTGGTGGGGGCTGTGCCGAACGGGACGCTCTGCGCCGGTTGCAGGGACGGGCTCCAGACCAGGGGGAAAATGGTGCGGGTAACCAGATTCCAATCCGGGTTGAGGTGAATCGGAATGATGGGCTCGATATTGAGGACGTTCAGCGTCCCCTTATGAGGGCCGGCATTGAAGTTGGTATTATTCTGGAACGGAATCCTGGTCACGTCGCCGAGCGGGTTCTCCAGTTGTCTGGCGATCTCGCTGACGCTCTCTGCCGCCACGCCCTCCGAGCCCTGGCCGGGAGTCGTTGTAGGTGGTAGCGTGAGTTGAAAGGTTGGCGCAGGCACGTTCGGCGGCGATTGCTGCGCACGCGCTGAGCCAAAAACCAGAATGCCTATAGCCAAGCCTGCTGCGAGGCTTGGTTTGAGTCTGGCTGAGACCCGCATCGCAGTTGCGCTCCCGACGTCCAACCCCTGGCAGTTCCGCTCCCCGTTGATCTGCCAGCGCTTTGCTTCGGTATTCACGGGCAGCTAAATATGTCATTATCCGACCGCAAGCGGAAGATGGTAAAGACGCCTTATCACCATTCCGTGAACTCAATATCGCGCGTGGTATGCGCCAAGGGGACATTATTTTGAATTGGTTTTTGTTTACGGTATAATGACGTGATATTGCCGAGTATTGACGATTAGCTGATTTATCTGCGTCAATGTAGGCGATTATTAAATGGTCTTAGTGTGCACTTTATCAAGACTTTGGTATGTTTTGGTTTTAGTGTATCGTAGCTTTGACAAGCGCCTTTAGGGCCGTTCGCCGCCTGTCGGCGGGCAAAGCGGCTCCGGAGAGCCGGATGGCAGCCGTGCGGCACCAGTTTCATGGTTATGCGTCGCGCCACCGCTTCATCGGGCTGGCCGCCCTTGGCTACGCCGTCGTGGCGACTGCGTGGGTCCTGTTGTCGGATCGCCTGCTGACCGGGTTCAACGACATCGCCACCATCGCCTGGCTGGCGAGCGTCAAAGGGCTGATTTTCGTCGCGGTCACTACGACACTTCTCGTGCTGGCGCTGTATTTCGTGCCCCCGCCTCCCCAGGATGCAACCGCGCTGCCCGGCCGTCCCTGGCCTCTGGCAATAGGCTTCCTGGTCGTGGCCTGCGTCATTGTGGTGGGAACGCTGGTGACTTACCAGACCACGATTGCCGCGCTGCGAAGCGACGCGCTGCTGGCGGTCACCTCGGTGGCCGCACAGAAGGCAGAGCAGGTGGCGCTCTGTCTCGACAAGAAACGCGCCAAGGCGCTGGCGGCTGCGGGTGACCCGACCGCGTCGAGGATGCTCGCGAGCTGGACCGCTCATCCCGATGCCGCGACGGCGAATGCCCTGAGCGATACCCTGCGGCGGATGCAAACCCTGACCTCGTCGAGCGGGGTCTATCTGGTCGCGGCCGACAGCACCGTGCTGCTCGGGTCCGGGCCGCCGCTCACCGGGACCCCGCAACTGCCGGCCGAACTGGGGCGCGCCGCGCTGACCGGCCAGGTCGAGCTGATCGACATGCAGCACCAGCCGCAGCCCGGCCGGCCATCCGATGACCTGCATTTCGGCTATGCCGTCCCGGTCACGCCGGCTCAGGCGGGCGTCCCGCAACGGCTGGTGCTGTTTGATTTCGATGCGGCGCGCTCGTTGTTTTCAACCCTGAACGGCTGGCCGGTGCCAAGTCAGACCGGCGAGAGTGTGCTGGTGCGCGAAGGCGCTGCCGGGCCCGTCCTGCTGACGCCGCTCCGGGACTCCGGACTCGGCGGTTTCGGCCGCCCCCTGCAGGTCGGTCAGGACGTCCTGACCGCCAGCGCACCGGTCGCGGGCTCGCCCTGGAGGGTGGTCGCCAAGCTGGATTCGGCAGAGGCGCTCGGCGGCGTACCGAAGCTGCTGTTGCTGACAGGCGTCGGCAGGATGGCGATCCTTGCCGCCGCGCTGGCCTCCTTCGCGCTCCTCTGGCAGCGGCTGCGCCTGCGCATGGCACTGGCTGAAGTGGCGCACGGCGAAGAACTGCTGATGGCCGAGGCGCGCTTCCGCGCCACCTTCGACCAGGCGGCGGTCGGCCTGGCGCATGTGGCACCGGATGGACGGTTCCTGCGGGTCAACCAGAAGATTTGCGAGACCACCGGCTATAGCCGAGACCAATTGGTGGGCCGTTCGGCGCAAGATTTCGTCCTGCCGGAGCAGCGGGAGCAAGTGGCGGAAAGGCTGCGCAGCCTGGCCGCCGGCGAGATCGACTCCTACACCGACGACGACCGGCGCTACGTCGATGCCGGCGGTCGGGTGATAGAGTTGTCGGTGACGGTCTCGATGGTGCATGACCGCGCCGAGCCGCCCTATTTCCTTGCGGTGGCGCAGGAGGTCGGCGACCGCAAGCGGGCCGAGGCCGACTTGCGCCGGCTGACTGCCGAGCTGGAAACGCGCGTGACCGAGGAGGTGGCAGCGCGCGAGGCAGCGCAGGAGCGGGCCGCTCATGGCGAGCGCATCCAGGCGCTCGGCCAACTCGCCGGTGGGATCGCGCACGACTTCAACAACGTGCTGCAGGCGGTGGTCGGGGCAGCAACGTTGATCGAGCGTCGCCCGGGGGACGAGGCTGGCGTGCGGCGTCTCGCCCGGCTTGCGATCGAGGCCGTCGAGCGCGGCGCCTCGACCACGCGCCGTCTATTGGCGTTTGGTCACCGCGGCAATCTGTCCGCCGAGGCGTTGGATACCGCCGCGCTGCTGGGTGATCTGCGGGAGATCCTGGTCCACACGCTGGATGCGGCCATCGATGTGAAGGTTGAATTGGAACCCGGCGTTCCGCCGCTTTTCGCGGACAAGGGGCAGCTTGAGACGGCGCTGGTCAACCTCGCCACGAACGCGCGCGACGCCATGCCGGCCGGCGGGCGTCTCACCCTCTCCGCCAAGTCCGATCTTATTGTTCCGGGTGGTTCGAGGCTCCCGACCAGTCTTGCGCCCGGTCGCTACGTGCGGCTCACCGTCGCCGACACTGGTGTGGGCATGGACGCGGGAAGGATTGCCCGGGCGTGCGAGCCGTTTTTTACGACCAAGGGGCTTGGCGCCGGAACCGGCCTTGGCCTGTCGATGACCAAGGGATTCGTCTAACAGTCCGGCGGTGCGCTGAGCGTAGAGAGTCATTTGGGCCAGGGCACGGCGATCACCCTTTGGCTTCCAGCGGCCGGTTCCGAGTCGGCCCGCGTCACGACCGACTCACGAGTGTCGTTGGATGCTGTCGCCGCCTCGAACGCCGTAACACCCGCCCGGGTGCTGCTGGTCGATGACGAGGAGTTGGTTCGAAAGCTCGTCGCGGAGCAACTGCAGGATGCGGGCTACGACGTGCTTGCCGCCCCGAACGGTATCGAAGCGCTCACTCTGCTCGCGGCGGGGGAATCGGTGGACGCCGTGATCACGGACCTCTCCATGCCGGGGATGGATGGCCTTGCCGTTATCCGGGCGGTGCGGAAGCGTTACCCTGGCCTGCCTGCCTTGCTGCTGACCGGCTATGCAGGTGACGGTTCCGCCCTTGCGGTCGGCGGGGCCATCGGCGGCGCTTTTTCGCTGCTGCGTAAACCGGTCACTGGCGCCCAACTGATCGACCGACTTAGCCTGGTTTTGGCGGATCGCTTCGAACGCCCGATAGCCGGGTCCATATCGCTCGAAGCGATTACTTCCCCACCTCCGACAGCCGCTTTTCCGCCATCTGCCGCCATGGCGCATCGGGCGGGGACTCCGCCAGCGCGCGGCGGAATAGCGCTGCCGCCTCATCGGTGACGTGGCCCGACGTTTCGGTGACCGCCTCGCCAACTTCCGCGGCCAGCATCGGATCGAAGCGCGATTGCAGTGCGGTGCGCCAGGCCGCCGCCGCCGCCATCAGGTTGCCGCGGCCAGCCTCGGCGTTGCCGAGCAGGATATAGCCCTCGCGCGCCTGGTCGCTGTGCTGGTCCATCAGGGTCAGGCGCATGCGCAGCGTGTCGATCAGCCGAGTCTCCTCTGCCTTCTGCTGCTGCTCGTCGGCCAGGCGTTCCGCCAGCGGCACGGACGGCAGCCAGGGCGAGCCGCCGACCAGATACAGCCCGAACGCCAGCAGCGGCACCACGGCCAGCGCAACGTACAACGGCCACCGCCGGCCGGACGCCGGTGCGCTGTCCGCGTCGCTTGCCGCGGCCAGCAGCCGGCGCTGCACCTCCAGCACCGCGCTTTCATGCTCGCCCGGCCCGAGCCGCCCGTCGGCAAGGTCGCGCTCCAGTTCGGCGAGCTGTCCGCGGTGCAGCGCGAGCGCTGCCTCCCGCCGGCCCCGCGCACCAGCCGAGGCGCGCAGCGACCATGCCAGTGGCGCCAGCGACACTGTCGCCAGCAGGGCGATCGCGACCCAGATCATGGCTTCAGCAAGTCGCTGAGCCGCCGCTGCTCGGCCGCGCTGAGCGGCGCGGGCGGCGCGGGACGGCGGCGGCGTGCCAGGATCACGATGCCGGCGCCCGCGAGCAGGGCGATCACCGGGGCACCCCATAGCAGCACAGTTAGCGCGGTGAACGGCGGGCGGAGCCGGACGAAGTTGCCGTAGCGCGACACCATCCAGTCGATCACCTGCTGGTCCGATTCGCCGGCGACGACGCGCTGGCGCACGATGCGGCGCAGGTCGCGGGCAAGGTCGGCGTCGGATTCCTCGACGCTCTCGTTCTGGCAGACCATGCAGCGAAGCTGCTGGCCGATTGTTTGCGCCCGCTGTTCCTGTGCGCGGTCGGGCAGCAGTTCGGCTGGGTCGCTGACGGCGTAGGCGGGGCTTGTAAACAAAACTCCCAGCAGCACAACCAAAAGAAGGCCAGGGGCTCTGCCCCTG
>Ga0302193_10002182_pt1 | contig 16436 bp, 11 predicted proteins | sample II_Bog_E3_3_FD_200228 | JGI IMG/M metagenome (GOLD analysis project Ga0302193, IMG submission 200228) | Peat permafrost microbial communities from Stordalen Mire near Abisko, Sweden - II_Bog_E3_3 | ecosystem: Environmental > Terrestrial > Soil > Wetlands > Peat | place: Sweden: Abisko...
TGGGTCTCCTTCCGGGTGGTCCCGGGCGAGTTCCACTTTGGCCTCGCATCAGCACCGTATCAGGCGGCCCTGACGAAGTCAGGCAGCCCTGCCGGAAGGACACGGACGTTGTGGGTGGGGCGCTCTGCTCCTGGCCTTCAGGCCCGGTGGGGTGGATCCGGCTGCCGGGAGCAGGTTCAATGGCACTTCAACGTGACGTTTCGCGCATGCCAAGGGAATGGCCCACGACTTTGAATACCTGGTGGACGATAAAAAGGAAGATGATGTACCGGAACACCCGCACCATGGTTACGTCGATAAAAAAGTACATTACGACCCAGACTCCAGCGAGCATGTCTATCTGATCTATCACATAGAAAACCGCGTTCAGCAAACCCGAACCCGCAGTCCCAGGCGGGATCCTCAACTGGCGCTTGAGCATGCTATTGGGCAACTCGCCCAGCATGGCTCGGTCGCCAATGCCAGCCCAAAAAGCAGAAGGATCGAATAACCATCGCTCGCCCGGGAGGGTCAATCCCCGTCCATTGGACGGGCAAGCCAACGCAGCCAGCCGAACTTGATGCTCAGGCCGTGCAAAGCGAGTCCGACCAAAAGCGGCACCCGCAGGTACGCGACTTTGAGTCATTGGTCTATTGCCATTCCTCATTCTGAACGGGCACGACCCCTTTGTGCACCTCATGCACTGGAGCTACAGTTGGGCCTGACTAAGGCTTTTTGTTCGGCTGCTTTTCCTGCTTGTCTTTGGCTTTCGCAGTCTGTTTCTCGGCCTTCTGCTTCTGGCCCTTTTCCTTATCCTTCTTGCCACCCTTGTCGCCCATGATTTCCCTCCATGATTGATGGTGTCCTTCGGTTGCAAAATAGTGCCGGTTATTCGCCAATGATGCCAGTCCTATCTTTACAATTTCCCAGAATGGAATAGCGAGCTACCCATCGGCACTTCAAAACCCCGGTCACCCCTTGCGCATGGGTACAACAGTACCCACGCTGAGGGCCGGAGGCCGAATAGGCTTCAACCCAATCCGTCACCCCCTCCTGCCGCCATTCGCGCCAGAGTGATCAAGGTCGGCAACTCTGTGGCTGTCCGTCTGCCTGCTTCTCTTGGACTCAAACCCGGTGAAGAAGTAGCTATCGACATTCGTAGGGTCAACGCTTGGCCTGCAGGCTTCTTTGACATAGAACCCAGCCCTGATTTTCCAATGCCCGAGCGCACCCGCCCGGCAAGCCGAGAGGCCCGCAAAAAACGACTCTTTGGCGGAACGGGTGACCTCTGATGCCCTCCTTCCTGCTGGATACCCATTTCTGCATCCATTTCATTCGCGGCCGCGCCTGGGCACGCTCCGCTTTGGCCAGGCTTCAAGTGCTGGATGTTGCCATTTCTGCCGTCACGGTTGGTGAACTCTATGAAGGAGCTCACCGATCAGATTTCCCAACCAAAGAGGCGGCGAAAGCCGAAGCCTTTTTGAAACCATTTGAGGTCATCCCCTTGGGCCGGGAAGAAGCCATGGAATGGGGCTTGATCGAAGCCCGGCTGCGCAAGGAAGTTGACCGGCCCCGCCCCAACCGTGCGACCGGGGGAGAACGGCGCTTTGAATGTGGCGCAGACCGAAAGGGGCTGCCCGAGGGCGGGGTCCGGGGTCGAACGCAACGGTTAGGCAAGGCGCGCCTGCCTTTCGCTGGAGCTCGCGGCGCGATTGGGTTTGCCGCGATGGGATTGGCTTTGGGCCAGGGAGCCGTTTGCGCCTGACGAGACCAGGGAATGGGCCGCCGCAACCCGGGACGACCACCAGCTGCTTTCGCTCGAATCAGCCGGATGCTAAACGGTGAAGCGCTTCTCAATGGTGATGATGCGAAGGCTGCTCTGACGACCAAGGGCGGCATAGCAAGGCCGTTGCCCATAGGCATGGCTGTTGGGGCCTGAAAACCCGAAAGCCATACCTGCCCTAGAAATTGAGAAGGAAGTTGATTCGTTCCTGCAGGTCAGAGCTGAATTGGCTGAACTCCTCATCCATGATGAGCGAATGGCCACGAAGGGCACAGATGTGCTCAATGGCGACCGATCTCCGCATCATGTTGTCGAATAACAACCCAAGTTCCTTATCCTTGCCCTCGACCAATCGGTACAGCTGAAGGAATCTCTCATGCGAATTCTGGGGTGCCCCACCACAAAGGCGACCGGCCTCCTCGATGATGGCCTGGCAGTAATGTTCGAGGGCACTCTTATTGAATTTCCGAAGAAGCTTCCAGTCGCTCTCGGCAATTTCAAGGGGCATTTCCGAATCCTCCCGTTGGCCGATTATAGCGGCTCCAGGCCACAACCTTCCATCCGCGTTAAGCCCGACGAACACACAATCTATGACCAATGATCGCCTCGGTGCTACGGCGCCTCGATGGTGCCTAACGCCAGCATTGACCGGCACGGCCCTGGCGGCGCGCTTGTGGGAGGACGGCCGGCTGAAGATGATGGCGGCTTGATGCGTGATAAGCAGGGTCGTGTCCGGGGTCGAATGCACTGTTAGGCAAGGTCGGCCCTCAAAGATACCGATGAAACCCGCGGCGCGACTGGATCAGGCGCGGGGGCTGGACTTGGCCTGCCAGGCGATTTTGACCTTCCGATGCTGTGCCACACAGTCACGAAGATACAGGTTGATGAGGCTCTGGTAGGGGACACCTGCCTCCATCGCCATATCTTTGAAGTAGAGAACAACCTCCTCAGAAAGCCGCATGGTCACAGGCTTTTTGAGCTTCGAGGCATAGGGATTCTTGCGCGACTTCATCGTGGAAAGATCGTATTCAGATTTCATGGCTACTCACCTCCATAGAAGGCGCTTTCCCGATTGGTGGCCCGGCGCGCGGAAATGATTCGGATGGTATTGCCGGACTCCTTCTCACAGTGACAAACAAGGAGAAGCCGGGCCCTGGAACTCAGACCGAGCAGGAGGAACCGGTCTTCTGAAGTTGAATGCTCATCATCAAAGAACTGAACAGCGAACTCATCATAGAACGTGGATTGTGCCTCTTCGAAGGAGACCGAGTGCTTCTTGAGGTTTGCAATTGCTTTGAGGGGGTCCCACTCGAACCGAATCATCAATACAGTGTATTGACTGTTGTCGAGCCGTCAAGAGGGTGCCCAACCGGTTCAGTGGGACCTTGCTTACCTGCGCGCCTCAGCCACCGAAACCCCGATGGTGCCTAACGCCAGCATTGACCGGCACGGCCCCGGCGGCGCGCAGATGGGAGGACGGGCGGTGGAATGATGGCGGCGGCGCGAAGGATCGCTTACGGGGCTGTGTCCGGGGGCGAATGCAAGGTTAGGCAAAAACGGACACTCTAAAAATCGCTAAAATTCGCGGTACGACATGGTGGGACCCGATAAAGAGGGTTCATCTGAGCGTTTGGTTCGATTGGGTTGAGGAGGTTAACGCCAAGGCTACCCGTTTCCAGAAGTGATGACGAGAAAGACTTGATTACCGCCATTGGTGACCAGGACGTCCAAGCCACGATCCAGGGTCTCGCCAATGCTCGCGCCAAAAGAACCGAACCCTCGATGGACCTAACGCTAAATAGACATCACCGGAAAAGGGCGAGGTGTTTCGCCTATTTGGGTATCGCAGATGGAAAACCGATCGTGGGTACAGTTTGGCTTTGCCGGGTTAGGTGTCAGGACGGAAGAGAATTTATTGAATTAAACATTGAAATATTTAAATTTATCCATAGGATGGAGCCGCGCGTCGGGTCGCGCGCATGGAAATGGGCGAGGCCCCAAAGGCCGCCCATCCGGGCGGGGAGCAGTGACGATTCCCATTAACCTTCCAGCTCCTCCCTGCCGATAGCAGTGGGCGGCTTCAAGTCGAGGGAGGCACTGCCATGAAATCGCTCCACCACGCCTTTTGGCGCCTGGGCCTCGCCTTGGCTCTTGGCTGCCAGGCGCTCGCCGGCGGATTGGCCGAACCCCCGCCAGGGAGCCCTTTCCAGGACTGGCTGGCGATCATCCGGACCTGCTCGACTCCCCTGCCGGACTGGATCGGCCATTCCTCCTTGCTGAGCTATCCGGCGCGAAAACCGGTCTATGACCCGGACGGCTACCCGGTGCCGGGCCCGGGCGGACGGCAGCTGACCGTCCCGGTGACCCTTACCGGGCGGGTCTTCTTTCCGCCGGCCTGGCGGGTGCCGGATGGAGCCCGGCTACCTCTGGTGCTGTACACCCACGCCACCGAAATGCGCAGGGGGGCAGTGCCTTCGGCCTTCGACGGCGACGAGTGGAAGCTGGGGGCGGCTGCCGCAGCGTGCTACGGCTTTGCGGTGGCCATGCCGGACCAGCCGGGATTGGGTGGGGACAGCACCGGCTACCACCCCTTCTGCCAGGCCCGATCCCTGGCCTACGCCACCCTGGACAGCCTGCCGGCCATCCAGCGGCTTGGGGACCAGGATCCCTACCTGATGGAGCACCGCTACGGCTGGAGCGGCGAGCTGTTCATGCTCGGGTATTCCGAAGGCGGCTACACCACCCTGGCCAGCGTGAAGGAATGGGAAACCCACGCCGGGCAGTACGAGGCCGGCAGCTGCTTCACCCTCACCGGCTCCGCCTGCATGGCCGGGCCCTTCGATCTGTCCGGATCCATGCGTGGGACCTTCATCGCGCCGGGGCTGGGTTATCCGAGATCCTACTACCTGCCTTATTTCGTCCTGGGCTACCACGGGGTCTACGGCCAGGCGTTTGATCCGGACGCGGTGCTGGCGCCAGCCCTGCTGGAAACCGGGCCCGCCGGAAACATCCTGCAGTGGGCCGATGGAACCCGGGATGGGCCGGAGGTGGACCTGGAGGTGGGCCGACGGCTGGGAATGCCTCCGGACGCCATCAACCTGCGGCGGCTGTTCAACCCCCTTTGGCTGGCCCGGGAACTGGACGATCCCGCCTACGCCACCAGCCGGGTCCATGGCCTGCTGGCGGAAAATGATCTCTACGATGGCTGGGTGCCCACCCGGCCGATCCTGTTCCGGCAAAGTCCCGATGACGGGAACATCCCCTACGCCAACACCCTCATCACCCTCGATCGGCTGGGCGAGGCCATCCGCCAGGCCGGGGGCGACCCAGGCGCGCTGCTGTTGTCGCTGCCCATCGGCCGGCCCGGCGATCACGTCTCTCACCTGGACGGCGCCTACCTGGCCCTGCCATCCGCCTTCGCCTGGTTCTACTTCGGCATGCCGGACCTGGCCTCCATGCCGGCCATGGCGACCCGGATCATGGGGCCGATCCCCTCGCCGCAATAGCGGAGGGATGCAATGGAATGGTTATAGCTGTCTGACTGGAAACGGGCCGCCGACAACCAGTCGAAGGACCCCTCGATCAGGGTGTGGTCATCCACCATCATCGACTTGTTGTGGATCCCCCTGACCCACACCACCCGGGCGCCGGACCGCTCCATCTGGGCGGCAGCCTCGAGTGCGACGGGTTTCCTGACCTGGCCGTCACTGTTCCACTGGAGATCCGTGTAGATCGTCACCGCCACGCCTCGGCCTACGGCGTCCAGGACCAGGGACCCTAGCTCCGTTGCCACCGTCCGGATGGAGATCCAGGGCGAAACGATCACCAACTGCGACCGGGCGATCCGGAAGGCATGTTTCAGGGCCGCCCCATGCCCGCCGAGATCCTGGATGCGATCCACGGAAGCCCCCCCGGGCCCGCTGGCCAGCTCCGGAAGCTCCACGCCGTTGAGCCGGTTGCGCTCATCCGAGCGCAGGTATTTGAGGAGCAGCCGGGAGGGCGAGCCCTCGGGCCTTTGCTCGAACATCTCCAGGTCGCCAAACACCAGGAAGTTCATCCTGGCCCGGGAGACGGCCAGGTTCAGCAGCGCGGGATCCTGGTCTTCCTGGTCGAAGTAAGGGCCTGCGTCATCCCACTTGGTGATCACCGGGGAGAAGATCACCATCGGCCGCGCGGCCCCTTCCAGGGCCTGGACGGTGCCGAGGGGAATATCCGAGGGAAGTCCCGCCTTGCGGAATTCCTCGGCCAGGATCCCGCGCTGCAGCCGGTACGGCGTGAGGACGGCAACCGCGTCCTTCAAGGCGAGGGGCGATTCTCCCGGTTTGCGCCCGATCATCCGGAGCTCGTCCTGGCAGGAGGCAACCCACCTGGCGATGGCTGCCGCCTCCATGGGGTTGGCTTTGCCCCGGTTCCCCGGGCCCGGGACCATCCGGCCCGGGATGTGGGCGAAGCCCCAGCCCCAGGAATAGGGGGCCGGGTGACCGGGAAACCGGGACCGTTCCGAAAGCCGGCCGGCCACGGGGACCAGCCGGCCCTGGTAGGCCAGCTCGTTGCAGAAGGCGACCAGGTCGTCGGAGCATCGGAACTGTTCGGCCAGGAACAGGCCGCGCAGGAGGGGATATTTCTGAAAGCCGGAAGCCGCCTGGGCCACCTGCAGCACGGACCCGCTGGCGGCGGCCGCCCCCGGGGGGAGGGGATCCGGGCCAGCCAGGCCGTGACGCTCCAGGCAGGCCCGGTCCATGGCCTCGGTCACCCCGCGGTCCGGCGGCATCCGGGCGCCATCCCCGAGCACCAGGGCCTTCCTGGCAAAGCCGAAGGCCGCGCCGCCGAGCTGGGGCGGGGTCCGTCCCGCTTCCACCAGGATCAGGAGATCGATGGATCCGGGCAGGATGCCGGACCGGTCCCGGAACACCCAAGGCAGCCGGTCCAGGCTGACCGCGAAGCAGGGCGCCAACCTGGCCAGCCAACGGAGCCCTTCCAGCCTCCGGGGCCGCCCGGAATGCGAGGGCCGGTCCAGCAACCAGCGCCCCTCCCAATAGTGCACGGCGGCCCAGAACAGCGGATACCGGACCTCCCGATCGAGGTGGTCCTCCTGGTCCAGGGGATCCCGTTCCGGATCGAGGCCCAGGGCCTGGGCCAGGGTGAGATGGCTGGCCATGAGCTCCGCCAGTCCAAGGCGCTCGCTCCGCGCCTCAGCCAGGGACCTGGCCGTGGCGGACCGGTTCCCTTCCAGGGCCAGGCGGGTGTCGTTGAACCACTGGGCCTGGCCCAGAATGATTTTTTCCAGCATCCTGGCGTTCGCGGTGATTTCCCGTTGGATGGCATCCCGGTCCTCCAGGAGGCCCGCCCCGATGGCCTCGGCTTCCGGCGGCCAGCGGTCCAATCCGTGCTCGCCCAGGAACCGGGCATGGCGGCTGCGGGCCTGGGCGCGCACCCGGGGCATCCAGCCGAACACCCGCTGCCACCAGGGCCTGGCGTCAAGATGCTGGCGCCACATCCGCATTCGTTCCAGGGCCGCCGCCAGGCTGGACTCCAGCTCTTCCTGGGATTCGGCATGGTCCCGCCATTGTTTGCGCAAATCGTCGTAGGCCGGCAGCGGACCCTCCGCCGTCTCCCGCCAACCCTGGAGACCGGATCGAGTCTCCGGGGCGGAAAACACATCGGCGTCGTTCCTGGCCCAGATCGCCCTTCCGTCGAGGATGGCCTGGAGCCTGGATTCGATCATGGCCAACCGCGCTTCCAGAGCCGCAAGGGTCCGCCCGTTTTCCGGCCAGCGGCCCAAGGCCACCCGGGCCTCGGTCCAGACCCCCTGGCACTGGAGCAGACGCTGGCTCTCGGCCTGGATCCGCTCCCGCACCGCGGCGACCGCGTCCTTCAGGTCCGTCCCGTCCTGGCGGCCCAGCCAGCGGTTGGCCCGGGCCAGCCACCCGGCCTGGGCGGCCTCGAAGAAACCCGCGCCGGTTCCCATCGCCCCGATCCGGGTCGGCGAGTTTTCGTCGTAGCACTGGAATCCCCGGGTCCTGCCGGCCGGGAAACAGACCACTTGGCCCTGGACTTCGGGTATCCAGCGGGTGGTAAACGGATCCGTGCCGCCGGCGTCGAAAGACTCGACCACCTGGGCCACCGCCTGGGGGTCCGGTCCGGAAACCACGACCAGGCAGGGATCGCCGCCCCGGATCGCGGCCTGTACCACGGCGGTCGCCAGGAGACTCTGGATGAGCGTGGCCTGCCCGGTGCCGGGCGGTCCGTTCACGGCGAGCATCTCTCCGTCCCCCAGGGCAAGGAAATGCTTGATGGCTTCCCGTTGGGACCGGCCCAATGGCAGATCCCCCCGCATCTGCCCGAGGTGGTTCCCGATCCCGGCCCTCAGTTCCGCCGCATCCAGCAGGTTCCGGCCGGGGGCGATGGCCCGGGGGCGTCGGCTGGCGGCGGCCCGGAGCAGCCTGGGGATATCCCGGTCGCGATCCAGGAAGGCGTCGTAGGCGGCCAGAAGGCCGCCGTGGATTCCGGAACCATCGTGCAAGGCAAGCACCTTCACCCGCCCCAACTGGGCTGGGGCGAGGCCGTCACGATGGAAGGCGGCAAGCTCCCGGCCGGACACCGCCTTGAACAAGCCCGCGGCCCAGGCGACCACGCCGGCCCAGGTTCCGGGCTGATAGGGGTTGTCGCCCAGGTAGTCGTCCTGGGCCTTGGCATCCCCGAGCGCCACCCCGTCGGGCCCCGCCGGGGCCAGGCAGGCCCGGCTGATCCAGGGGGAGGCCAAGGATGGGGTGATCCGGCCCCGGGCATCCATGGTTCCCGGGACCCACAAGGGAGCCAGGTCCGCATCGTCCACGGGCTGCCCGGTGTCCACCGCCGGCCTGAGCTGCAGGGGGCAGAACACCACCCCGATGGCTTCCGGGCCGGGGCCCAGGTCGATGGTTTCCCTGAGCCGGAGGAAGACCTGGGGATCCGCCTGGCCGGTCTCGTACTGCGCCACCTCCAGGGATACGGCATCCGCTTTGTTCAGATCGTCCGGGCCCAGGCCGAACCGCCTTTCGTCCGCCAGGCTGGCCCGCCAATAGTCCAGGATCCGGATGGAGACTTCCAGGTCGGTCACGACGCTCCCAAGTGCGTGCTGCTTTCGGCAAGTCTAGCGCCAGGTCGCTTCCCACCAACGTCAGGGTGGCAGCAAAGGGTCCGGTTCCGGCGGATGGTACTCTGATTCCTGATCGCCTCCGGGAGGAACCGCCGTGACCTGCATCCTGACCGAGACCCGCGCCTGGCTGGAGGACCGGTACCACCGGGCCGGATTGGGTCTGCCCCGTTTCCGGTGGGTGCGGCGGGAGGCGCCCGGCCTTTCGGCGTCCCCGGGCTCGGGCGCCCTGCTGGTGGAGGACCCTGAACTGCGGCTGCTGCTCCTGCTGCTCGACCTGGCCGGAACGCCCGGTCCGGAGGCCATGGCGGAACAGGTCCAGGGGGACCTCCAGGCCGCCTGGGGGCTGCGTTCCACCTGCCTTCCGGCCGAAGGCCCGGGGCTGCCCGGGGCGGCCGCGGCCTGGCGGGTGGCGGTGCATTGGCTGGGGGCGGCGGATCAGGAAAGCGGCTGGCGGGCCTCCATCCTCCACGCCCGGCAGAGCGGCTTCATCCTGGAGGAGATCCCGGTCAATGCCGCTTTTCCGGGGCCGGGGGAACTCCTTCGGCGATGCCTGGACCAGGGCGGTTTCCCCGTCCTGCTGCTGGCCACCCGCCAGGTGTTCCGCAAGGACGCCCGGGCCATGGACCTATGGGCCAGCGCCGACCGGCGGGTGCGGGACGCGGTGGCGGACCTGGAAGAGGCCGTTCCGGCGCCCAGGGCCCGGGCCATCGCCCGGGAACTGCAGGCCCTGGCCCGGCAGGAGATCGGCGGCGGCAACACCCTGCCGTCCGGGCCCCCCACCCGGCTGGGTTCGTTGAACGTCCAGAATGTGCGCGGGGTGCGCAATCTCACCCTCGAGCCCTGGCCAGGCGGCTCAGCGGTCCAGGCCTGGGTGGTGAGCGGCCCCAACGGCAGCGGCAAATCCAGCCTGGCCGAGGCGGTCTCCCTGCGGGCCTTCGGGGCCAGTGCCGGACTCTGTGCCTATCTGGCGGACGCCGACGTGAGCCGGGCCCGGAACGCCCAGGGCTACCTGGGGCAGTATCTGACTCCCGTGGACGGCGGGGTTCCCCGCTGCGGGTTCGACGGAGCCGCGGGGATCCTGACCCTGGCCGGCGACCTGGACAGCGCCCTGGAGGCCATGGCGGAGGCCGAAGGCACCCTCGCGCCCCAGGGCGGCCCGGCCGGCTTCCTGCACCAGCCGGGGGACGAACTGGGGGCACGCATGGCCCGGAGTTTTTCGGCCCTGGCGGTCCGGCTGGAGGCCCACGTGGAAGCGGGACGCAGGGCCGCGGGGGATTCCCGCACCGCCCTGGCCCGCAAGCACGGCATCAGTTCCGGCGTCCGGCGCCTGGATACGTTCCGGGAAAAGATCGTCCGCTCGGCCCTTGCCGCCGCCGTGGCCGGGCTGCCGCCAGGGCCGGCGGAGTTCCTGGCCTGCCGCGCGGCCCTGCCCGGGCCGGCCGGCGCTGCCGCCCGGGCCCTGCGGGATGCGTGGAGCCGGGTGGCCCAGGTGGAGGACGCGGTCCAGAGCCTGCTCAAACCGCGGCCGGGCCGGGAAGAGGATCTGGAAGGCGCGCTGCTGCCCCTGTTCACCGACCAGGAAACCCGGAGTCGACGGCTGGCCGAGCTGCTCGCGGAGTTCCGGTCCCTGGCCAATGGCCTGGCCCCGCCGGCCCTGGGCCTCGCCGCCAAGGCATCCCGGTGGGCCGAGTGGCTGGCCCGGCCCCGGGAAGCGCCTGCCCCGCCGGCGGCGGTTCCGGATGGGGCGGGGTTGGCGTTGGATACCCTGTTGGCGGAACGGGCCGCCCTAACCGAGGAAGGCCGGCGGACCCGTCCGGTCCATGACCACCTGGAGCAGGCCCTGGGGTTCATTCGTGACCACTGGCGGGACCGGCACCCCCAGGACTGCCCCACCTGCGGCTCCCATCTGTCCGGTCCGGTGGAACAGGCCGCGGCCGCGCTCCTGGCGGAGGCGGAGGCCCACCTCGGCAAGCAGCGGGAGACCTACGCCGCCCTGACCCGGCGGATCAAGGAGCTGGAAAGCCGGTCCCCGGACCCCACCGGCCAGGGCTGCCCGCTGTCCCGGGAAGGCCTGCAGCAGATCCGGTCGGCGCTGGAGGCTCTGCTCGGGCCGGGCATGTCCGCCGAGGAGCTGCTCCGGGACGAAACCGCCAGGCCGGCCGTGGTACGGCTCCTGGCCTATGCGGAAGCGCCCCCCTTGGCGGCGCCCCCCATTCCGGAAGCCGCCCCGGCGGCGGCCTGCGCCGGCAGCATCCTGGCCGGGTGGCGATCGGCGGAAGAGGCTTTGGCCGAGCCGGACGCCTGGGAACAGGTGGCCAAGGAGCTCACCCGGCGCCTGGCCCGGGTGGTGGGGGAGCACCTGCCCGCGACCCTGGAGGCCTTGTGGCGGGAACTGGCCGCGTGCCTCTCTCCCGCCCCCTGGCTGCTAACCGCCCAGCCGAGGTTCCAGGCCCGTACCCTCCGCGGCGCCAACCGGGTGGAGGTGGTGCTGGCGGCCCCGGACGGGGAACCGCGGCTGGCCCGCCACCTGCTCAACGATGCCCAGGTGAACACCCTGGGCCTGGCCTGGACCTTCTGCCAGCACCTGGTGCGGGCCCGGTTCCGCCATGCCTGGATGCTCCTGGACGATCCCGCCCAGGACATGGACCAGCCCGCCTATCGCGCGTTCTGCCGCTTCCTGGCGACGCTGCTGGGCCTGTACGAGGCCGGGGGCCAGCCCTTCACCCTGGTGCTTCTGCTCAACCAGGAGGACCGGGCCATGGACGCGGCCCGGGAGACCGGCCAGGGCCTCACCCTGCTCGGGTGGACCGGACGCCAGGAGGATGCCACGGTCCAGCGCATCACCCTGTTCGGGGAAGGGATCCGGAGCCCGCAACCCGGGGACCTTTGGGCTCAAACGGCCGGGTGAGCATTGGCCTTGCCTGCCTTATGATGGGGTCAAGGAAGATACGTGAAAAAAGTTGAAGTCAGTCGAGGTCTCCTGATCGGGCTGGTCGCCACCTGTGCGGCGGCGGTCCTGGCCATGGCCTTCTTGCTGGGCCGGGAATCAAGCAGGCCCCGGCCGGTTCCGGCCCTGGCCGCGCCGGCCCCGGACCTTCCGGCCACGGCGCCCCCGGCCGATCCGGCCGGGCCGGAACCGGCCCCGTTCCTGCCGGCGCCGGCCGGGGAAACGCCCCGCCCCCGACCCGTTCCGCCGGCCGCCACCGTGCCGCCCGGCGCGGAGGGTGATCCGGTCCGGACCGCGGTGGCCAGCTATTTCCAGGCCATCGACCGGATCCAGCCGGGCCAGCTGGGCGGGGATCCCGAGGCCATGGCCCAGGGGATCATCGAGGGGCTGGGCAAAGGGGATACCTCCGGGATCGACGGCATGATCCGGCAGTCGGAGACGGTCCGGGCCAAGCTGGCGGCCCTGGCCACGCCCGCCCCCTGCGTGGCCCACCACCAGGAGAGTCTCGGGGCCCTGGACGACAGCCTCAAGATCCTGCAATCGGTCCGGAATTCCATGCTGACGTCCAGCCCCGGCGCCCTGCCCCAGGACTTCGCCAGCCAGGCCAACCAGCTCCGGGAGCGGGCGGAAAAGCTCCAGCAGGAGGAAAAGACCCTGCGGGAACGCTACGGGCTGGCGCACTGATCCTGCCCATTTCTTAACGGAACGGGAGGCATTGCTGACACTTTCTTGATGGGGCCGGACCGAACCTGGGGTCAGCGCCACCGGATCCCAAGGGGACCCCGCCGCCCTACCAGGAGATGTTGCTTGTCCATCGGTCCGGAAAGTCCCAAAGAACCTCCCAACCCGCTCCCCGTTCCGCCCAGGCGGGGCATCGTCCAGGACCTCATCCCCCTGCGTTCCCGCAGGTCCGGCCCGGGTGGTGATGCCGGGCCGGATCCGGCCGCCGGCGGGAAGGTCATCATGAAATTCGGCGGCAGCTCGGTCGCGGATGCCGGGTGCATGCGCGAAGTGGCCGCCCTGGTGACGGCGGCGCTGCCCCGATCGCCCCTGGTGGTGCTGTCGGCCACGGCCAGGACCACCGACTCCCTGTTGGCGGCGGCCCGCCTCGCCGAGTTGGGTGACCTGGACGGGGCCCTGGTGATCCGCGGTGAGCTGCAGCTGCGCCATCGGGGCATCGCCGGGGAGTTGTTCCCGGGAGGTCTGCCCGGGGAACTGGATCAGGCCCTGACGGCCATGGATGCCGAGCTCGACCTCCTGCTCCGGGGGGTGGCCATGCTGCGCGAGCTGAGCCCGCGCAGTCTGGACGCCATCGCCAGCATCGGTGAACGGCTGTCCACCCGGATCCTGGCCGCCCACCTGCAGGCTGAATGGGTCGACGCCCGCACCGTGGTCCGCACCGACGACGGTTTCGGCTCCGCCCTGCCGCTGTTCCAGGAACTGTCGGCCCTGGCGGCCCGGAACCTCGCCCCCCTGCTGGGGCCGGGCCGGGCGGTGGTGACCCAGGGCTTCATCGGCGCCACCGCCGGCGGGGTCACCACGACCCTGGGCCGGGGCGGCAGCGATTTCAGCGCGGCCCTGTTCGGCGCCGCCCTGGGGGCCGCGGACATCCAGATCTGGACCGATGTGGAAGGCGTGCTCACCTGCGACCCCCGGGTGGTGCCCGGGGCCCAGCCCATCGCCGAACTGAGCTTCAAGGAGGCGGGAGAACTGGCCGCCTTCGGCGCCAAGGTGCTGCACCCCGCCACCATCAAGCCGGCCATGGAAGCCGGCATCCCGGTCACGGTGCGTTCGACGCGCCAGCCCAACGGCAGGTTCACCACCATCACCGCCGAGGTGCGCACTGGGCGGCCCATCACCGCCCTGGCCGAGCGCGGGCCGGTCACTCTGGTCACCCTCACCTGCGCCGATATGCACACCCAGAGCGGTTTTCTGGCCATGGGCAACCTGTTCCAGGCGCTCTCCCGGCACCGCATCGGCGTCGACCTCATCGCCACCGCCGAAGGCAGCATCTCCTTCACGGTGGAGGCCGGCCTGCCGCTGGAGGCCCTGCTCAAGGACCTGGAAGCCTTCGGAGCGGTGGGTGTCGCCCGGGACCGCACCATCGTGGCGGTGGTGGGCGAACGGCTCAAGCTCACCCCCGGGGTGACCGGCCGCTGTTTCGGGGCCCTGCGCGAAATCAACGTCGAGATGATCAGCATGGGCGCCAACGAGATCAACCTGAGCTTCGTGGTGCGCAGGGAGGATGCCACGGCGGCGCTGGTGGCCCTGCACGGCGCGCTGATCGAGAGCCCGATGCGGGAGGATGGCCGGCCCGCCAGAGGGCTGCCCCACCCCGAGCGCCGCCGGAGCACGAACATCGTCCAGTTCGGTTGACCTGGGGCGCGTGCACCCTGGTGGAATGAGCCCTCCCCTCACCCAGAACCCTTGAGCACCTGCCCCGCCGCCATGCGCACCAGCGACCTGGCCGGTTCCGAGGCGATCTCCTGGAGGGCGGTCGCCACCGGCCGCCAGAAGATGCCGTAGGTTTTGCACTCGCCATCGCTCACCGGACGGCCGGGAACCGCTTCCGCCTTGAACCAGAGAATGACCTTCACCCTGGAAGCGACCCCGTTCGACCGGACCTGGAGCCCGATCAGGCTGCCCAGGCGGGTCCGGTACCCGGTCTCCTCGAGGATCTCGCGCCTGGCGGCCGCGTCGGCGGGTTCCCGGGGCTCCACCCGGCCCTTGGGCAGGAGCCACGCTCCGGAACTCCGCTTCTGCAGGAGCAGGATCTGGGTCCGGCCGGGATCGAGCACCACGCCGCCCGCCGAAAGCACCCATTCGGCCGGCAGTTGCAGGCTCTGCGCGGCCAGAAAGGCGACGAGGCCCTTCTTCAGCTCCGCTCTCCCGGCCGCTCCGGCCCAGGCCGATAGTTCGCTGTCCGGATTGAGCAGTTGCAGCGCATTCAGGGTCGGCCTCGTCTGGCTCAGTACCCTTGGCATCAGGAAACTCCGCATTCCGCCGGCAGGATGACCCGGCTCTTTCCGCCCCCCAGCTTCTCCACCACGATCTGCACCGGGATGTGGGTGGCCAGCCCGTCCACGTGCGAGATGATCCCCACCTGCCGGCCCTGGGACTGGAGCTCGTCCAGCACCGACAAGGCGGTTTCCAGCGTCTCCGAGTCCAGGGTTCCGAACCCTTCGTCAATGAACAGGCTGTCGATGGGGGTATCGCTGGAGGAGAGGGAGCTGAGGCCCAGGGCCAGGGCCAGGGAGACCAGGAAGGTCTCGCCGCCGCTGAGGCTGTTGAGGGACCGGATCTCGTCGCCCATGTCCTGGTCGATGACCTGCAGTTCCAGCTCGTAGCCGGGGATGCGCTGCAGGCGGTAGCGCGGATTCAACCGGGCGAGCTGGTCGTTGGCGAAGGCGATGAGCGCCTCCAGGGTCAGGCTCTGGGCGTAGGTCCGGAACTTCTTGCCGTCGGCGGAACCGATCAGCTGGTTCATCTCCCGCCAGAGCTGGGCCCGGACCTCCTGGTCCCGGATCGTGCCGGCCAGCCGGGTCGCGTTCCGGCGGGCCAAATCGTCCCGCCTCAGGTCCGCCTGCACGCCGCCCAGGGCGAGCTTCAGTTCGTCCAGGGCGGCTTTCAGGGCCAGGGCCGAGGCGGCGAGGCTTTCCTGGGGCTGTTCAGGGCATCCCGAGACCCGGTGGGCCTCCAGGGCGTTCCGGTGCTCCCCGAGCACGGCCTGGGCCCTGGACCACGCGGTATCGATCGCCTGGAGTCCCGCCCGCTCCGTCTGGATCTGGCCGGGGGTCCAGGCCAGCAGGGCCTCCAGCTGTTCGGCGGGTTCCCCCCAAAGGCGCACCGCGGTTTCAAACGCATCCTGGGCCGCCTGGACCTCCACCGCCTTGCGGGTCAACTGGTCCTGCAGGGTGGCGATGGTGTTGCCCCGATCATCCATGGCCTTGCCGGCGGCCTGGGCGACGATCCGGGCCTGCTCCAGGACGGCCTCCGCCGTCTTCCGGGCGCCGGCCAGGGCCTGCTCGACCTCGAGCGCGTCCCGGCCGTCCAGACAGCCCCGGCGTTGCTCCTGGAGCCGGTCCAGGGCGGACCCGGCTTCCCGGTTCAGGGCCTGGCCGTCCAGGGCCAGGGCCCGCTTGGCGCTGGCGGCCACCCGCTCCCGTTCCAAGGTCAAGGCCAGTTCGCCGAGCTGCCGCTGCAGCTCCAGCCGGGTGGCTTCCGCCCCCAGACGCTTGCGGACCGCCGCCGCCAGCGTGGCCCGCAGGGCCGCGGGATCCCGCTCCAGCGCCGCCATGGCTTCCGGGTCCAGCAGCGGCGCCAGGGCCTCCGTCCGGGCTGCCAGCGCGCCGGTGAAGGTGGCGAGCTCGCTGGCGGATTCCGCCTGCCGGGCCTCCAGGCGCTGACCCTCCGAATCCAGGGCTTTGATCCGCGCCTCGACCTCCTTGCGCTGGCCTTCCGCGACCCGCAGCTCCTGTCGGAGCCCCTGGGCCCGGGTTTCCAGCCCCAGCAGGGCGGTCTCCCGTCCGGCGATCCCGGCCAGCTGGTCCCGCAGTCCCAGGATCCGTTCCCGGACCAGGGCCAGGGCC
>Ga0302193_10002197_pt1 | contig 16371 bp, 15 predicted proteins | sample II_Bog_E3_3_FD_200228 | JGI IMG/M metagenome (GOLD analysis project Ga0302193, IMG submission 200228) | Peat permafrost microbial communities from Stordalen Mire near Abisko, Sweden - II_Bog_E3_3 | ecosystem: Environmental > Terrestrial > Soil > Wetlands > Peat | place: Sweden: Abisko...
CCGGCTCGGCCTCGCGCAGCAGCGAGGCCAGCTCCTCGGGGTCCATCTCCTCCAGGGCATCGGCCGCCTCGTCGGGGGTGAGGGAGTCGAGGAGCTTCTGGCGCTCGGGACGCATCAGGTCCTCGAGCAGGTCGGCCAGCTCCCCGGGGCGCAGGCGCTCGAGGCGGGCGTTGGTGGTGCGGAAGCGCATCTCCGGCTCGTGGCCGGGCCCGGTCTCGTCGAACGGCTGGATCGACCCCCAGTCGATGACCCGTTCGGGGGTCGGGCGGAGGCGCCAGCGGGCCGGGCCCAGGCGCCGCAGCAGCGACTGGGCCGACACGTCCACCCCCACCAGGCGGATCCCCCCGAGGACCGGGGCCAGGTAGAGGTCGGCCGCCCGGATGACCTGCACCCCGTCCACGTCGACCAGCTGGTGGTCGAGCACCTGGTGGGCCAGGGTGACCTCGCCCTCCCGGGGCTCGAAGTCCCGGAGATCGAGCCGGGACGAGCGCAACAGGACCTGAGAGTGCTCGATGCGGTCGATGGCCGAAGCGTCCACGAAGGCCTCCCGCCGGCCGATGCGCACCACCAGGCCGGTCACCGGCGGATAGGTCTGACCGTCGCTCCACCGGCACACCACGTCGTCGAGCCGGCCGATCTCCGCACCGCCCTGGTTGCGCACGGGCCGGCCCACCAGGCCGGCCAGCGAGACGATGGTGTCCCGCACGGCCCGGGTGGCCAGCAACCGCTGCTCGCGGTTGGCCAGCCGGCGGCGGACGATGGCCCGACCCGACCCCGTGCTCCCGCCGGGCGCGCCGGGACCGCCGGGCGCGCCCGTGCCGCCCGTGCCGCCGGGCGCGCCGGGGCCGCTCCCGGCCTCCGGGGTGTCGTCACGGCGGCGGGTGGGCAGATACGGGCGGTGCAGGGAGAATCGCGGCATCGGGACCTCGTCGATCGTGTGCTCGGCGCCCCACCGGGTCCGGGATCGCCAGATCCCGGTCGTCAACCGCCCGCGGGCGCGGGCGCGGCGTACTCGGCAGGGTCGGTTCGGGCATCCTCCGGGGCGCGCCCACCACGGGGCTCCGGAGCACCGGGGCCGCGCCGTCGGGCGGCCGAATCAGCGCGGGGCCGGGGTCACCGAGGGGAGACGCGGGCGGGAGGATGAAGTGTGCTTCCCCGGTAACTGGGGGGTTCGTCCCGTTGCATGGGCCACACCTCCGATCCTCGTCGGGGGCCGCAGGGGGCCCGCCTTCCGTCAACCGCACCAGTCTACCGCCGTGCTCCGGGGTCGACGCCCCCGACCGGGACGGCCCCGTCGACCGCTGGATAGTGTCGTCCCCATGGACCTGGACTACCCACCCGAGACCGAGGCCTTCCGCTCGGAGATCCGGCACTGGCTCGAGGACAACCTGCCCGAGGGCTGGGGCACGCCGGGGTTCTCCCAGACCCGGGAGGAGCGCCGGGAATTCCTCCGCTCGTGGACGGCCACGCTCTTCGCCGGCGGCTGGATCTGCGCCTCGTGGCCCACCGAGTACGGCGGCAAGGGGCTGTCGCTCATGGAGTCCGTGGTCCTGAACGAGGAGTTCGCCCGGGCCGAGGCCCCGCTCCGGGCCGACTTCTTCGGCGACACCCTGGTCGGCCCGACCATCCTGCAGTGGGCCACCGAGGAACAGAAGCAGCAGTTCATCCCCGGCATCCTGAACGGCACCATCTCGTGGTGCCAGGGCTTCTCCGAACCCGACGCCGGCAGCGACCTGGCCTCGCTGGCCACCCGGGCCGAGCTCGACGGCGACGAGTGGGTCATCAACGGGCAGAAGGTCTGGACCACCCAGGCCCAGTTCGCCGACTACATCTTCCTGCTGGCCCGGACCGATCCGTCGGCCCCCAAGCACGCCGGGATCTCCTACCTCCTCGTCCCCATGAAGCAGCCCGGTGTCGAGGTCCGGCCCATCGAGCAGGTCGACGGCAGCGCCGACTTCAACGAGGTGTTCTTCACCGACGCCCGCTGCCCGGCGGCCAACGTGGTGGGCGGGCTCAACAACGGGTGGAAGGTGGCCATGACCACCCTGGGCTTCGAACGGGGATCGTCGGCCACCACCGGCCACCGCCGGTTCCTCCGGGAGCTCAACGCCGTCATCGACGCGGCCCGGGCCAACGGCCGCAGCACCGACCCGCTGGTCCGCCAGCGCCTGGCCACGGCGTGGTCCAAGGTCAAGATCATGGAGATCAACGGCTACCGCTCACTGACCGACACCCTCCACGGCACCCACCACATGGCCCGCCTGGGGGCCTGCAACAAGATGTTCTGGTCGGAGTTCCACAAGGAGACGATGGAGCTGGCCATGGACATCCTGGGCCTCGAGGGGCAGATCCTGACGGGCGGCCAGCAGTTCGAGGACGACGAGCGCCTCCGGCGGGGCCGGGCCGACTACCCGGTCTCCGACCTGCAGGCCTCGTTCTTCTTCTCCCGGTCCGAGACCATCTGGGGCGGTACGGCGGAGATCCAGCGCAACATCGTCGGCGAGCGGGTGCTCGGACTGCCCAAGGAGCCCAAGGTGGCCGAACCGGCGGGCGGCGCCCGGGGCTGAGCGGGAAGGCCACCGGGCCACCCGGCCACCCGGCCACCCGGCCACCCGGCCACCCGGCCACCCGGCCACCGGGCCACCCGGCCACCCGGCCACCCGGCCACCCGGTACCCCCGACCACCCGTCGTCCGATCGTTCCCGGGTGCCGGGGCCTAGGCTCGGGCCATGCCCCCGCCCGTCACGGTCGAACGGTCCCGTGCCATCCCCGTCGAGATCCACCAGGCCTACGACGGGACGCTGCCGGCCCCGCTCACCACGCTGTTCCGCCGTCGGTACGCCCTGTTGCCCCCGATCACCGGGGTCCGGGAGCAGGTCGGCCCGTGGGGTCGGGTCGACCAGTCGAGGATCATCGTCACGTCGGACGGCGGGACCATGCGGGAGGTGCTCACCGACCTCGACCCCCCGCACGGCTTCGGGTACCGGCTGACCGTCCTCACCGGTCCGATGCGGCCGCTGGTCGACCGGGTCGAGGGGCGGTGGGAGTTCACCCCGGCGGGCACCGGGACGCTGGTCACGTGGCGCTGGGTCCTCCAGCCACGTGCCGCCGGCGCACCCGTCCTCCCGCTCATCACCCGGATGTGGCTCGGCTACGCCCGCCAGGCCCTGGAGGAGCTCTCGGACCTGCTGGTCGACCCCGGGCCGCCGGGGGCACCGTAGTCTCGGGCGTGGCCGGCAACGACGGTCAGGCCGCACTGCGGACCCTGCGATCGCCCGGGGGGCGGTGGGTCATCGCCGCCACCGTGCTCGGCTCGGCCATGGCGGCCATCGACGCCACGGTGGTGGGGATCGCCCTCCCGACCATCGGCCGGGAGTTCCACTCGACCTTCGGCGAGCTCCAGTGGATCGTCACCGGCTATTCGCTCTCCCTGGCCGCCCTGCTCCTGCTCGGAGGTTGGCTGGGCGACCGGTACGGCCGTCGTCGCGTCTTCGGCATCGGTGTCGTCTGGTTCGTCGCCATGTCCGTGGCCTGCGCCCTCGCCCCCGACGCTCCGGTCCTCATCGTGACCCGGGTACTCCAGGGGGTCGGCGCCGCGCTACTCACCCCGGGGAGCCTGGCCATCATCCAGAGCTCGTTCGTCGACGACGACCGTGGGAGCGCCATCGGCACGTGGTCGGGGCTCGGGGGCGTGGCCACGGCGGTGGGCCCCCTGCTCGGGGGCTATCTCGTGGCGGCCGCCTCGTGGCGGTGGATCTTCCTCATCAACCTCCCCATCGGTGCCGCCGTGCTGGTGCTGTCCGTCCGCCACGTCCCCGAGTCGCGGGACCCGGCGATCTCGGGTCGTCCGGACGTCGTCGGTGCCGTGCTCGCCGTCCTGGCCCTCGGTGGCGTCACCTTCGGCCTCATCGAGGGACCGTCGATCGGCTGGTCGTCCCCCGTCGTCATCGCCATGGTCGCCCTCGGCACCCTGGCGGCCGTGGCCTTCGCCCTGGTCGAGCGGGTCCGGTCCAGCCCCATGCTGCCGCTCACCCTGTTCCGGAACACCCAATTCAGCGCGACCAACGCCGTCACGTTCGTGGTCTACGGCGCGCTCGGGGTGACCCTCTTCCTGCTGCCGATCGACCTGCAGGTGGTGGGCGGCTACTCACCGCTCGAGTCGGGCGTGGCCCTCCTCCCGCTCACCGTCATCATGTTGGCCCTCTCGGCCCGGTCGGGTCGACTGGCCCACCGCATCGGCCCCCGCCTGCCGATGAGCGTCGGACCCTGTGTGGTCGGGGTCGGCATGGCCCTCTTCGTGCGGTCCTCGGGGTCGTCCTCCTACCTGACCGGGGTGCTACCCGCCGTCATCGTCCTCGGGCTCGGGCTCGCCGCCACGGTGGCCCCACTGACGGCGACCGCCCTCGGCTCCGTCGCCGACGGCCACTCCGGCGTGGCGTCCGCCGTCAACAATTGCGTCGCCCGCCTCGGGGGCCTGCTCGCCATCGCCGCCATCCCCCCGATCGCCGGGATCTCCCCGACCAGCTACCTGCACCCGGGCCGGTTCACGCCCGGCTTCCGGCACGCCGTGCTCATCGCCGGCGGTCTGTGCGTCCTCGGTGGGCTCCTGTCCGCCGTGCTGATCCGCAACCCGTCGCCGGAGGAGGGGCCGCTCCTCCACGACGACACCGCCGTGGCCCCCATGCCCTGCGTGAACTGCGCCGTCGACGCCGCGCCGTTGGTGTCCAGCGTGCCCTCCGGCACGGTGGCCGGCAACCGGTGACCCGGGCGGACACCGCACGTCCCGACGGTGGCGGACGGCCCCGCCCATCCGTCCGGCGGTCAGTGGCCGGTGCGCTCGCGGTGGGCGCACCCCGGCCAGCAGCAGGGCCGCCGCATGCCGTCCTCCAGCTCCTCGCGGGTCCGGCGGATCCGGCGCTCGCGGGTGGTCTGCTGCTTGGCGTCCTCCACCCAGCAGATGAACTCGTTGCGGGCCAGCGGCGTGATGTCCTTCCACGCCTCGAGGGCCTCGGAGTGGGCCACCAGCTCCGTGCGCAGGTCGCCCGGCAGCCGGTGCACCACGCCGCCGGACAGGCGCGGGCCGCTCACGCCGCCCCCGACGCCCCGGTGGGCCGGCCGTCCAGTTCGGGCAGCGCCAGCACGCCGTCGTCCCCCACCGCCGCCTCCAGGGGAGCCACGGTGCCCCCGCCCACCCGCACCTGGTGCCGCCAGGCCAGCACGGCGGCCGACAGGACGGTGGCCACAGCGCCCACGGCGATGGCGATGCGGGGGTTGGTGGCCTGGGCGATGGCCCCGACCAGCGGGGCCCCGATGGGGGTCGACCCGAGGAAGGCCATGGCGTAGAGGGCCATCACCCGCCCCCGCATGGAGGGGTCCGCCTCGAGCTGCAGACTGGCGTTGGCCGTGGCGATGAACCCGATGGACGCCGCTCCCATGAACACCAGCAGCACGGCGGCGAAGACCTCGGACGGGGCGACGGCCACCGCGGCCATGAGGGCACCGAACACCAGGGCCAGGAGCTGGAGCAGCCTCGGGGTGGGTCGCGACCGGTGGGCCACCACCAGGCCGCCGGCCACCGCGCCCACCCCCATGCACGAGGTGAACAGGGCGAACGTCCCGGCCCCGCCGTCGAAGGTGGTCTTGGCCAGCAGGGCCAGGGTGACGGTGAAGTTGTAGGCGAAGATCCCGATCACGGCCATGGCCAGCAGGGTGTTTCGCAGGGCGGGGGTCCGCCACACGTATCGGAAGCCCTGACGGACCTGACCCTTGGCCCGCTCCACGGCCTCGGTCGGGTGGAGCTCCGAGGTCCGCATCAGCGAGAGCCCGATGATCACGGCGACGTAGGACACGGCGTTCACGAAGAAGCAGGCGTCCAGTCCGAGCACCACGATGACCACCCCACCGATGGCCGGCCCCACGATCCGGGAGGCGTTCATGACCACCGAGTTGAGGCTCACGGCGTTGGGCAGGTCGTCCCGGCCCACCATCTCCATAACGAAGGTCTGGCGGGCGGGGTTGTCGAAGACGTTGACGAAGCCGAGCAGCGCGGCCAGGACGAACACGGTCCACAGATGGACCATCCCGGCGGCGTCCAGGAGGCCGAGGACCAGGGCCAGGATGCCGCCGCCGGCCTGGGTGACGTAGAGCAGGTGCCGCTTGTCCATCCGGTCGGCCACCAGGCCCCCCCACGGCCCGAAGAGGAGCATGGGGAGGAACTGCAGACCGACCACCATGCCGAGGGCCACCCCGCTGTTGTCGGTGATCCGCAGCACCAGCCAGGCTTGGGCCACCGACTGCATCCACGTCCCCGACACCGAGATGAGCTGCGCCGTGAAGTACAGGCGGTAGTTGCGGATCCTGAGGGAGTGGAAGGTGCGGCCGACGGCCACCCGGAGGGAGGTCACGGTGCCTCCGCGTCGCCCAGCCGCTCGAGCAGCTCGGTGAGGTGGCGTAGTGCGGCCCGGTCCCCGGCGTCCAGTCCGTGGATCTGCCCGGCCAGGTAGGCGTTCTTGCGCGACCGGTTCTCCCCGAGGGTGCGCCGCCCGCCGGAGGTGAGCCGCACCCGGGTCACCCGGCGGTCGTTCGGATCGGTGGCCCGCTCCACCAGGTCGAGCTGCTCGAGCCCGGCCACGATCTTGGTCATCGACGGGGGCTGGACCGACTCACGCTCGGCCAGCTTCCCGAGCGTCGGCGATCCCAGGAGGTCGATGGAGGCCAGCGCCGAGGCCTGCGACTGGGTCAGTCCACCGACCCCGTGCTCACGCAACCGGCGGTGCAGCCGGGTCACGGCCAGACGGAGACGGGCCGCCAGCTCGGTCTCCCCCGGGTCGGCCTCCACCACCACCGGCCCCGCAACCGGCCCTGGCCCTGGCCCTGGCCCTGGCCCTGGCCCTGGCCCTGGCGCCACCGTGACCGGCGCCACCGGCCCCGGCACCACGGTGCCCGCTGACCCCGTCCGACCGGTCCCGGAGGTGGTCTGCGTGCCTGCGGCGGTTCCCATGTCCGCCAGTATAGTTAGTTTGACTAACTAACGCAATCCCCGGGTGGGGCGGCCGGATCCCGGGGCGCCAAATCCGTCAGGACCCCAGTCCGGCCAGCTCGGGCACCTGGTGCAGGGAGGTGATGACCGGTCCGTCCCAGCCGTGGTCGAAGTCGTAGACCAGGGCGTCAGCGGCCTCGGCCCCGGCGAGACGCACGGCCCGCATACCCAGTGCTCGGGCCCCGGTGAGCTCGTGGGAACCGCCGTCGCCGACGTAGAGCACCGCGGCCGGGTCGACGCCCAGCCCGTCGCAGGCGTGGACGTACATGGCCGGGTCGGGCTTCTTCACCCCGAGGGACACCGACAGGGCCGCGACACCGACCACTCCGGCCACCGGCAGGCGGTCCCAGATCTGGACCAGCTCGTGGGTGCAGTCCGAGACCACCCCGACCGGGACCGACGCCGCGGCCAGGTGCTCGAGTACGGCCAGCGACTCGGGACGGTAGGCCGAGGCGAAGCGCCACTCGAGCTCGGTCCGGTGGGCGCAGGCCGCCGCCAGCTGCCCGTCGTCGGGACGGCCGCCGCACCGCCGGGCCATGTGGGCCAGCGTGGCCCGCTGGTCGCCCAGGACGCCCGTCGACCGCTCGGTGAACGACCCGGTGAGCGCCGTGAAGAACGCGTCACCGTCCAGGCCGAGGATCTCGGCCACCTCGTAGGTCCCCTGCCGGCGCTCGTCGACGGACGACTGGACGGTGAGGGTCCCGAAGTAGTCGAAGAGGACCGCCCCGACCGGTACGCCGACCCCCGGGAGCGGCGGTCTGGTCCCGGTGCCGGTCCCGGTCCCGGTCCCGGTCCCGGTGCCTGTGCCTGTCCCTGGGCTCACCGGCGGTCCGGTTCAGAGGCTCGGGACGTACCCGCCGCGGCCCTGGGCCTGGCTCTCGAACGGGTCGGCGTCCTCGTCGACGCCCCCGATCACCTCGGTCACCCAGTCCAGCCGGTCGTGGAGGATGCGCTCGACCCCACCCTGGAGGGTGGACGAGCTCACGGCGCAGGAGCTGCACGCCCCCTGCAGCTGCACCTCGACCACGCCCGTCTCCACGTCGGCGCTGAGCAGGGCCAGGTCGCCGCCGTCGGACTGCACGGCCGGCCGCATCAGCTCGATGAGCCCCATGAGCTGGCCCAGGCGCTCGGATCGCTCTTCCTCGGTCAGCCCGCCCGGTTCGTCTGGCACCCGCACCTCCGTCTCCGCCCTGCCCCGGCGGCAGTGCGTGCCACCAGTCTGCCGCGGCCGGGCCACCGGCCGAACGCGCCGCCCGGACGCACCGGTCCGCGACGTTGGTTACTGTTCGGTCATGACCGGGGAGCCAGCCACCCCCGCACCAGGTCGGGTGCAGATACCATGGGACGTGCCCATGGTTCCGCCAGCCAACCCACTGGGGCCGGTGGGACTCATCCTCCCTACGCTCCCCCAGCAGACGATGCCCCGGTGGGCCGCGTCGTCCCCCCGTTCATCCCTGCCCGGGGCCCTGCCGGCGACGGGCACCGGATTCCCCGACGCCGCCTCCGAGCTCGCCGCCATCTGCGTCGAGGCCGAGCGCCTGGGCGCCGGGGCCCTGTGGGCCTGCGACCACATCTTCTGGCACCGCCCGGTCCTCGAGTGCCTGACCTCGCTCACCGTGGCGGCGACAGCCACACGCAGCGTCGCCCTCGGGTCGTGTGTGCTCCAACTGCCCCTCCGCAGCCCGGCCATCGTGGCCAAGGAGGCGGCCTCGCTCCAGCTCCTGTCGGGCGGGCGGCTGGTCCTCGGCGTCGGTGTGGGCAGCCACGTGGGCGAGTACGAGGTGCTCGGGGCCGACTTCGCCACCCGGGGCCGGGATCTCGACGCCGGCATCGTCACGCTGCGGGAGTCCTGGGCCAGTGGCCAGGGAGTGGACACCGGCGACCTCGAGGCCGGCGGGGCCGAGCGTTACCGCCAGCTCCCGGCGCCTCCCCCGGTCCCGGTGTGGGTGGGTGGTTCGTCCGAGGCCGCGCTACGCCGGGCCGCCCGCCTGGCCGACGGCTGGATCCCGCTGTTCGTGGAGGTCCCGGACTACGCCACGGCTCTGGAGCGGCTGGCCAAGGAGACCGACCGGGCCGGTCGGCCCGCCGGCTCGGTGACCCCGGCCATCGTGCTGTTCGTCTCGGTCGACGACGACGACGTGGACGCCGGCCGCCAGCGGGGTCTCGAGTGGATGTCGTCCCTCTACGGCATCCCGGCCAAGGCCTTCGCCCGGCATATGGTGGCCGGCACATCGGCCCAGGTGGCGGCCACGGTGGCCGAGTACCTGGCCACCGGGGCCCAGCACGTGGTGATCTACATCACCGCCGACGACCCGCTCCCCCAATTCGAACGCCTGGTCGACGCCCTCGGGGCGGACGGCATCCAGGCCCGACGGTAACGAGGACTTCGATGATCGGATCAGCACACATCACCGGCACCGGGATCGTCCCGATGAACCGCCGGGACCGCACGGCGGAGGAGATGGCCCACCAGGTGGTGGCCGAGGCCCTGGCCGATGCCGGGGTCGACCCGGCCACGGTCAACCTCGTGGTGTTCGGCAACGCCACGGCCGGCCGCCTGCTCGACCAGGGCTGCATCCGTGGCCAGTCCTTCCTCCGCCGGGCCGGGCTGCGCAACGCCGGCATCGTCAACGTCGACAACTCCTGTGCCGGCGGGGCCTCGGCCCTCCACCTGGCCACCCTGGCCACCGTGGCCGGGGCCGGCACGGTCCTGGCCGTCGGCGTGGAGAAGATGTGGACCGGCGACCGGGCCGAGACCCTGGCCGGCATCGAGGACGGCGTCCCGCTGGTGGACCGCATCCAGATGCACGAGGAGCTGGAGAACCCGTCGGGCTCGGTCCTCATGGGCCTGAACGCCCGCTGGTGCAAGGCCCAGATGGAGGAGCGCGACGCCACCCCCGAGCAGTTCGCCGCGGCCACGGTCAAGGCCCGACGCCACGCCGCCCGCAACCCCGACGCCCAGTTCCAGTCCGAGGTCACCCTGGAGGAGGTCCTGGCCTCCCCCACCATCGTGTGGCCCCTGACCCGCCTCATGTGCTCGTCGTTCACCGACGGGGCGGCGGCCGTCGTCCTCTCGCCCACCCCGGCACCCCGGGCGCCCCGCATCGTCTCCAGCACCATCCGGTCGGGCAACGGCGACCTGGACTACCACGAGCGCCTGGCCGAGACGGCGGCGGCGGCGTGGGACGACTCCGGGGTCGACCCGTCCGACATCGACGTGGTGGAGCTCCACGACGCCACCAGCGCCGAGGAGCTGTACGCCCTCGAGTCGCTGGGCTTCTTCAAGCCCGGGGACGCCGGGCCGGCCACGCTGGCCGGGGACACCACGGTCGGCGGACCGGGGGTCACGGTCAATACCAGCGGTGGGTTGGTCGGGCGGGGCCACCCCCTCGGCGCCACGGGCATCGCCCAGGTGGTCGAGCTCACCACCCAGCTGCGCGGCCACGCCGGGACGCGCCAGGTCGAGGGGGCCCGGCTGGCCGCCGCGGCCAACACCGGTGGGATCATGGGGACCGATGCGGCGTTCATCGGCATCCACGTCCTGGAGATGAGCTGACCACATGCGCGTGAACCGAGGGGGCATCGTCACCGGCTGGGGCATCGCCGTGCCCGACAAGATCCTCACCAACGAGGATCTGTCGGCCCGTATGGACACCAGCGACGAGTGGATCGTGGAGCGGACCGGAATCCGCCAGCGGCACATCGGCGGGACCACGTCGGGACTGGCCATCGAGGCCGGGCTGGCCGCCCTCGAGCGGGCCGGGCGCCGGCCCGACGAGATCGACGCGGTGATCCTGGCCACCACCACCCCCGACCAGATCGTCCCGGGGACCTCGGCCACCGTCCAGGACGGGATCGGCGTGCCCGGCGGGGCCTTCGACGTCAACGCCGCCTGCTCGGGGTTCGTCTACGCCCTCACCGTGGCCCACGGGCTGCTGGCCGTCGGGGCCGAGCGCCTGCTGGTCATCGGGTCCGAGACGCTGTCACGGATCACCGACTGGGACGACCGGTCGGTGGCCATCCTGGTGGGCGACGGGGCGGGCGCCGTGGTGCTCGAGGCCGTCGACGGCCCCGGGCAGCTGCTCTCGTGGAACCTGGGGGCCGACGGATCGCTGCGCCACCTGCTCAAGTGCGACCACGGCGGCTACCTCTACATGGACGGCAAGGAGATCTTCCGCAAGGCCGTCCGGGTGGTCGTGGAGTCGGCCGAGCGGGCCATCGCCGAGGCCGGGCTCACCCCGGCCGACATCGACCTGCTGGTCCCCCACCAGGCCAACCTGCGGATCATCACCGCAGCCTGCCAGCGGCTGGGCATCGACGAGGACCGGGCCGTCGTGGTGATCGACCGCTACGGCAACACGTCGTCGGCCTCCATCCCCCTGGCCCTGGCCGACGCCCTGGAGACCGGGCGCCTGACCGAGGGCAAGCACGTCCTGCTGACGGGGTTCGGCGGGGGCATGACCTGGGCCAGCGCCGTCCTCCGCTGGGGTGGCTGAGCCGACCGTGCCCGTCCCGTCCACCGCCCCGACCCTCGTGGTGCTGGCCGCCGGCCTGGCCCGCCGCTACGGCGGCTGCAAGCCCCTGGCCCCCGTCGGGCCGTCGGGCGACGCCGTGATCGACCTGGTGGCCAGCGACGCCCTGGACGCCGGGTTCGGGCGCATCGTGCTGGTCCTCCACCCCGAGACGGGGCCGGCCATCCGGTACCACGTGCGCCGGTGCTGGCCCGCCGAGGTGCCCATCGACTTCGCCGTGCAGCGGGTGCCCCTCGGGACCACCCACGCCACCCTGGCCGCCCGTGACCTGGTGGACCCCTCGGCCCCGTTCGCCATCGCCAACGCCGACGACGTCTACGGGTCGGCGGCCATGGGCTCCCTGGTGACCCAGCTCACCGGCACCCCCGAGGAGCACGCCCTGGTGGGCTTCGAAGTCCGCAACACCGTGGTGAGCGACGACCCGGTGACCCGCGGGGTCTGCGAGGTCGACGCCCGGGGCTTCCTCCGGTCCCTCGACGAGCGCAAACAGGTGGCCCGGACGGACGGCGGGGAGCGGTTCACCGTGGGCGACGGACGCCAACCCACCTCGGTGCCCGGGGACAGCCTGGTGTCGGTCAACCTGTGGGGCTTCCAACCGGGGATGTGGGACGAGCTGGCGAAGGCCATGGCCGAGTCGGGGCTCGACGAGGAGACGGCCCTCGGGGCCGGGCCGTTGGCCGGCGGTCACCCCGAGGTCCTCCTGCCCGTGGTGGTGGGCGACATGGTCGCGGACGGGCGGGGGTTACCGGTGCGGGTGCTGGCCACCGACGCCCGGTGCATCGGGGTGACCCATCCCGACGACCTCCCGGTGGCCCGGGCCGAACTGGCCCGCCAGGTGGCGTGGGGGACCCGCGACGACCGCCCGTGGAGATCGCTGCGGCCCTGACGGTGTCCCGGCGGCCCGGCCCGGCGTCCCGGCGGCCCGGGCGACGGCAGCGGTAGGCTGGCCGGGGAGAACGATGACCCGCACCCGACGCCTGTCCATCAGTCTGGCCCTCAACCTCGTGCTGGTGGTCGTGCAGGTGTCGGTCGCCGGGATCTCCCACTCCGTCGGCCTGCTGGCCGACGCCGGCCACAACCTGACCGACGTCTTCGCCCTGGCCCTCTCCCTGGTGGCCGTGCGGCTGGCCCTGCGGCCGGCCAGCGCCGAGCGCTCGTTCGGCAACCACCGGGCCACCATCCTGGTGGCCCTGGCCAACGCCGCGGTGCTGGCCGTGGTGACCATCGCCATCGTGGTGGACAGCGTCCACCGGTTGAACCATCCCGAGCCGATCCGGGCCGGCATGGTCGTGGCCGTGGCCGCGGTGTCGATCCTGGTGAACGCCGCGGCGGTCCTGCTCCTCCACGACGGCACCGGCGACCTCAACATGCGCTCGGCCATGCTGCACATGGCCGGCGACTGCCTGTCCTCGCTGGCCGTGCTGGTGTCGGCCACCGTGCTGGTGTTCGTGCCCTCGGCCCAGTGGCTGGACCCAGCCGCCGCCCTGGTGGTGGCAGCCATCATCATGGTCGGGGCCGCCGGGGTGGTCCGCAGCAGCGTGTCGGTACTCCTCGAGTCCACGCCGTCGGACATCGACCTGGACGAGCTCACCGCGGTGATGAGCGGGACCGAGGGCGTCGCCGAGGTCCACGACCTCCACGTCTGGAGCCTGTCCAGCGAGGTCCGGGCCCTGTCGGCCCACGTCGTGGTGACCGGTCACCCCACGCTGGAGGAGGCCCAGGTGGTGGGCGACCGGGTGAAGCGGGCCGTGGGGACGCCGTTCGCCATCGCCCACAGCACCCTGGAGCTCGAATGCGAGCGCTGCGTGGACGACCAGGGCGACCCCTGTGCCATGGACACCCCCGAGGTGGTGACCCACGGGGCGGAGCACCACGCCCACTGAGGACGGCCGGGGCCCGGTGGTCGGCGGCCCGGTGGTCGGCGGCCCGGTGGTCGGCGGACCGGTGATCGGCGGCCCATGGTCGGCGGCCCGGTGGTCGGCGGCCAGTGACCCGGTGGCCGGTGGCCCGCACCCGGCGGTCACCTGCCCCCGGACGCGACGCAGCCCCGAGTAACCGGTCGGTCGAAACCTTCCGTGCTCCTCGGGGCTACGCGTCGGTGGGCCCAGCTGCCCTCGCCACGCCGTGTCGGACGACGCAACGGTGGGCCTCGTCCCGTTCCACCCCGGAGGGCTTCCCGGTCCGAACCGAACCACCTGCCCGGGGACCTACGGCCCCACCGGCCTCAAGTTCCGGGCCGTGAGGCCCTTCCCCCTCGCCGCGATGCGCCGGCTCGATGGCCCGGCCTTGCGGCCGCACCTCGTCACCTCCGCACACCTCCGATCCGCCGGTCGGACCCGGAGGTCCTCCCTCGTCATCATCGGTCAGGTTCCGGCTGCCCGACAGGTCTTGCGACCTTTGCGCACCCTCCCCTGGCTTCCAGTGGAGCTTCGGTTTCCCGAACTGGGAACACTCTGCGCCGACGGCAAAACAAGGTCAAGGGGCTTCGACGAAATCCCTATGTTGTCCCCAATATTTCTCCCGACATCCCCAGCCTCGTCCGGGCTATCCACCGGTAATCCCCAGACGACGGGCCGACCGGGCGGGTGCGGCGCGGCCGGTGGCCCTGTGCGAGGCCGGTGCGGCCGGTGCGGCGGGTGTGGCTCAGCCGGCGACCGGGCGCCCGTGGCGGTCCACCCCGCACAGCCGCCGCCAGCCGACCGGGATGCGGCCCGGCCGCAGCACGCCGCCGTCCACCAGGGCCCGCAGGACCGAGGAGGTGGCCTCGTGCCGGAGGGCCACCCGGGACGGGCTGGCGTTCATGGCCCGCCAGGTCGCCCAGGCCGGTAGCCCCACCACCGGGTAGACGCCGGGGTTGATCATGCCCTCGAACATCGTCCGGATGACCGCGGGCAGGGCGTAGCGCACCGTCCAGCGGTCGGTCGGCGACGCCTCGGCCCACAGCTCGGGGAGCACGGAGCGGGCGAAGGAGAGGTGCCGGGCCTCCTCCATGCGGTGGTACTTGTTCACCGCCCTGACGAACGGGTCGGTGTCGGGGTGATCGGCCAATTTCTTCTGGAGCAGGTCGGGGATCTCCTCGCCCGCCAGGACCAGGACCATGAGCGGGGCCGGCCGGTGGGCCAGGCGCCGGGTCACCGTCCGGAAGGCGAAACGGGCCAACCGACCGGCGAAGGCATCGGCCGCCTGCGGGTCGATCTGCTCGATGAGCCGGATGAAGAGCCGGGAATGGCGGGTCTCCTCACCGATCTCGTGGAGCATGTAGACGACACGGGGGTCGACCAATTCGGGGGCGTTGGCGATGCGGTCCGAGAACCCGGCCATGAGGACGGCCTCGAAGCGGATCCCCGAACTGGCCACCGAGGCGATCTCCTCTCGTGAGAGTGCGGCCCACTGGTCCTCGGTCAGCCGGACGTCCAGGTCGGCCAGGGTCGAGAGCTCCCGGGGGACGAGGCGGCCCTCGCCGACGGCACCGGGCACATCGGTGTCGGGCTCGATCACCCGGCGTTGTGACGCTGTGTTCAGACGCTCGATCCGCTGGACGGTGGCCACGGTGGTCGTGGTGGACGGGGCGTCACCGGTGGTCCGGTGGGTGGTGTCGGTGATGGTCATGAAGACCTCCTCCGTGTCGGGGTCAGGGGTGTGACGGTGCCCGGGGCCTCTGCGGCCCGGGTCGCCGGTTCGTCGTCGGTGTCGGTGCCGGTGTCGGTGCCGTCGGCCAGCCAGGTCCCGGCCGTCCCCAGGGTCTCCACGGCCGGGAGGCCGTCGCACAGGAGGGAGGTCAGGTACCCGCACAGTCGGCTGCGGGGCAGCGTGCCCCGGTCGAGCCACCAGTCCCCGGCGGCCTGGACCATGCCCACGATGCCGTAGGCCCATGCGTCGGCCGGGCCCGAGTCCTGGCCGGCGGCCCGGAGGCCTTCGCCCAGCACGATGGCCACCTGGCGGCTGGTCCGGTCGATGAACTCGTTGATGTTCTCCTCGACGTTGCCGCTGTCCCGTCCCGGGCCCCGCACCAGGAAGCGGTAGACCTCGGGCTCCGACTCGATGAAGGCCAGGTAGGTGTCGATGGTCGTGGCGATGAGTTCCCGGGGCGTCACGTCGGCGTGCAGGGCCTCCTCGAGGCCCTCGGTGACCTGCAGGAAGCCGAATTCGGCGATGGCCGCCACCAGGCCCGCCCGGTCGGTGAAATTGCGGTAGAGGATGGGTTTGGTGACCCCGGCCTCGGCGGCCATGCGGTCCATCGAGGCACCGGGCCCATCGCGCCGGATGACGGTGATGGCCGCCGCCACCAACTCGGCCCGTCGGGCGTCGCGTTTCGCCTGGCGGCCGGCGGACAATCCCACGTCGGGGGTGGCCCGGATGATGCGCTGCGCACCACGTGCCGCTACTCCCCGGACCTTGCGTACCATGTTACCCAGAGTAACGTTACCGGGGGTAACAAGTCAAGGCCCACCCACGGCGGGACGGGTCTCCGGTGCCCGGGGCGTCATGCCTGACCGCACCGGGGCTTACTTCGCCATCATGAACGAGACGGCGAGCACTCCGAAGTCCGTGACGGCGACCGACGATATCCACCGATTCGAGCGGCCGGATGGCCACGGACGACAACCCGTCACCTCCGGATGGCGTCGCGCGACGGATACGGACGTGCGGACCGCATCCGGGCGTTCCGACACCGACCCCGCTGCAGTCCCCCGTCGCCCCTGTCACCGACCCCGTGGCCTCGGACATGTGGGCGACGGAGCGATGTCCTGTCAGACCGCCCGTCAGTCGAAGAGCGACCCGGTCGTCCCCGGTCCCGAC
>Ga0302193_10002202_pt1 | contig 16342 bp, 13 predicted proteins | sample II_Bog_E3_3_FD_200228 | JGI IMG/M metagenome (GOLD analysis project Ga0302193, IMG submission 200228) | Peat permafrost microbial communities from Stordalen Mire near Abisko, Sweden - II_Bog_E3_3 | ecosystem: Environmental > Terrestrial > Soil > Wetlands > Peat | place: Sweden: Abisko...
CCACCAGCCGCTCGATCTCCGCACGGCTACGACGACCAACCAACACTCCGGCGTCCACACTCATGACCAGAGTTCATCACAAACACTATCCCGCTTACAGGTGTGTTGCTCGGTCGCTTACTGCGGACTCGCCTGCCAGTGCCGGGAGTCAATCTCCTCCACGGCATCGAAGTCCGTTCCCTTCGGCAACGCCTTAATCAGGAGGATCCACTCCGGCGCATTCTCGGCAGGCTCGAACTCCCGAAGTGCATACGTGGGTCGCAGAGTCTCGTTGTAATCGGGGAGCGGAAGTTCGAGAGACGTCGGCAATGCAGGTGCACCGGGCGCACCGTAGAGGTCGCTCCGTGACCAGCCAAGTGCGCTCTCCGCGAACTCCGGGAAGTCGGATACCTCGGGAATCGGCTCCCCATCGCCACCGGTCGGGAGCGCTTCGAGAAAGTTACGGTGCTCTGGGGCAAAGTTCTGATTGACTCGGACACTCGCATCCAGCATTGCCGGGATGGACACTACGAGGCCGACGGGCTGGACATAACCCAACCACTCCTGGTGCGCGAGAATCGCCGGATCTTTAGCCATGGGTCATCTCGAAGTCGGCCAGAGGTACACGAGGCCGACGGGTTCAATGCGCTTGGCGCGTACTTCATAGAGTCCACGGATGCGCTCTGGTTCCGTGGTCAGTTCGGTTTGGAGAGCGATCAGCCGCTGATTCCAGTAGCGGCGGTTCGACTCTAGTTGGCGTTTCTCCTCATCAGGGAATGCCAGGGTCAACTGCGGCGATCGGTCGTGGCGCTCGATGGTGCTCTCAATGTGCTTTTGCTGAAGCTCCAGAATCTCCCGCATCGCCTTCGACTCCGCGTCGGCTCGCTTCTCCAGCTTGGCAGCGGCGTCGCGAGCATACTCTTCCGCTCGCGCTTCCAAGTGGGGCAGCAACTCGTGAACGTCGGCGGACGCCGCCACCTGCAACTGTCGAATGACGACGTCTGGGACGTGACGTTCGTGCTTCTCCAGGAGAGCTTCATTAAGCAGGCTTAGGGTCTTGGATTCGGCTTCCCGGCTGTAAGGAGACAGCCCGCCTTTGCGCACAGCCGGATCGACCCAGCGGGCCGTAATGGGCACCAGCTCCTCGTGGAGTCGCGCGGCACCGGGACCAAAGAGAGAAAGGCGACCGAGAAGAAGAACGCGGGGCACAGCGTCAGTGCTCTGAGCCATGCAAGCTCGCGAGAGATCGTGGTAGACGAAACCCTGGGCTGTGAAACGTGAGAGCAGGCGCTGAACAGCTCTCTGCTCCAGATGCAGTTGCACCACCTCGTTCGTGACAACGCCGGGATCCTCAAACACTACCGGCCTGATTGGAGACGAGCGTCGCCACTCCCATAACTTCTGATCGCGCGGACGAGGCTCTCGAAGGCTGTCCATGGTTTCGGCCCACGTTGGGTCGGCACCGTCGCGCTGGTCCATGGCGGGAAATACGCAGCGCACGCCGCTAGTATCACCCGGCGAGCTCTTAAGGGGCTCAGCTCCGAGGATCTGAAGGGCGCAGGAAATGGCCGACCGGAAGTGATCCTTCGAGAACGAGATTGCCTGCTGCGAGTCTTCGAGCATCGTACTCAGGCGCTCAATCTGCCCTCGCAGTTCAACCTGGCGTTCCCTGGTGGCTTCCAGTTCCTCGTCGATGGCGGCACGGTGATCCTGCTCAAGGTCGGCGGCGTCGATCTCATTGGTCAGGACATCGATATCCCCGCGCCGGATGCCGTTCTTCATCAGCAGATCAAGTTTGCTATCGATCACCTGAGCCAGACTGCCCAACTCTTCGCGGATAGTCTTAGTCTTGCGGACCAGCGCAGCCAGGACTCGATCTTCGGGGCGCTGCTCGTAGAAGAAGTATCGACAGTAAACGTCGGGATTCGGCTGGAGCTTGCGATCGATGCGTCCATTCCGCTGCTCCATGCGGCTCGGATTCCACGGGACGTCGAAGTGGAACATGTTCCAACAGTGGGCCTGGAGGTTGAGTCCTTCGCGTGCAGCGTCGGTGGCGATCAGTATGCGGACCGGAGCTTTCGCTGGATCATCATTGAATGCCGTCTTGATGACCTCGCGCTCGGCTGAGGATGTCGGCCCATGGAAGATCGCGATGCGCTCATCTGCACGATCTGAGCCGGAGATCGCAGCAGTGAGTTGCTGTTGAAGGTACCGCTTCGTGTCGTCGTACTCCGTGAACAGAATGACGCGGATCCCATTCCATTGAGCCCCGCACGACGAGAGGTCCGGACACATGTTGTCCTTGATCCATTCGACGAGTCTTCTGATCCTTGCATCCGGCAGCGCACGGCTCGCCTCTGCCAGTTCGGTCATCGTCGTCAGGATGGCCTGCTCCTTCGCAAAGAGCTCACGGGCCACTGCCGAATCTGTCGATCCAGCGGTGGCAGCAGTAACCGAAGCGATCTCGGCATCTTCCTCGATTTCAAGCTCTGCGTCCGACAGCAGGGAGCGGTCATCGTCGGCCTCTGCGCCTCGGCCCAGAAGGTCAACACGCAACGACGTCAGGATACTCGGCTGACTGCCCTCAGTTTGAGCTGAATGCCACTGCCTCATCACCGTCTTCCGATGAACCCGTAGGGTGCGCGAGAATGCCTCGATGGAGGAAAAGAGACGCTGCTGGAGTCCGCAGATCAGCAGTCCGGAAGCGGTCTGCAGCTTCCGAGCTTCCACGCTGAGGCGCTTCTCCCGAAGCTGCCGATATTCGTCGAGAAGCGCCACCAGGCGCAGTTCTGGAGCGTCGTTTGGTAGGTTCTTGATCTCCTCCTGGACTACATGTCGCTTTGGGAATCCCCCGACAATCTCTCTGAGGTCGTCCTTGAGCCGCCGGACCATCACATCGTCCAGCATCCTCTTTGCGATTTTGACTCCACGACAAAACCGCTGCGGGTCGAGTATTTCCAGAAGCGCGGAAAAGCTGTTCGAGTGGCCGTTATGGGGGGTTGCCGACAGAAACAGACGATGCTCAAAGCGCTGAGCGAGATCACGCACGGCCCGGGTGATCTGAGAGTCAATGGCATAGCGCTGGCCGCTCGCGGGAGCCGCGTGGTGGGCCTCGTCCAGAATCAGGAGGCTCCCGGGCCGGAACGTACCCAACCAATCCGCCAGGGGGCTTGCATAGGCTTCATCGATCAACAGACGGTGAGATATGAGGAACCGTGAGTTGGTGGTCCAGGGGTTGACCCCAAAGCCGCGCTGTCGGCGGACGCTCTGGATGTAGTCCTTGTCGAGGATCTCGAAGTGGAGCCCGAAGCGGCTGTCCAGTTCTTCCCGCCATTGGAGAAGCATCGACGGGGGGCAGGCGACAACAATGTCCCGCACCTTCTTTCTCAGGAGCAGTTCGCGGGCGATTAATCCCGCCTCGATCGTTTTCCCAACGCCCGTGTCGTCCGCGATGAACAGGTTTACTCTCGGCAACAATAGGGCTTTCCGAAGGGGTTCCAACTGGTAGGCGTCCAAGCGAATGCCCGCCCTGAATGGCGACTGCAGCAGTTTGGGGTCGGTCGAGGTGACGCAGTTCCATCGGAGCGTATTCAGGTAGGCGGCGAAGCGCTGAGATGGATCGAAGCCCCGGTTGGCGATTGATTCCCACGCCTCTTCGGACAGGATGCGGGCATCGAGTTCCCGCTCCCACAAGACCTCAAGTGGTTGTCCTTGGGCATCATCATCCACACAGGAAAGCTGAACTAGGGTCGAGTCTGCTAGGTTCACCGGGTCGACAACCTGGTCAACCAGGTAGAGTCGTTGCCTTACTCCGACGATCTGGCCCGCACGGGGGACCATCCCTGAATCGATCATGTGTATGCCGCTCTGCGGGGGGAAAGAGTCTTAGGCAGAAGAAACGTACCAAAGCTATCGGGCTGACTCCGCTCGATTATAACGGGAGCGCTCAGCGTGCAAAGAGTACGGCGTCGAGAGACGTAAGGTCGGAGGTATGCCCTTATCGCACACTACGTCATCAATCGACAATATGACCGTTCAGGGGCTGGCGGAACGGTACGGTTGAAAAGGCAAGGTGTCGTACATGGCTTTGTGTATTTGATGCTCATCACTCGTACATCTGGGCAACGCGGATGCTCGCGCCCCATACAGCGTCACGCCGAATCACATTAATTGCAGAAGCCAAGACCGGATGCTTCCATCAGATACCGGCAATTCCATGCTAATTCTCCCATCGCACTTCAAGGTTAGCCATGGTTCATCTCCCGCAGTAGTGTGCCCGCCAACACGGACATCACCGTACCACCGATGCCCCTATCGCAGTTCGCGGGGAGACGACGCGAGGAGCAAGAACACTTGCCGGAGACTCTTCTACGAGCCCCAAATCAGAAACCAGCGCTCACTGCCAATGCGGGCAATCGCGGACCGAAGACCTTCTTGAACTGGAGTAGATGGTCGACCGCCCATTTGTGATACTCCTCCAAGGAGGAGGACGAGTCTTCGATTGAGCCCTCCCGGTACACGGCGATTCGGCACGCACGTTTGCTCTCCAACGGCTCCCACTCCAGCGGCTCACCGAATGCCGCCTCTATCGCTGATCTATCCGCCTTTAGTGCTTCAAAGGCCGCAGCGTTCTTACTGCCGTCTCCGACATCGATGTACACCTCCGCACGGAACCTCCCTCCCGCAGCAAAACTGGCACCGTAAACGAAACCGCGCGTACCGGTGCTGAAGGTGTACCAATTTTGAGGCTGTCCGGCACGCGCGTTTGTGAACTTGTGGTTCTCTCGAAGGTCATCTAGCATCCCCTGAAAGAACTGCTGGTAAAGTACGTACTTTCCTGTCGCCTCCGTGACAGACGTCGCGCGAATCGTTTTGCGCGACCAGTTATTGGGGGATGCAACCACGCGGAGGTTTACAGCCGGTTTTGAGCTGTCAATTTGCAGGAGTTCTACCACGACGCCGAAAAACTCGGTGGAAGCTCCATCGCCTCGGTTGAGCCAGTCAAGCGCTTGACGATGTTCCTCGCGAACGCTACGAGACACCCAAATGACAACGCTCGCTTCCAAGCCAGCCGCATATGTAATGAGCTGCCCGAGGTGAGTATGGTCGGTTTCCTCAAGCTGATTCTCGATGATGACGCATTTGTTGCGGCCCAAGTCCCGGGCCATTATGTCTACTGCAAAGTCGCCGACGGGGTGCTCTTGTCCCGAGACTTCCAAATCAAGGCCGAGCACCTTCCCTACCAAATCTATGTTTTCTACCAGCCATGGTGTGAAATCCAGTGCTTCGTGTTTCCAGACATCTCGAAGTTCAACGCGTTGCAGTACTCCAAGCTCAGACGTACTCATCAGGACGGCCTTTCTTGTGATGTGTTCTTGCAAAGTTGTTTGGGGTTCATCCCAATCCCAAAGGATACTCTTCGACGAACTGCTGAAGAGATTTAGCCCTTACGTTCCCAAGATCCGGGTGCCCCTTATCTGTCACGTTCTCGATGATGTTGCAGCTAAAAAATAGGCTCATCGTCATAGACCGGAGGCGGTGTCGCTTCATCTTCATTCGCGACGATGAACTTGGCCCGTTCGTACAACTCGTCGAACGTGATTATCTCCGGGCGAATCGTATGCCGCCGCAACAGCTCGAAGGACCTGTACTGCTCCGTGTTGATCCCGGCTTCCGTTATGAACTGTTCCAACGATCCGACCACGAGAATGGAACGCGGATGATAGGAGAATAGGTGCTCCCCGGTCGGCGTGCCGTCATCACGTGTCGGTTCGAGTCGCTCGGCGAGGCGTCTCACGGACATCTCGACCGTGACCTGGGACTGCGTGATGCCGCCAGCGAGTTCCTTCGACGGAGCCCAGCAAGCTGGCCGGTATGGCGGCCCTGACTCCAGCAGCGGCGTGTCATGCTTCTTAATCTCTACGAAGCAGAGCGATTCGATTGCACCCTTCGATTTCATGAGCGCATCGGTGACCTTGCCCCGGCCAGAGACATCGCTCCCCAGCACGATCCGTTCCAGCTTGCTCTGATCCAGGCTGGTCAGAGACACGTAGGTCAGGCCATAACCGAAGATCCATTTGTTCTGCTCGAAGAAGTCCTGCCACAGCGCTTCACCAGTCTTCGACAGCAGCGCTGCCTCGCTCTGGAAGAACGCGGGATCGCGGAGCAGTTTCCGGAAGCGCTCAAGTTGGGCCTTCCGATAGCCGAGCGCCATCACATCCGACTTGGTGACACCCGACCGCACAAACTCGATGAGCGCGTCTTGGTTGTCATTCAGGAGGCTGTTCAGTTGGCCAGACGTGACGATCTTGCGAAGTTCGGTATCGGAGATGTTGACCTTGGTCTCGTCCGGGAAATGGTATTCGCGGATGTTGTCCAGGAACTCTACCAGCCTCGGGATCTCTGCACCGCTGAACGAGAACGCTTCGCTATGTGGAGTACCGCCAGACTTCGTAAATCTCTGGATGACCAGAGTACGCAGTTGGCGATCATCCTCGTAGAAGGTCGCTTTTATCCCCACACGGCCCCGTGGTGAGGACCTCAGAATTATTTGGTTAGCTACCCGGGCTTCTGCATAGCTCTCAGTATTGTCGAACACGTGGTTGGCGATGCGCATGGATCGTGCGGTAGTCTCCAGCAGGCTAGTGTTGACGAACCTAGGGCTGATGTAGGTTTTGTCTGCCTTCATGTTTTCGAAATACTCATGGTCTTCGGGCATGGGCGATCGTCCTGGTGCTCAGGATTAGCTGGAGTTTTCCATGATACTTGGGCGGCCATTGTGTGGGATAGGCCGCGCCCATTTCGATGATATTCGCCCCCCACGCGGAGTGACCGTCAGTCCGAAGTTCGGCGCAGGGTCTACATACACTTCATGCTCAACAGGAGCTGGCAATGCCTGCTCCTCGGCCCCTGCCCGCAAGCTCACCTTCGACAACCCGGCCAAGATCGTCGAGATGGCGGAGCGCGGCGGCGCATTGAAGGACCTCGCTGCACGGCAGCGCTGGACTATTCCTCGGGGAGGTGAAGCGTGAAGCCCTGGCCTGACTCCGCGCAGGTGGCGGCAGTCAACGTCGAACGCCAGGTGGATGACGTGGTGCGCGGCACGAGAGATTCTCCGATGGCGGTCGAGTTGATGGTGCCGAGCCAGGCGCGGTGCTACTCGCCGTGCACTCTGCCAGTTCACCCTGACCAGCTGCCAGTTCACAATTTCAGTTTGCCGGTTCAAAGGTGGAGGTCTGCCAGTTCAAATGTGAAGTTTTGCCAGTCCAGGTTGAGCTACGAATACAAGGTGTTAAGACGAGTGTTAAGAAAAGTGTAAGAGAACATGGGCGTGAAATTCCCTTCGGTCTCTCTTTCAGGACACAAAACTGGCAACAACCGAAGCCGGAACAGACGACGGCAACAGCTAGGACCCAGCACTCCGTTGAAACCGGAGCACTGAGCCCGCGAAGCCCGCAGGTCAAAGTTCAACACAAATCCTGAGCACTCTATATCCCGTGGACTAAATGCTCCCAAACGATTGACTCCGCCCGCCCGCGCCGCCGCCGTCCGCGCTCTCCGGCACCCCAACCCAGCCTGATCACGCTCCGACGGTACCTGGGCTCAATGGGCAAGACTCCGTCGAAGGTTGAAGCTGGTGCGATTACGAGACACTAAAAACAATTGTCGTCTTGGCCAGAACTTTTACCCCTGGGATGCGTCATAGTAGTGTCGATGAATTTGCGTCGAGCACAACGTGATGCTCTGCTACCTTCATCAATACCTGCAGTGATTGGTCCTTGAGGCCACACCGCGATCATCAACGCATTACGGTCCCCAACCCCCTGAAGTGGCCGTTCTTCCTCTTTTCCTATAAATCCCCCTTTGATCTTTATGCATCCGCGTCGTCGTGCAATCCGACAACCGCGCCTATCTTTGTGTGCACCAACATCTGCGAGGCTCAACCTCCCAGGTACGATCCTTAGGAGGATCCATGCCTAAACCTATGCACCTTACGCCATCGGAGCGGCTTACCTTGCTCGCGCTCAAAGCCGTCGAGGGCTTGAACGCCCCCGAAATCCAACTTGAAACCGGCATCAGAAGCGCTCAGGCAATGGATATCACCTTGCGCATCCTCGGCATCTCCGGACTCGTCATCCTCACAACCCCCGGTTCCACCCGCGCCGAGCGGCGTTACTCACTGCCGGTCGTCATCGCCTAACCCATAATCATCGCCTCGCCCCCAACCGCTGCGTCAGCGGCAACGGGAGAGCTGTGCCCAAAGGAGCTTCACACGCTGATGTCAACCACCACCAATCCCGAGATTCCGTTGCTGCGGACCTACATCAACTACAACCTCATCCATGATGTGTTTCGCATGGGTCCGGAGATGCACGCGCAGGGGATGACGGCAATCCAGTTCGCGACGCTCGCATCAATCGTCTCCTTCATGGCGGCGGGGGCTGACTCCTGCTATGCGGGCCTGCCTGCCATCGCCGCCTCCGCCTGCACGAGCGTCTCGTCGGTAAAGCGGGCGCTCCCAGGCCTGCAGCAGGTGGGCTACCTGTCCGTCGAACATCGAATCAACCAGACCAGCCTCTATACCCATCACCTTCAACAAGCTGCAAAGGAGGTCGCGCCAGACGTCGACCGCCCTGCGCCTTCCGCTGATGGCATCCTCCTAGCGGACAAACTCGCCGCTGCGCTCAACCTCCATGAGCTGTCCGGAGCTGATGGGATCCGCTGGGCTCAAGGGATCGATCTGCTTACCGCGAAGATGCCCATCGCCGAGATCACCTCGATCATCTGCTACATCGCTGGCCATGATTATTGGCGCGACGCCCTGCTCAAATCTCAGGGAGGCACCATTGCCGCCTTCAGCCGCTTCCTGCGATCCACTGGCGTTCGCGGTCTCCGATCCCAGGCTGCCAGGCCTTACAAGGCGTCAACCTACACCTCACCCACCACCGCCCCGAAGAAGAAGTCGCGCTTCCTCGCCGAGGATTAGCACCGGCAGCTCACGCCCCACAACCCCAAGAAAGTTAGGCTCCTATGTCAAGCATGAGTACGACCAGCCCATCATCCTTCACCGTCGACGCCGTAATGGTCGACGTCAGGCAGCGGACCATCGACCGCACCCTCCTGATCCCTACTGGCATCGCCCCCATTGACAACGGTGGTGGCCTGCGCCGCAAGGAACTAAGCGGCATCCTGGGCTACACCGGTCAGGGCAAGACAACCCTGGCACGGACGCTCGCGTACAACGCAGCCATGCACGGCTCCCGCGTCCTTTACATTCCTCTCGAGACCACCTTCGACGAGGAACTCGCCGCATTCCAGCGCCTCCACTCGCACGACGACTGGGGCCCCGGCTATTCCAGCTATGCGGAGACCGTCGGTCGCGACCTCACGATCGTGATGCCGAAGGAGACGCGCCTGTGGAAGGACATCCGCGCCGCCATCCAAGCCGAAGACGCGATCCGCCCCCTCGACCTGGTCGTCATCGACTCACTCTTGTTGGTGAACCCGGATCCGACCATCGAAGACCGCCCCCGTGCCAAGCTCGCGATGGCCGCCGACGCCCGGCAGATGGCACACAGCCACAACTACTCCATCGTCACGCCGATCCTCGGCAACCGCCGTGGGTTCGAGGACGCCGAAGAGCGCGACGGTGTCTGGGATCTCCGTGGCATCTCGCGGCACGAGGGCCTGGAAGCCATCCTCGACAACTGTTTCTATGTGTTCGCGACGCCTGAGATGGTGTCGATGGGGGTGCTGAAGGTGGGTGCCTGCAAGCAGCACTTGGACAGCAGCATCCCGGGGGTCCAACTGCGCGTAGATTTTGCGTCACGCATGGTGATGCCAGGATTTGAATCCGTCGTGCAGCTCACCGAAGCCAAAGCGAAGAAGTTTTTTGAGTTCGAGTAAACCCAACGTCCCCGCACCCGATGGGTGCGGGGACCACCACCATAGTCGTTGAAAGAGGCCGCAATGAAAAAGCAGTGGACAGCACAAGATATCTACCTCCCGTCGAACCGTGCCTCGCCGTACGTCCCCCCGATGTACTCCGACGTCCCTCAACACCCCGGTCGGTACACTCCCGAGTTCCTGACGGCCTGCAAGACCGAGACCGATTGGCACCGGGATCCGGTCGCTACCATCGTTACGCGGGACCCCGCCTTCCTTGAAGCGATCGGTCGCAAGCAGACCTACTGCCCCGCGTGCAACGATGTCGGCAGCTGCAAGGACACCATGCGCGGTGGGGTGACCGGCCTAGTGATAAACATGGGCCGCAGCACCTGCGAGTGCGCAAAGCTGCAGACCTTCTGGCGGCATTGGTCCAAGGTCGCCATCGAGTGGCAAGGCGTCACGCTCGAAGGCCTGCAGCCAAATGCGGAGAAGTCCGACATGGACATGGGCCGCCAGGCCACCGTCATCGCCGCCATAAAGGCCGAGCCGGATTCGAGCTATCTGTTTTATGGCGAGAGCGGTGCTGGGAAAACCCTGTACTCGATGGCGTTGTTCCGCAAAGCGCTTGAAGACTGGGCGGCCACCGGCATGCCGGACTGTCCCATCTGGTACTACAGCGCGACCGCCCTCCTGGCTCAAGCCCACGAACACGTCATGGACGTGGAGCAGCCTGCCCTGAATATCAACCGCTACATCATCAGTAAGCGCCGCGACGAAGGTCAGGTTCCCAAACTTTTCCTCTCGGAGATCGACAAGGCTGACCTGACCACCCCGTTCCGGCGTAAGACGATTTTTGAATTGGTCGACGCGATCAAGGAGGCTGGCGGCGCGACGATCATGACGTCGAACTTGGGCCCGGCAGCTCTGGCGCAGGTCTGGGGCGAGCAGTATGGCGAGCCCATGCTCCGCCGTTTCTCTGCTGCTCCATTTGGCCAACGCTTCAACTTCAGCTCTGAGCCCAGCACCACGCACCAGTAAGCGTTACCCAGATCGGGGAAGCGGCGACTCAGACTTTGGGTCGTTGAATCGAACCGATGCTTTCAAGCACGAGCCCAGCAAGCCGTGTGATTTATGACAACTCAGATCACCGCCTCCGCCTCCCCCATCGCCTTGTGCACGATCGCCGACCAGATCGAGCGCCACAAAGGTGCGCTCAGCCCCCTTCAACTCGGCAGCTACCTCGGCCTCAGCCGCAAGACGATCTACGCCAAGGTCGGGAAAGGAACCATTCCGTCGATGAACTTTGACGGGTCGATCCGCTTCGATCCGTACTGCGTCGCCGCCTGGGTTCGCTCGAAGTGCGCATGATACGGTTTTGCCGGGTCGACCGTATCATGGCGGGCCGCACACGGCATCGCGGACTGACAACGCGAGCAGGGAAGACCACCTGGATCTGGTGGAGAGTTCAAGGAGTTCAAACCCATGCGGGGAGCCTAGTAGGCTTCCCGTTTTCTTCATTTATGGGCATAACTGCGTGATACGGTTTTTTGGCGGTGATACGGTTTTTGAGGGGAAAGGTGGCAAAACAGGGCATAATTCGAGAAATTTGAGACAAGGCCACTTGGCTATAAGTGGCTTGTTTTGATGTATATATAAGATTATAAAGGATTTAGAATGGTTACTGGCGGAGAGTGGGGGATTCGAACCCCCGGTAGAACTTTTGGTCCTACAACGGTTTAGCAAACCGCCGCCTTCAGCCACTCGGCCAACTCTCCAACCGTCCCCGCAACTCCGCTTCCGCGCAGCGCCGGGATGAACCTTGATTATAGATTAGTTCTCCACAAATCTGCTTCGCAAAGGAGTCGTTTCGCAAAGGACCGCGGAAATTGCGGAGATGCTCCTAACTTCCGGGCCCGTGCGCCGGCTTGCCTTCCTGCACGTAGTTCCGGTTCCACTTTGGAATCTCCACCACATATGCACCCGGTTTCTCGATCACGGCCTGGCAGCCCAGCCGCGAGTTCAACTCAATGCCCGCAGCCGTTTCCAGCCGGTCCAGTTCCAGGTCCTCGGCCTCGCTGATGCCTTCGGCGCCGGCCTTTACGTGCAGATGGCAGGTGGTGCAGGCGCACACGCCGCCGCAGGCGTGGTCCAGGAAGATGTGGTAGTTCTCCGCCACATCCAGGAACGACATGGGCCGCCCATGCCCCTCGTACGGCATGGAGTCGAACTCGAACTCCACCGTTCGGCCCTCCGGCAGGAACGTCACGCGGACCATGCCCTCGGCGGGCGGCTTCGACAAATCGACTTCAGGAGAATCCACTGCGTGCTCAGCCATATGCTCCATTCTAAACTTCGCCAACGGCCTAACACCGATCTACACCGACGAGCACCGATCAAAAGCAGTTGAGAATCAAATCGGTTCCATCAGTGTCAATCGGTGTTAAGTTCTGTCCTTGTCTTCGTCCTCATTGAATTCAGCCTTTGCAAACGGATGCGGCGCATGCGGAGTTTCGCCCAGTCCGCCTCCCATTCCTTCGCTGGCAGCCTCCATGGTCTGGCCCTTCATTGCGCCCATCACTTCCGTATCCATCATCACTTCGGCAAAACGTCGTGTTGCCTTGTCCAGTCGTTCGATGCACTGACGAATCTCGCGGTAGTTGCCACCCGCAAGCGAGGTCTTCAGCGCTTCGATGCCGGCTTCCACCTGCGCAATCTCGTCCGCCGTCAACTGCTGCCACGCAGCGTGCTTCCTGCCCTTGTCCACGGCGGAAAGAATCGTCTCCGCCTCGTTCTTCGCCTCGATCAACTGCCGCGCCTCGATGTCCTCTTCCGCATGATCGAACGACGCCAGGATCATCGACTCGACCTGCTCGTCCGTCAGTCCATAGGTCGGCTTCACCTCGATATCGGCTTCCTTGCCGCTGCGCTGCTCGCGAGCGCTCACATGCAGAATGCCATTTGCGTCGATCAGGAACTTTACCTCGATGCGCGGCAGTCCAGCGACCATCGGAGGAATGCCCTTCAGGTCGAACCGTGCCAGGCTGCGGCAATCCTTCGCCAGCTCGCGCTCGCCCTGCAGCACATGGATGGCAACATTCGTCTGTCCATCGACGCCGGTGGTAAAGTGCTCGGTCGCGCTCGCCGGAATCGTTGAGTTGCGCTCGATGATCTTCGCCACCACCCCGCCCAGCGCCTCAATGCCCAGCGACAGTGGCGTCACGTCCAGCAGCAGCAAATCATCCAGCGCAGAGCTTCCGCCCGCTGCTGAACCGCCGGCTAGGATCTGCGCCTGTACGGCGGCGCCCAGCGCGACCACCTCGTCGGGATTCAGCTCCGTATGCGGCTTCTTGCCGCGCACGCTCAGGCCGAACAACTCGTCGACCAGCGTGCGCACCGCCGGAATGCGCGTGGAGCCGCCGACGAGGACCACCTCGTCGATCTGGGCTGGTGCGATGCCAGCGTCCTTCAGCACCTGACGAACCGGCCCGGCAGTCCGAGCGATCACGCCCGCCGCAAGCTGGTCGAACTGCGCCCGCGTCATCTCGCGCGAGTATCGTTTGCCGTTGGGGAGTGCAAGATCGATCCTCGCCGAGTCCGCATCGGACAACGCGATCTTTGCTTCGATCACTGCCTTGCGCACGGCCTGCACCAGTTCGCCGCTGGGCTTTGCCGCGATCTCGTCCGCGCCCAGCTCCGCATCGCCGGCGATATCGTCCAGCGCAATCGCAATCAGCAGGTTGTCAAGATCGTCGCCACCAAGATGCGTGTCGCCGCCGGTCGCGATCACCTCGAAGATGCCCTCGTGCAGCTTCAAAATGGAGATGTCGAACGTGCCGCCGCCAAAGTCGTACACCGCGATCAACCCATCGCGCTGCTTGTCCAGCCCGTACGCCAGCGCCGCGGCCGTCGGCTCGTTCACCAGCCGCAGCACGTCCAGCCCGGCGATGCGGCCCGCGTCCTTGGTGGCCTGCCGCTGTGCGTCGTTGAAGTATGCCGGAACGGTGATGACCGCCTTCGTCACCGGCGCACCGAAGAATCGCTCCGCATTCTTCTTCAACTGCAGCAGCACGTACGCTGAGATCTCCGGCGGCGTCAGTTGCAGTCCGCCGACCTCCAGCTTCAGCACGTCGCCTGGCTGCAGGCCGGGAACCAGCTTGAACGGGAACAGCTTCAGCTCTTCCTGCACATCCTCAACCCCGCGGCCCATCAGCCGTTTGGCGGAGTAGACCGCGCTCGCCGCATCGGTCAGTAGAGTCGCCCGCGCGGCGTTGCCCACCACAAACCCGCGTTCCTGATCGAACGCCACGACCGAAGGAACCAGACGGTCGCCGTCCTCGCCCGGAATGATGGTCGGCTGATCGCCCTGCAGGAATGCGACCAGCGAGTTCGTGGTTCCCAGGTCGATGCCGACTACGCGTGCTGCTGTCTCATCCGCCATGCAAGTGTCGCGCCCTTTCAGGTTCCTAGATCGATCCCAACCCAGCTCTACAGTTGGATGATATTGAGCTATCCACAGTTCGGTGGTTCGGCAGTTCGGCCCAAACCTCTATTGTCCTACAAACCGCCTGTCCCGCGGAGCTACCGCTCCGATCGCCCAAATGAGAAGTTTGCCAACCTCGCCGGTCACGCTACAATAGAGAAGGCTCTGCGGTGAGCCCGTTGAACGGTGGCTGCCAACAGCCGCGCCCGCAGGCAGCCAACAAGTAAGCCGATGTAGCTCAGTTGGTAGAGCAACTGATTCGTAATCAGTAGGTCAGCGGTTCAACTCCGCTCATCGGCTCCATTCTTTCAAGAAGGCAGATGCTCGATTTCCGGCAAGGCGCTGTGATCGATTCGACTCGGAATAGCCCCCTATGATCCTGGAGACTCCTGCTTCCGGAGACACGGTCTGGGATCTGTGCGTTGTCGGGACCGGGCCCGTAGGCATGGCCCTTGCCCTGGAGTTTGAGCAGTTGGGCCGGAACGTCCTGATACTGGAGTCCGGCGCTCTCGAACGCGACGCCACCATCGCGGAGGCCTCTGGCGCGGAGATCGTCGATATCCAGCGCCACGCGGAGATGAACCTGGCTGTCTGCCGCGCCCTTGGCGGAACATCGTGGACGTGGGGCGGCCGTTGCGTGCCCTACGATCAGGTCGATTGGCTCGACCGCGACTTTGTTCCCGACGGCCATTGGCCCGTCGCGGCCGAAGAAATCGCTCCCTGGTACAAACTCGCCAGCAAGTATCTGCTGTGCGGCGACGATACCTTTTCCATTCCCTACTCGCGCACGCTCAGCGACGGCCTGACCCTCGATGCGGTGGAGCGCTGGGCGACCGAGTCGCGGCTGATCCTCGTTCATCGCGAGGCGCTGCTGCGCTCCTCTCTCATCCAGATCAGCCTCCGGAGCACGGTTACCGGCATGAACCTCTCGGCTGACGGGCAAACGGTGGAGAGCCTCGCCATCTCCACTCCGTCCGGACCGAGCACCGTGCGTGCGCGGCAGATCATCCTGGCCATGGGCGGCGTGGAGACGACGCGTCTGCTGCTGCATATTCAGCAGAGCTATCCCACGCACTTTGGCGGTCTCGATGGGCCGCTGGGTCGCTACTACATGGGCCATATCTCCGGCAAGATTGCCAGCATCCAGTTCGACGATCCAGACTCCTTCCAGGACCTCGACTTCAAACTGGATACGAACGGCGCGTTCTATCGCCGGCGATTCATGCTGGCCACCCAGGCGCAGTTGCAGCACAAGGTGCTGAACACCGCATTCTGGCCAGACAATCCTCCGTTCTACGATCCCGCCCATCGCAGCGGAGTGCTCTCGTCCGTATTTCTCGCGCTGGCGTTTCCTCCCACGGGGCGCCGTCTGCTGCCGGAGGCGATCCGCCTGGTGCATACCGGGCCTCGGCCTTACAAGCTCGCAGCGCATCTGCGCAACGCCATTCTGGGCGCGCCGCGCGGCGCGGTGGACATGGTCCGTATTCTGCGCGACCGCTTCCTGCGCAAGCCCAGGAAGCCCGGCTTCCTGGTGCGCAACCGCGGCGGCAAGTATGCCCTGCACTACCACGCGGAGCAGATCCCCACCGCGGCCAGCCGCATCCAGCTCACCCGAGAGATTGATGCCTACGGCGTACCCAGGGCCCGCATCGATCTCCGCTTTACCGAACAGGATGTCGACAGCGTGCTGGAGTCGCACCGCGTGCTGGATCAGTCTCTCCGCGCCAACGGCATCGGGCACCTCAACTACTGGTATCCCCCGGATACCGTGCGTGAGCACATCTGGCAGATGGCGGCCGACGGCTTTCACCAGGTCGGCGGAGCGCGCATGGGGGCGGACCCCACCCAGAGCGTGGTGGACGCCAACCTCAAAATCCACGGGCTGGATAATCTATACGTGGCCTCGTCCGCTGTCTTTCCCACCACGGGGCAGGCCAACTCCACCCTGCTCGCAGTCGCCTTTGCCATGCGGCTCGCCAATCGTCTCGCCGGAGG
>Ga0302193_10002206_pt1 | contig 16335 bp, 11 predicted proteins | sample II_Bog_E3_3_FD_200228 | JGI IMG/M metagenome (GOLD analysis project Ga0302193, IMG submission 200228) | Peat permafrost microbial communities from Stordalen Mire near Abisko, Sweden - II_Bog_E3_3 | ecosystem: Environmental > Terrestrial > Soil > Wetlands > Peat | place: Sweden: Abisko...
TGGCTGCCAAATGGCAGTTGCAGGGCTCTGAAAGATAAAGAATTTAGGGCAGAAACAATCAAGTGCTGAGCAACTCCACGCATGTTGCAGCTACAGCTGGTGGAGCTTGAGGTTGTTCAGAGGTTCCTTAGTCAATCAGCCTGGCGAAACGCTCTTTGACAAAAGCGACATGCCGCGCCCAAAGGCTCGTTTTTATGAGTTTGTCAAAACTTATGCCGATGGTAATGGGATTCATATCCTACAGCGAGAAGCAAATACGTTCGATAAATGGATTCGGGGAATAGTGTATTTCAACAGTGGCCCTTCAACGGCTGAATGCAATGAGTTCTACAAGGTGCTGGATAAGAAATACAAGGAATACACGCACTCTATTCGGGGCAAGGGTGTTCACAAGTAGGGTGCTGGAAACCTTCCTAAAGTTCAGCCTAACCACCCCAATATTTGATTCGAAATTAACAATAAAGTGTATATAAAACATGTGGTTAGTAGTTTTTAGTGAGGTTTGATGTTAGTTGTGGCTGGTTGTCCTTGTCATTTCCTTGAACAATGCAATCACCGGGCCAGTGCAGTAAGGCCCGGTAAGATGAGACGAGATATTAAGACTGTTTCGTCTTGCAACCGTTCATGGCAAGCAAGATATGCCATACTTGAGGATTATTATCATGAAAGAAGTTGAAAAAACAGCAGACAAAGATGTACCTGCACCCCCAAAAAAAGATGTGCCGCCACCGCCAAAGGTGATCCGAGCCAAGCACTTCCGTGCAGTGACTGGCATTCCAGACTCCACTCGTGCTGATTGGGAGAACCCGCGCTCCAAGCGCCACAAGCCCTCTTTCCCAAAGAAAATTCGCTTGGGTCTGCGTTGCGTCGGCTATCTCTATGACGAGGTTATGGCGTGGCTTGAAGATTGCCGTGGCACTCCAGCGTAATGGCTGGCAGCATCGGTGCTACACGCACCGTTGGCTCTGAGGGAGGTCTTCATAAAGTCGACCTCCCGATGAGTCCGCTTAACAATCTTGGTAGAAGGAAAATCCGGCAGCAGTTAGCTGCCGATTTTCTGAACCCGGCCTGGGCTGATGTTGAGACCTTGCTGGGCCTGGATACCGCTGATCAATCTCAATATGCTGACGCACGCAACTCATTGCTTCGAGACCGTTATTTTCTCGCTGCCGCCGCATTCCGGGTGCCGGACTTTCATGGATTGCTTAGTGCGAGTGATTCTGAGGTGGCCGGCCTGTGGATGACTACGTCGCTGCCTGCTTGGGTAAAAGCGGTTGCTTGCTGCCAGGCGATGTGGGTCAACCTGTCTGGATGCGAGGACGGCGCCGCCATTAGCAAGGTGCAAATACAAGATCGTATTCGTGTCCTGCAACATGCCATACCCGCGTTGACGACCATGTTGGACTGGATTCAATATCGGCATTTTGGTGGCATACCCGATTCCGTCATCCAGGTAGCCTTGGCACAGTCTAAAGGCCCGTCGAGTATAGTAAATGAGCTGTGGGCTGGCGAGGACAGCCTGCTACAGACCGTGATGCTGCCAGCCCGTCATCCCGACAAAGCTTGGCCTTCGTCGATGATTTTCAAGCGGGCGCTTACTGTTTTTAGTAAGCGGGCGTCTCAGAAAGTCGGCACCCTAATTGATCTATCCAAGAATGAATCCGGCCATGGCATTTTCTGGCCGTTAACTTCAACTAATGATCAGATATCCGACGTCGTTAATCTACCCGTGCTCATGGGGTTCTGGGCCATGACTGGTGTTGCGGTGGATTGGTGGGATAGTCTTGGACGGCTGCGCCAGCTTGCAGAAATCTATGCCTTTGACCCCATCTGGTTCAACACGGCATACAACCAGGCCTCCAAAATCGCCCTGGCTTATGGCGTCCAATTACAAGTTGATGGCGGTGGCGCGTGACGGACAGAACATATTTTTCCGGGCTGTTACCAGAGTTGGCCAAGGTTTCGACTCAGGCTGCTTTGCGTCATCTCAATGTCAAGAATCCACCCCTTCGTGCCTGGCTGAACCAGTCCTTATCTTCAAACATTGGCGACCCAGGCGCCCTTCTGGGCGACCCCGTTTTTGAGGCCACTTTTGGCTGGCGGTCATCGCCGCACACCATGCAGGAGCTAACGGCTTCGCTGCTGTCGCCCGCGCTGGTTGATGCCATGGATACCCCTGGTGGCGATGCTGGCAGTGCCTATCGTTTTGGCAAGGAGTTCTTTCCCTACCAGCATCAATTCGAAGCCTGGACGATACTGGCCGACAAAACTCCACAGTCTGTCGTGGTCACCTGCGGCACGGGGTCCGGCAAGACGGAGTGCTTCATGGTGCCGATGTTGGATGCGCTGGTGCGGGAGTCTCAGTCCGCGCTGACGCCACTGGAGGGCGTCCGGGCACTGATGATCTACCCTCTGAACGCCTTGATCGCCAGTCAACGTGAGCGACTCCATGCCTGGACGTCCGCGTTTGGCTCAAACATCCGGTTTTGCCTTTATAACGGCACGACTCCACTTGAGGCAGATGACCGGCACGTTATTTTGGCAGACAGTCAGGTCCATGATCGGCAATCGCTTTGGAAGTCCCCGCCGCCAATCCTGGTCACCAACGCGACCATGCTGGAATACATGCTGATCCGCACTCAGGATGAACCCATACTCCGGGCTTCAAAAGGCAAGTTGCGCTGGATCGTGCTGGATGAAGCCCACACCTATACCGGCTCCAAGGCCGCCGAACTGACCCTGTTGCTGCGCCGCGTCATGCTCGCGTTCGATGTGCGCTCAGAGGATGTGCAATTTGTGGCAACCTCGGCCACCCTGGGTGGTGTCGAGGCAGGGCAACAGCTTCAGCGCTTTCTGGCGTCCGTTGCCGGATTACCGCCGGAGCGGGTGCATGTAGTACAAGGGCAACGGGCAATTCCCACGCTACCCAAGGGCAATCGCCGCTTTGCCGATGCGTCCTACCGAGAATTGCTTCAGTTGCCAGAGGCACCGGAAACGCGGCTTTACCAGGCCCTATGTGCTAACAAGACGGCGCTGGCAATTCGCCGCGCCTTTATTCCCCCCGACGGAAAAGGCGTCCAGACCTTATCATCCATTGTCGAGGTATTGGACTGCGAAGCGGAGGTGGCAGAGGGTCACCAGCAAGCACTGCAATGGCTGGACCTGCTCACCAGCGCCTGCAACGGCGATAGAACGCCCTTCCTGCCGCTCCGGATTCATGCCTTCCACAACGTGTTGAACGGCCTGTGGGCCTGCAGTAACCCGGACTGCTATTGCCGGAAAGGTACCGCGCTCGATGATAAGGCATGGCCCTACGGCAGGGTTTATCTTGACGTCCGAACTACTTGCCGGTGCAACGCGCCGGTGTATGAGATTCGTTCGTGTACCCGATGCCACGAGGTCTATCTTTGGGCGGTTTGGCGTGACGTCCACAACTTCTCGCTTATCCGTCAGTCGGCAGAACTTGAGGACGAGTTTGCCGCTGGCCTGGATGCCATCGACGGGTATGAGGTTCAGGAACCGGAGCCTTCAAGGAGCGATTGGGCGCCACTATTGATTTTAAAACGCGATACCGTTGCGAGGAGGATGACTTTTCTTGATGCGGATAGCTTTTTCCTTCATGGGGCGGAGTTTGCCAGGCAGGTTCCTCTGCATGTGGATATGCTTGGGCGAGGGAGGTCTCTGATCTGCCGTGAATGCGGAACTGAGTCCCCGGCATCAAAGCCCATGGTTCGATCACTGAAACTGGGCGCCCCATTTTTCCAGGAGTCGATCCTGCCAACACTGCTGAAGTACGCACCGGACTCTGTGGACGGGTTGGACGCATCTCTGACTCGCCCCTACCAAGGGCGGCGTTTGTTGACGTTCACCGACAGCCGGCAAGGCACGGCCCGTTTCGCACTAAACAGCCAGCAGCAGGCAGAGCGCAACTGGCTACAGTCTCAGGTATTCCGCAGAGTGGTACAGGCGTCATCCACCCCGATGGGGGATGCGGCGCAAAAGGCGCAAAAACATCTGTTCGAAATAGAAACGCTGCGTAGCCGGCTGACGCAAACGCCAGAGCTTGTGAGGGGCGTGATTCAATCAGCTATTGATGCCCACGAGCGCGAGATGAAGCGACTGGTGCAGCCCTCCGCTGTGGCCTTTCCTCAAATGGTACGCTGGCTCAGCCGGCAGCCTGAACTGCAGGACGTCATAGCCAACCAGTACCGTGAGAAGGACACCGCTATTTTCGACGCGAATGACGGCGCTGATACCTTGGCTCGCATTCTGCTGCTCCGCGAGTTTGCGCTGCGCCCAGTATTACACAACAACCTGGAAACCCTCGGCCTAGTTTCGGTTGTCTACCCCAAATTAGAGCTTGTCCATACCGAACCAGACCTTGGTCTCAGCACTGCGGCAATGAACCTCGCAGACTGGCGTGACTTTCTGAAGCTGGTTCTGGATTTCTTTGTTCGCTGGCGGCTGGCTATCTTGCTACCCAATGCATGGGATACATGGAGCGGTACCAGCTTGCCTTCCAAAGTATTGCTTGCTCCTGGAACAAAAGCCTCGACATATTCCAAGCGGAACGTCCTATGGCCCATCGCCCATACGGGGCGGGGCGGAACTGCCCGGATCGTTCGGCTGTTGCAGCGCGCTCTGAACATAAACCTTTACCAGGAATCTGGTAAGCGGGTCGCCAATCGCTATCTGGAGCTGGCTTTTGAGGAGTTGACGCGGGTTGGCTTATTGAAAAAGCAGGGTGAGGCGTGGGTACTTGATCCGAATGACATGGCGTTCGGCTTGCCGGCAAAGACCTGGGCCTGTCCGGTCACCGGGCAAATCCTGGATGTCACCTTAAAAGGCTTCACACCAGCCATCCCCAAATATCCTAAGCCCGAGGCAAAGCTGGAAGGCCGCCTATTTCAGATGCCAGTCGTAGACCACAGGCTGAAAGAGGCAGTCTCCGAGCGCCAATCAGCAATAGTTACTGGCTGGTTGGAGAACGACGGGCAGGTTCAAGACCTCAGAACAGAAGGTATCTGGACTGATGAGCATGACCGGGTTCTTATGAATGCCCCATATTACCGTGTGGTCGAGCATTCCGCCCAGCAGTCTTCAGCGCAGCTTAGAAGATACGAGTCCGATTTCCGACAGGGGCGGATCAACGTGCTGAGCTGTTCTACAACCATGGAAATGGGCATTGATATTGGCGGCATCTCGGTGGTTGCCATGAACAACGTGCCACCACATCCGGCTAATTATCTCCAGCGTGCTGGTCGGGCCGGCCGCCGGGGCGAGACCCGGTCCGTGGCCATCACCCTCTGCAAAAGCAACCCCCACGACCAGTTTGTTTTTGCCAATCCGCTCTGGCCCTTTGCGACCCCGATTGCCCCACCCTTCGTTTTATTATCCAGCCCGGTGTTGGTGCAACGCCACGTCAACTCCCTGCTGTTGTCACATTTCCTGAAAAGTGGGGTAGCCACTTCCAGGCAGTTGCACAAACTGAATACAGGGGCGTGGATGCTGCCCGTAGAGGGTTCACTATCGGATAAGTTTTTGAGATGGCTGGCCAAACTGGCCGCCGCCTATGACGAGCATGTTGCAGTAGGCTTGGATTTTTTGCTGGGCAATACCTGCGTAGAGCACTGGGATTTTGCCGCCAGGCTTCAGGCAACCCTTGAGCGCTACCAGGATTTTTGCCGGCACTGGCTGGCCGGCTATATGCCGCTGGCTGAGGCCATTCAGAACTTGCAAGCTAGGGACAATGCCCGTGATAAGCCTGCGCTTGATGCTCTGCTGATTCAGGAGGAAGGGGTGACGGAGGAGTCGCTGCTGACTGTGCTTGTCAGGGAGGGATTTCTGCCAGGCTATGGTTTTCCTGTCCACGTCATGAGCTTTGAAACATTGAGTCTGGCCACCATGCCCAGAGATCGTAAGGGGCGTAAAGTCAGTTCTCAGGGTTCTTGGGGGCGGCGGGAGTTGCCGCGCCGTGAAGCCCGCATCGGCCTGATCGAATATGCACCAGGTGCCGAGGTGGTGATCGACGGTCGGGTGTATCGATCGGCGGGCCTTATGCCAAACTGGCACGCCCCGGCGGAACATCAAGAGCACGGTGAGCATCTTGAGAGTCAAAGCATCTTCGAGGCGTCGCGATGCGAAGCGTGCGGATCGGTGACCCGGCAGCTGGCTGGCTTGCGTGCAGTGACCTGTGGTGATTGCGGCGTGCCGTTGCGTCGATTCGGCGTCAATCAGGCGATCTTGCAGGTCAACTATCTCGAGCCCCAGGGCTTTGCGGTCAGCCTATTTTCGGAGCCCCATAACAACCTCCATGCCCAGCGCTTCGTGCCGTCCGAGGCACCGTGGATACATGCCCAGGGTGAGTGGCAACTGCTGGATTTGAAGGAGTGGGGCGACTACCGTACAAGCGAGCAAGGGGCGGTCTTTCACTACACGTCTGGGGCCAACGGTCAAGGATTTGCCGTGTGTCTCGACTGCGGGCGGTCTGAGGAAATGCTGGAAAATGGCGACATCCCCGCCTTGTTCAGAATCCCGCATATTCCCCTGCGTGGATCCAGGCGAGGGGATAACCCGGAGTGCGGCGGCTTAATCAGTAATCGCCGGGTCCTGACTAACGTTAGACTTGGCCATCACTACAAGACGGATGTGCTGGAAGTCTTTTTGCTTTTTCGAGGAGAACCTATCAGCGATAAAGCCACCGCCTTTACCTTGGCGATGGCCATGCGGAAAGCGGTCGCCGGCATGCTCGGTATCGATATCGCTGAAATCGGCTGCGGAGTGCAATGGCTTCCAGAAAAGGAGGCCGGTGGCTACGTCCTATCGCTATACGATGCCCAGCCCTCTGGCTATGCGTCGAGTCTGGGCCAGCGAATGACAGAACTGCTGCATTATACGCGGCAGGCCTTGGAGTGCCCTCGAGGCTGTACATCATCGTGCCCCGCCTGCCTCCAGCATTTTGACGTACGGTTTCGGTCGCAGGATCTGGATCGGAAAAAGACGCTGCACGTCGTGGGCCGGGGCTGGGTAAAGGATCGCATCTGGCACTACCCAGATAGGGTCTTGGGGCCGAATACCCAGATCGAGCATCAGCCCCTTACTGAGGCCATCAGCCGAGAACTGGCGCTGCCCGATGTGCTGAGTCTGCGCCTGTTTTTGCACGGGGACCCGCACGAGTGGCGGATTCCTGATTCAGGCCTTGCTGCTTGGATCCGGCGCTGGCGTGCTGGCGGCCTGCCGGTCGATGTGGTGATAAAGTCCGAGACAATGGAACAATGCGACGATGAGTGCCGCTCCGAGCTATTTGCCTTGGTGAACGGTGAGGGCGCTGCCCTCTGGACCGGCATAGCCCAGGCAGCGCTTAGAAAGGCCGAACTGTGCGCCGAGGTTTTAACGGGTAGAGGCCCCATCTATTGGGCCGAAATGGAGGCGTCGGTATCGGTGCCTGCTGATAGCTGGGGAGGCATTAACGATGGCGGGCTTTGGCGCAGTTTGCCGGACATCAAATCGAGAGTAGAACTGGGCGAGTGTCTTATTGCTGGCAGGGTATCAAAGAAATGATGCAGGGGCATGAATGGTTCTGACCTGACTGCTTTTGAGCCGCCAGCATAGATGGGCTGCCACCTTGTTAATCAGGTATTTTGCATCTCGGTGGTTATGCGTTACGATATCTATACAGCCGCGTCATGCTCAACCTGCTGCCGGGTTTAACGACGCTAAAAAGAGCAGTTCTATGACCGTGCCCTCCCTATGGCCGGTGTGTAATCGGCAGACACTGGCCAGTGACCAAGGGTGATTGGCATGTCTAAGTCAAGTTTTTACGTTTCAATCGCTGCGATTCGCAATCTTAAGAAAATCGCAGTGAAGAGTCTACCAAGTGTTTCTTCTTCTCATTGGAGTGAAGGTGTAGCAGCGGCTTTAGGCTTCAATACCTATGCGGCGCTAAGTGTTGCGTTAGCTGGACATTCTACTCTCCAAGTTCAGAAGCCAGACAATGCGTTGCTGATCCGTCGATTACGGCAACTGGGCTATCAAGATATTTCCGATAACTTCCATATCTTGCCGGAATTTGACCAATCCTACCTCCCGTAGTATCCCCAGCGCCACCCCTGCCGCCGTTGCAGGGGCAGGTGCCGGATGATCTGCTCCACCAGCCGGTTCATGTTGTAGCCATGCAAGGCGCTGTAGCAAACCGGCCTGCTCACGGTCAGGCCGGTGGTATCCTTGATCCGGCGCTGCACGGATTCTGCCTTCTCATTCAGGAAGGCGAATAACTCCGGCTCGGGTCGGGCCGTTTCCTCATTCCAGTACCGGCCCTTCATGGCCATGTCCGCCTGGTTGATGGCAATCACTACGCGCTCAGGCTCAATGCCTTGGAGTATCACTTTCTCAAGCAATTGGTAGGTGGTTCCCAGGTCACGTGACCCGCCATCGAGCAGCACCAATACAAGGTCTATCAGCAGATACTCCTTGCCTTGGACTGTCGCGCGCTGCTGCAGCCGGGCCGTGATGTTCTCCGCGTGGCGGCGATCGGCAGCCGGCTCATCTCCCAGGCCCGCCGAATCGTGGAACCTGAGGAGTTTATGCAACTGATGGGCGGATACCTGCTGAGTTTCCGGCGCAACACCGTTGCCTACCTGGGCGCGGGTCTCCCCGAACAAGGCATTCAGCGTCGAGCTCTTGCCGGCGCCGGTGGCACCCACCAGCAGCACATCTATAGGACAGAGCAACTGGTGTGCTTCAACCCAATGGCGAATGGCATCGATATGCTCTGAGGTGACGCCGCGCCAGGGGCGGCTGTCCTGCGCTTCGGTGCCGTCGGGGAACACGCCATTTGCCCAGTTATAAAGGAACATGGTATTGCCTGCCTGCCTGCCTGCCTGCCTGCCTGCCTGCCTGCCTGCCTGCCTGCCTCGTCGTCTTCGTGATACTGCCTGTCAGGCACTATCCAAAGATACTGTCGAAGATGCTGCCGACAACCCGACGGGCTACGCTCACGGTACCGCTGACAAGCGCACCACCAATACGGCCCACCGTGCGCCCGGCTTCGCCTAGCAAAAGCCCCCCGATTCTTTCCCCGGCCTTGGCGCCGACCTCCGCATCTTCGACGATGGACTCCCAGACCGATTTCTCGATTTCCGCGCGATAATTCTCCCGCCTGTCATCGTCCTGCCAGTGCTGTCTGTCCGTATTGATGTCCGGCAGAAAGGCAGCCCGCTTTTCCTGTCGCGTATGGCGCAGGATCAGCAACAGCAACTTGGACAGGTTGTAGGGATTCTGGGCCTGGGTGCCGTCCTTGTACCCGGCGCAATAATAGATAGGCGTGGTAATGCTGACCCCGGTCGCCTCCAGGATCCGCTTTTGCGTGGAGACCACCTTTTCCTCCAGAAACCTCACCAGTTCCGGTTCCGGCCTGTTGTCCTGCTTGTTCCAGTACCGGCCTTTCATGGCCACGTCGGCCTGATTAATGGCCACCAACAGGCGGTCGGTCTCTCCATTGAGATTCGGGATGATGACTTTATTGATCAACTCGAAGGACGTGCCCAGGTCTTTCGAGCCGCCCTCCAGAATGACCAGCACCAGGTCAATGAGCATGCCGCCATCGGCGTCCTGCTCCCGCAACTTCGCAATGATGTTGTGCGCATGGGCCTGATCCCGCTCCTTCCCGTCACCCAGTCCCGGCGAGTCGAACAGTACAATGTTGTTGAACTCGTACCGCGCTATATCCAGGGTCTCCGGGTCCACCCCCTGGCCCACCCTGGCATGCTCCACATTGAACAGCGCATTGATGGTCGAGGATTTACCGCTGCCGGTGGCACCGGTGATCAGGATATTGACCCTGGTATTCTTGAGGCGGCCCAGCTTGAGCAGCAATTGGCGCTTGGCCGCCTCGTCCAGGCTCAGATCGTCCTGCACGTCCGCCACGATATCGTCGAAGCTATACTGCTGTGTCATCGGTGTATCCTCAATCAGGGGCATAGTCGGGGGCGGTGGTACGCCCCCTGTCTTATGGTCGTGTTTTGCTTCGAGATAGCGTCGGTACTACTCGCTGGAAAGACTCAGAACCCACCTGTCCCGGTAATCAGCACCGCATTACCACTACCGATGACCAGTTGTCCGGCAGGACTTAGCGCAACGCCGTCCGGGGCGGCGATGGAGGCAGGCAGATTGCTCAACACGATGCCATTGGCACCCGCCACCCCGACCACCGTGCTGACTACGCCGCTGGGGCTTATCTTGCGAATGGTGTCGTTGGAGCTATCCGATACAAAGAGATTGCCGGCAGCATCAATCGTGATCCCGTCCGGCCAGCAGAACCGGGCGGCGCTGCCCGTGCCATCGACTGCCTGGCAAGTGTCCTGAGGGTAGGGGGTACCGGCGAGGGTACTGACAACACCGGCCGGTGTGATCTTGCGAATGGCATCGTTGGCAGCATCCGCCACATAGACCATGCCACTGCTGTCCACAGCGATGCCCTGGGGATGACAGAACGCGGCAGCCGCCCCCGTGCCATCGATAAGCTGGCAGTTGCCGAACAGCACATTGCCGGTGTTGCTGCCGGCCAGAGTAGTGACCACGCCTGTGGGGCTGATCTTGCGGATTGTCGAGTTGCCGTCGTCCGCGACGTAAACATTGCCGCTACGATCGACGGCGACGCCGCCGGGCGACCAGAACTGCGCAGCGGAGCCCGTACCATCGGCACTGCCACTAACCCCGGCCAAGCCTGCCAGGGTGCTCACGACCCCGGCTGGTGTAATCTTGCGAATGGTGTTGTTGACGCCATCCGCCACATAGAGGTTCCCTGAACCATCGACAGCCACACCCCGGGGCCCATTGAACCGGGCTGCCGCACCGACCCCATCAGTACTGCCGGATTGCCCGGCCATTCCTGCAATCGTGGTTACGGTCCCGCCTGGGGTGATCTCGCGAATGGTGTTGTTGTAGGAATCAGCCACAAAGACATTCCCGCTGCTGTCGACGGCAGGCCCTTCGGGATAAGCGAACTGTGCGGTGGCCGCCGAGCCATCAGTACTGCCCAGCGCCGTCGCCAGGCCCGCCAGGGTTGTCACCGCACCAGCAGGGGTGATCTTGCGGATGGTTCCGTTCAGGGCGTCGGCAACGAGGACATTACCGGCTCCATTCACAGCAATGCCCGAGGGATAGCAAAACCCGGCAGCAGAGCCGGTGCCGTCGGCCGTATGACAGTAGGAAGCCGTCAGGTAGTTCAGCGCATAGGCAACACCAGCCAGCGTGGTGACTGTGCCCGACGGGGTAATCATGCGGATGGTGTTGTTACGCGTGTCCCCCACCAGAATATTACCGGAGCTATCCACCGCAACACCCCCAGGGGCATTGAAGCGAGCCGTGGCACCGCTACCGTCCGCATTACCCGAGATGCCAGCCATTCCCGCCAGGGTTGTGACCACACCAGCGGGGGTGATCTTGCGGATCAGGTTGTTGCCGGTGTCGGCAACGATGAGATTGCCGCTGCCATCGACGGCAAGGGCCGATGGGGCATTAAAGCTCGCAGCAGCTCCTGCCCCGTTCGCACTACCGCTCTTGCCGGAACCCGCCAGGGTGATGACCACACCGGCGGAGGTCAGCTTCCGGATGTTGGAATTACCGCTATCGGCTATATAGATGTTGCCCTCCGTATCGACCACTACACCAGAGGGCCTGTTGAAGCGGGCAGCAGATCCAGTACCGTCTGTGCTACCGGAGGCACCCGCAGTCCCGGCCAGCGTCGAGACAGCGCCGCCCGGCGTGACCTTGCGGATCAGATCGTTGTCCGTGTCAGCGACAATGATGTTGCCACTGCCATCCACCGCGACTGCTGTCGGGTAGTTGAAGCTGGCAGTTGTTCCCGTGCCATTGGCACTGCCAATTGTGCCAGACCCCGCCAACGTCGTTACCACACCCGCCGGAGTGATCTTGCGGATGGTCGAATTGGTCTGGTCGGCCACGTACATGTTGCCTGCATTGTCCACGGCAATGCCTTCTGGCTGGCCGAAACGGGCCGCTGATCCAGCGCCATTCAGGTTGCCGCTGCCCCCGATGGAGCCCGCCAGCAGGCTCAGCCCCGTATAGGCGGGTGTCAGCGCCACATCCGCCACATTGACCCCGTTGCTCAGCAAATACACCGTCTCGCCGGGCTGTGGGGTAGACACCGAACCCACGCTGACCGCAACCGTATCACCCGCCTGAATAGAGGCACTCGACACCGCCACCCCATTAACCAGCAATTGCCCGCTGGAGACCGTCACCACCGTACCGGCCACCGCATTCACCACAGAGGAGGGAAAGGTAAAGCTGGACGATGCAGCCCCCGCCGCTGGCTGAAAGGTAAAGGCACCCACCACCCCCGAACCACTGGTATCGATCCAGTTACTGATATCGGTAGGGGAGAAGGCAATAGCAGCAGCGGCATACCGCTGCGTCAGGTTGGCGGCAATAGCAGTGGGATTGAGCGCAACAGCCGCATGGGCCAGGGCGGCATTGGTGGCGGCGGTATCGATGACCCCGTTGTCAGCGATATCGCTCTGGAAGCTGGCAATCAGTGAGGCCAACTCGCCACTCGCATTACCGGAGGACCCGGCAACAGCAGCGGTATCGGCCGCCTCCACGAACAGGCTGGAAACCGCCTCCAGAATCTTGTTCCCATTGCCGGACTGGCTCAGGTCCAGGGTACCAAAACTGCCATAACTCGCCCCGCCGGGGATGTGCAGGGCGGCCAGCACCTCCTTCTCCGCCTGCACCGTCGCAACGGAAACCGACTGCCCAGCAGCCACCAAGGTCTGGATGCGCTGGTAGGCGAGGGTGGTCAGCAGGTTGACGTTCAGCACCTGCGCGCTGGACAGGTCGCTGATCCCGGTCAGGGTAATGTTGCCGGTAGAGACCGTGCCCTGCACCTCGTCAAAGTAGTATCCCGTGGCGGAGAGGCCGATGTACGGGCTGCCGAAGGTGGCGTTCGGGGTAAAGGTGCCGAGGTCCGAGTTAGTCTGGAAACTGTATTGTTTGCCGGTGGGCGCCAGTTCGGCCGAAAGCTCTTGAGCTGTGACGGTTGAGCCTTTGAACAGGGGGCCTTTCTGGGCTACGCCGCTGGTGGCTGTATAAGAAGAGTCAGGACTGCCTGTCCCGCCGCCAGTGGTGCTCCCGCCACCTCCGCCGCACGCTGTAATCATTAAAACAAGCACTGCCGAGCCGGCATGTTTAAGACTAGTCATGGCCCTATCCTTTTGTTTTCAATTGTGTTTTGGATTGATGCAGGGCGCGGTTCGTTGGCTTCATGCTGTAGTCGATATGGGCCAGAAGAGCGCGCAGCCACCACTGAAACTCTACTTAAAATGACTTAAAAGTGGCGCAATCAGCCAAGTATAGTCATTATAGAACTTATTATAAATAAATTTAAGTCATAGTGGGACGTGGTTTAGCAATCGCCGCTTTGTTGAAGTACCCCTTGCAAAGGGGAGTCGGCATGTCAGACGCGAGAAAAAATCTGGGCCTGAGGCTGAAGGTTCTGCGTAAGCAGAAGGGCCTAACGCAGGAGCAGTTGGCTGAACAGGTGGGCGTTGATGCAAGACACATTAGTCGTGTTGAAACCGGAGCTCACTATCCGTCATTGGAGACGCTTGAAACCATTGCTGACGTGCTGGCGAGACCCATAGGGGATTTGTTTGTTTTCCCCAAAGATGGCGACTCAGAGGAGGTCTTGAGGTTCTATTTGATTGACCTTGGACGAACGCTTGAGTTGGACGAGCTTCGTAGGGTGGTGCGTATTGTCAGGGCAACCGTTGACAGAGCATGATGATGCAGTGTCATCGTGTGCAATTCGCACTTTCTATTTGTGGTGGCTTCTTTTGACTGCCAATTCAAAACTTTTAACGCTGTCTATCTCCCTGACCATGTTTCGTGGAACCCTAGTCAACAATAGCAATGTATCTGAAGAAAGTAGGGTGAGTCATGCAAGAGGTCTATGAGCGGGTATGGGTAGCAAATGACCAATATTGCCGAAAGGGTGGGGGCGAATGGGCGATAATCCACGCATGCAAGAGTCCATGTCATCAGCGTGCAGTTGGTTACCAGGGAAGTCTACCAAACACACATGTCAACTATCTGGCCCTATGTGAAGATCAAGATCTATTCTTGAATATTATTGATCCACCAAGGCCGCTGTTCATGGCGCCTACCTTTGTAGCGTTTCTAGAGTTTTCTGACCGAGAATGGTTGGCGGGGCGCAAACTGCTAATTCATTGCAATCAAGGAGAGTCAAGGGCGCCATCGCTTGCATTGCTGTTCTTGGCAAAGCGACGGGCAGTATTGAAAAGTGATTCGTATTTGGTTGCCAAGTCGGAGTTTGAAAAGATGTACCCGAATTACAATCCGGGTTTAGGAATTCAGACGTATTTGACTAAAAAATGGCAAGAGCTTGACGCTAAGGCGTAGAAAATGGCTCTGTGAACCGGATGTAGTACCCCGGCTAGCCTACGCCCTCCCAGACCACCGACACCTTGGGCGTGTGTAACCTATATTTCAGCAACTCTGTCTGGCGCTTAAGGCAACGCTGAAAAAGTCATCAATATTTGCGAAAATAGCCGGGTAATGGGTTTGAGTAGAAGAAAGCGATGAAACAGCAAACCTTGGCGGTAGCAGCGGATCAGAACAGCACTTTTGAACAGCATCGGCGCCCTACACGCCGCGACGTCTTCCTGGCAACGATGGAGGAAATTGTGCCGTGGTCAGCGTTGTGCGCAGTGGTCGAGCCGCACTACCCCAAGCCGGGCAACGGTCGTCCACCGGTGGGTCTTGAACGGATGCTGCGGATGTATTTCGTGCAGCATTGGTTCAACTTGGCCGACGAGGCCTGCGAGGAAGCCCTGCTGGACAGTACGGCACTGAGGCGGTTCGTGGGGATTGATCTTGGCCGCGAACGGGTGCCGGATGGGACAACGCTGCTGAAGTTCCGCCGCTTGCTGGAGCGGCAGGACTTGGGAGCGCAACTGTTTGCCGAGGTCAATGCGCAATTGCAGGCGCGTGGTCTCAAGGTGGGCACGGGAACCATTGTAGACGCGACTATTATCGGGGCGCCCAGCTCGACCAAGAACGCAGATAAGGCGCGAGACCCGGAGATGCACCAGACCCGCAAGGGCCAGCAGTGGTATTTCGGCATGAAGCTGCATATCGGCGTGGACAGCCGGACCGGGCTTGCACATAGCGCGGCCGTGACGGCGGCCAACGTACACGACAAACACCTGCTGGGAGACCTGCTGCACGGGGACGAACGGAGAGTGTATGGAGACAGCGCCTACGCCAGCCAAAAAGCGCTGATCAGGGAGCACGCCCCTCACGCATGCGACTTCACGAACCAGCGCGTGCGCAGGAATGGCGAAGTGGATGAAGCCGAACGGAGCCGAAACCGGAACAAATCAAAAATCCGGGCGCGTGTGGAACATGTGTTTGCGGTAGTGAAGCGCTTGTGGGGCTTTACCAAGGTGCGTTATCGCGGCCTGGAGAAAAACGCCAACCGCAGCTTCGTAGCGCTGGGGTTGGCAAATCTGTATCTGGCCCGTGCCCGGTTGGTGGGATAGGTGCGCCCAATAGGCGCTCTGAGGGCCGCATAGGCCACTCAGGGCAGCCAAATAAAGAAACCGGCGCAACATTTATCGTGCCAGCTGAGCATTACAACCATTTTCGTAAGTAGTGCGCTCGTGATGGTTACTTGTTCAGCGTTGCCTTAAGGTGTGTTGACCTTGGTCATCAGCGGCCTAGAGGTGCCATACTCTCGTTCTATCCTTGGACGGTAAGTTGGTCTCGGTGCAGACAGAAAATGATGGGCAACAGCTATGGGTGAAACGCAGCAGGCTCTATGCCATTCCCTGATGTAACCGAGCTATATTGTCTGGCGCTGACATGTATCGCCAAGAGCGCCATGGTGATCCTGTGGGCAGGTGGTCTGAACCAGCCACCGCTTTCATCAGTAATCGGATGTATTACTCCTTGATTCAGGATTAAACTTTAAAGGTTAGCCAGAGCCTGCGCTACCGGGATCGGCGGACGCAGCCACACGACCGGGATTTACCGGACTTCAGGCTATCCTGCCAGGCCATGAAGTCTTGGCCACAATCACAGCGGGTACGCCAGCGTTGCTGTCCGGCAAAATGCCGGCTGCGGTCCAGGTCGATGACCGTGAGCATGCCAAAGCGCTGACCCGTTGTTACGTCCCCGGCTTTCTCGTAGTCAGCGACGCGTTGCGTCCCGCGTTCTATCTTGGCCATCACCCGCATCATCCCTCAGATCATCGCGAGACATTTCAGGCATAAAAAAGGCCAGTACTCCTCT
>Ga0302193_10002220_pt1 | contig 16280 bp, 7 predicted proteins | sample II_Bog_E3_3_FD_200228 | JGI IMG/M metagenome (GOLD analysis project Ga0302193, IMG submission 200228) | Peat permafrost microbial communities from Stordalen Mire near Abisko, Sweden - II_Bog_E3_3 | ecosystem: Environmental > Terrestrial > Soil > Wetlands > Peat | place: Sweden: Abisko, Stordalen...
CATGGCGGACGCCTTCGCCGAACGGCGAACGGAGGTGGACGAGACGGCGGCGAGCGTGATGAACGCAATCGAGCACAATGAGGCCTTCAGTGGACGCGCGGGCGGCGCGATCAAGGAGACTGGGCGCGAGCTGGTGGAGAAGATGGCGATGTCGGCGCTGAAGAGCGCGGACCTGAAGCATGGCGGATTTGGCGGACAGCCGAAGTTTCCCCATTCGAGCGTTCTGGACCTTCTGATTGAGGTGGCTTCGCGGACGGACTTTCGGGCTGCGAGTGCGACGGGCACGTCGAAGCTGAGCGGGCTGGGGACAGCGAAGATGGCGGAGGCGGCCAAGCAGGCGGTGCTGGTGACTCTGGAGAAGATGGAGAAGGGCGGGATTCACGACCATCTTGGGGGCGGGTTTCATCGCTATTCGGTGGATGAGCACTGGGTGGTACCGCACTTCGAGAAGATGGCATACGACAACAGCGAACTGCTGAGGAACTACGTTCATGCATACCAGGCTTTCGGCAATGTGGAGTATGCGCGAGTGGCGCGCGACGTGATGCGCTGGATGGATGAGTGGTTATGCGACCGCAAGCAGGGCGGGTTCCATGCATCGCAGGACGCGGATTTTTCGCTGGACGACGACGGCGACTACTACACCTGGACGCTGGATGAGGCGGCAGAGGCGCTGACGGCCGAAGAACAGGCGGTTGTGGTGGGGTACTACAACATCGGAGAGATCGGCGACATGCAGCACAATGTGGCGAAGAACGTGCTGCATGTGAAGCGTGGGCTGGATGTGGTTGCGCGCAAGGCCGGAGTGAGGGTGGTGGAGGCGCTATCGCGGCTGGAGTCGGCCAAGCGGAAGATGCTTGCGGCACGGCGGAAGCGTCCTGCGCCGTATGTGGACAAGACGATGTATGTCGCGTGGAATGCGATGTGCATCTCTGCGTACCTGGAGGCGGGGCGCGTGCTGGATGAGCCGAAGGCGCAGGCGTTTGCGTTGAAGTCGCTGGACCGGGTTCTGGGCGCGGCGTGGGGCGGGCGGGCGATCGGGCTGGCGCATGTGGTGGTGTATGGTGAGCCGGGAGTGAAGGCCGAGCGGGTGGCAGGCGGGCTGGACGACTATGTGTTTCTGGGCCACGCGGCACTGGACGCGTGGGAGTCGACCAGCGAAATGCGCTACTACGAGGCTGCGGTGGAGCTGATGGAAAGCGCGCTGGAGCGGTTCTACGATGCGAAGGGAGGCGGCTTCTTCGATACCGAGAAATCTGGGGAAGGGAAACGCAGCCTGGGCGTGTTGGGAGCGCGGCGCAAGCCATTGCAGGACTCGCCGACGCGGGCGGGAAACCCCGAGGCGGCGATGCTGCTGATGCGATTGCAGGCGCTGAACGGGAGTGCGGAGTATGGGGCCAAGGCGCAGGAAACTCTGGAGGCGTTCGCCGGGGTGGTGGAGCACTTCGGCCTGTACGCGGCAACGTATGCCCTGGCTCTGGAGCGGATGGTGACGCCGCAGTTGCAGGTGTGCGTGATTGGGGACGACGCGGCGGCGCGCGAGTTGGAGGCGGCGGCAGAGGCGCGCTATTCGTCAAACAAGAGCGTGGTGCGCCTGAAGCGAGAACAGCTTGCGGCGCAATCGGCGGCGATGCTGCCCCCGGCGCTGGAGCAGACATTGCCGCATCTGCTCAGGGTGCAAGGCAGTTTTGCGGTGGTGTGCAGCGGGCATAGTTGCCAGACTCCGGTGGGAACGGTGAAGGAACTGGAAGCGGTGCTGAAGCGGCGGTTTGCCGGGGTAGGGCCGGAGACGCTGCGGTTTGTGGGGAATTTCATGAAGTCCTGAGGGTGCGGGGCCGGTCTGGGAATCAGCAGGTTGGTTGAGCGGTTCCGGCAGGGGTGTGCCTGCGGGGTGCGGCGGGGCTGTGGGTGTGGCAAGTGTGGACATTGGCATATAGGACTGAATCGGTGGCTATTCGCAGGGATTGATCTGCGCGTTTTTTGTTTACAACCAGTTGGTATTACTGGGGATATTTCTATTCACAGAATTTTATTGACAATCATTCAGTTTTAGACTTATAGTTGTTTTGAGCAAAACTTGTTTTATAAGGAGACTTTCCATGAGACTAGCGATTTTTTCTTCACTCGTATTGCTTCCTGTCCTGGCCCATGGACAGGCCAGCGCGCCGGCAGGAACCAAGCCGGCTCCAGCCTCGGCGGTGATTCAGGCCGAGCTTACCAAGCCTGCCGGATTGCCGGCGGTAGTCAGGTCAGCCGTTGCGGCAGAACCGGCGACTGCGATTTCTTCGATGAATGCGATCAGTCGTCCGGCGATCCGGGAGTTTGTGCAGACCCGGGTGACGGAGGACTTTGTGCACCAGGCACTGCGTCAGGCTGGGACACTGGAGTCCGGCTTCAAGGGGAGCGAAGTGACCGAAGAGTCGGCACCGAAGATGACCCGGCCAGTTGAGATCAAACTGACGGGGCAGGAACTGGCTGCGGTGCCAGAGCTGACGCAGGTAGCGGTGAGCGGAACGGTGGATGCGTACGGCTATATACGCAATCCGACGGTGACGCAGTCGGCGGGCAAGGCGGTGGACAAGAAGGCGCTGGCGGCGGTGAGCGAGTCTCGCTTCAAGCCGGCGACGGTGAACAATCAACCGGTGGACGCCGCAGTGACGATTTCAATTCAGATCGAGAAGCAGTAAAACGGCGATTGCCGGTTGAGCATCAAGGTCTTTTGCGCTCCTGTTCTCCTAACCCGGAGAGTGGGAGCGCGGTTTGTTTAATGGAATGGATTGCATGTTACTGGCGCAGACTCTAAGATTTGTGGGGAGTTTGGGAGGCTTTAGGATGCGGGTTGGGTCAGGGACGATGAGGGTTGGCGGTCTGGTTTTATTTGTGGCGGGGTTGGCGGTTGGGGCGGGAGCGCAGGGAACTCAGACGGGTGCGGCGAGCGGGGCGGCTTCGACACAGCCTCGGACGGTGGCGGCCCGGCCAACTGCGGCGGCGACTCCTCGGAACGCGGCGATTCGGCCTATGGTGGCGGCGACTCCGCCGATGGGATGGAATAGCTGGAACTTTTTTGCGGGGAAGGTGACGGACAAGGACATCCGCGATACGGCGGACCTGCTGGTGTCCAGCGGGATGCGCGACGCGGGATACGTGTATGTGAACATTGACGACACGTGGGAGGGCAAGCGCGACACCGACGGAAAGATTCAGAGCAACGAGAAGTTTCCGGACATGAAGGCGCTGGCGGATTACGTCCACTCGAAGGGGCTGAAGCTGGGGATATATTCTTCGCCGGGGGCGAAGACGTGTGCGGGGTATGAGGGGAGCCTGGGGCACGAGGCTCAGGATGCGGCGACGTATGCGGAGTGGGGGATCGACTACCTGAAGTACGACCTGTGCAGCTACGGGGGCGTGATGAAGACGCAGGCCCCGAACGATCCGGCGGGGCAGAACAAACTAATGCATGAGGCGTACGAGAAGATGCATCAGGCGATTCAGGAGACGGGAAGGCCGATGGTGTACAGCCTGTGCCAGTACGGGATGGATTCGGTGTGGGAGTGGGGGCCGGAGGTGGGTGCGAACCTGTGGCGGACGACGGGCGACATCTCGGCGAACTTCGACCGGATGAGCCTGATCGGACGCAGTCAGGCAGGGCTGGCCAAGTTCGCGGGGCCGGGGCACTGGAACGATCCCGACATGCTGGAGGTGGGCAACGGGCGGCTGACACTGGACGAGAACCAGACCCACATGACGCTGTGGGCGATGCTGGCTGCGCCGTTGATCGCGGGCAACAACCTGACGGTGATGAAGCCGGAGATTGCGGCGATCCTGATGAACAAGGAGGCGATCGCGATCGATCAGGATGCGCTGGGGCGACAGGGCGACCGGGTGTTTGCGGACGGACCGTTGGAGATCTGGGCGAAGCCGCTGAAGAATGGTGCGAAGGCTGTGGCGATCTTCAACTTTGGCGAATCGCCGAGCGAGATGCGGAAGGACAATCTGCACCTGAAGGAGATGGGATTCGCAGGAGCGGTGACGGCGCGCGATGTGTGGGCGGGGAGAGATTTGGGGAAGATCACCGACGCGTACAAGGTGACGATTCCAAAGCATGGAGTGGTTCTGCTGGTGGTGCGGTAGGAAGTTGCAGGTTACAGGTTGTCAGTTGTTGGTTGCGAGGCATCGTGCAGGTGGGTTTGCACGACGTGGAGGAGAGCTTCGGTCAACAGCGGGGAGTCGTTGAGGCTGGCGGTGCGGTAGAGGCGGAGGCCGAGGGTGCGGGCGCGCTGGGCGAAGGCGATGTCGATGTCATAGAGGATCTCGACGTGATCCGAGAGAAAGCCGATGGGCTGGAGGACGACTGCGGAGTGTCCTTCGGCGGCGATGGCGGCGAGGGTGTCTTCCACGGTGGGGCCGATCCAGGGGCCACCGGAGACGCCCTGGCTCTGGAAGGCGAAGAACCATTTTTTCAGGTTGGGGAGGCGGTGGGCGGCGGAGGCGAAGACGAGCTCGGCGGTGCGCTTGGCTTCGACGGGGTACGGGTCGGGGGTGGGACTGGGCTCGCTGGACTGGATGGTGCGGCAGGGGACGGAGTGGGCGGTGAAGAGGATGGGGAGGGCGGCTTCACCGCGATTCTGTGATTCGACATCCCACATCTCAGAAGCGAGATGTGGGGCACCCGCTTCGGCGCAGGCGTGGGGATATGTGTCGATGAGGCGCTGGGCGAAGGCCTCTATGAGGGAGGGTTCTTCGGACCAGGATTCGACGAAGGTATGGGAGGGTTTCGCGGCGGAGGGACTCTGCGTGTCTTCGGCATCGAGCGCGGCGGTGAGGGCGCGGCGGTAGAGGCCGGTGCTGGTGCTGGAGTTTTGCGGAGCGAGGCAGAGGGCGAGGATGCGGGTGATGCCGTCGGCGCGCATCTGGCGGACTACATCCGTGATGAATGGGTGCCAGTTGCGCATGGCTGCGTAGACCGGGAGAGGATGGCCTGCGGCGGCGAGGGCGGATTCGAGCAGGCGGGCCTGGGCGAAGGTCCAGCGGGTGAGGGGTGGGGGATCGAGGGTGGGGATGTCGCGAAGACCAATTTGGGCGTAACGGTGCTGGAGTTCGGCGACAACCGAGGGCGGGAGGGCGCGGCCGCCGGTGACTTTGGCGAGGTACTCTGCCATCTCGCCGAGCGTGTTGGGGGTGCCATGGGCGAGCAGGAGGACGGCGGTCGAGTTGGGTTGGGCCTGGTTCATGCGCATTGAGCAGCACCTAAAGAGAAAGGTGGTCAGGTGGTGGCTTTGATCTGGCGGGTGGATTTGATCTGGTTCACGACGGCGAGGACGGCTTCGACGGGGGTCGAGGGGACGATGCCGTGGCCGAGGTTGAAGATGTGGCCGGGACGGCCGGCGGCGGCGGCGAGGACCTCGGCGACGCGGGCGTGGAGAACCTCGGGCGGGGCGAAGAGAGCGATGGGGTCGAGGTTGCCCTGCACGGCGACGGCGTGGCCGAGGGCGCGCCAGGCCTGGTCGAGCGGGGTGCGCCAGTCGAGGCCGAGGACGTCGGCGCCGGCCTCTCGCATGGCGGGGAGGAGCGATGCGGTGTCCACGCCGAAGTAGATGACGGGGACGCCGAGGGCGCGGATGCGGGTGATGAGGTCGGTGGTGGGAGCGAGGACGTAGGCGCGGTAGTCGGTGGGGGAGAGCGCGCCGGCCCAGGAGTCGAAGACCTGGATGACATCGGCGCCGGCGGCGACCTGCTGGGCGGCGTAGTCGGCGAGGACGGTGACGAGCTTCGACATGAGGATGGGCCAGGCTTGACTCTCCGCGCTCAAGGCTGCGGATTCGGGGTTGAGTCCGGGGCTAAAGCCCGATTCCGGTCTGGGTATATTCAGGGGGCTGAAGCCCCCTGCTCCCTCCGGGTCTACAGCCTTGGTGGTGGGTTGTGAGGCGTACATGAGGCGCTTGGTTTCGATGTAGTTGCGGGAGCTGCCGCCCTCGATCATGTAGCTGGCGAGGGTGAAGGGCGCGCCGCAGAAGCCGATGATGCCGAGCTGGTCTCCGTCGGCACGCGGCGAACTGAAGTGGGCGGCGACCTTCTCGATGGCGCGGGCGACGTACAACAACTCTTCAGTCCGGTCGGTGCGGAGGGCGCGGGCCTGGTCGGCGGTGCGGATGGGGGCGAGGATGCGTGGGCCCTCGTCGGCGACAAACTCGAAGTCGAGGCCCATGGGAGTGAAGGGAAGCAGGAGGTCGGCGAAGATGATGGCGGCGTCGACGCCGAGGCGCTCGGCGGCGGTGATGGTGACCTCGGCGGCGAGGTCTGGAGTGCGGCAGATTTCGAGCAGGGAGTGGTGCTTGCGGACGGCGCGGTACTCCTGCATGTAGCGGCCAGCCTGGCGGAGGAACCAGACGGGGGTGCGGTCGGTGGGAAGCCGGAGGCAGGCGCGAAGGAAACGGCTGCCACCGGAGGCGGCAGCCGTTTCAGGTTGGAGAACCGCGGGGGGGGCCGCGGTCTGGGCCGCCGGGTTCGCTGCCCGATTGGTTGCAATGGGGTCAGCGTGTGGGGCCACCGCTCGATTTTGACCATCGAGTCGAGTGGTTCCGGCCAACGGCGCAGCTTCGACGCAATCGGACCCTGGGGCGGCGGATGTACGGTTCAGAGAATCGTTCTGAAATTGACTCAAAGGGTTTGGTCTCCCAACACTTCGAGCGTAGCATCCTCCGGGGGGCCGGCGTTAATCTCCTGTGCGCGGAGCGGGCAGTGGGCCACAACTCCGCGAATGATGCGGCGGCTTGTTGCGCCGACCGCTTGCTGCATAGGAGTACTTTGCTCCCGAAGGAGGCACTCCGATATTCCCTATCGGTGACATGGGGATACAACTTTTGGCAGGGTTGAGGATCAGGGCTCGAGGCGGAGGGAGAACTCTTCGATGACGGGGTTGGTGAGGACCTCGCGGGCGATGCGTTCGACCTCGAGTTGGGCCGCGGCGGGGTCGGATGCGAGGGAGTCCTCGAGGGTGAGGAGGAAGTACTTTCCCTGGCGGACATCGGCGACACCGTTCAAACCCATGCGGCGGAGCGCTCCGGCGACGGTCTGGCCCTGGGCATCGAGGACGGTGCGCTTCAACGTGACATAGACATGGGCTTTCATGGGTCTGATTATAAACTTACGGCGGGGCTTGAGCATCACTCCTGATGTTGTACAGAAGACGAACTGCGACGCCGAGATGGATTCGGCCCCAGATGCGAGGAGACGGATGGGGAAGTGGAGAGGGACGCAAGCAGAAGGGCCGCCTGTGCAGGCGGCCCTTTGTTCTGGTTGAGGATATTGGAGCCTACGGAAGAGGTTCTCTAATTGACGGTGATGTAGGCGTACATGGTTGAGTTGGGGGTCTGGTGGGAGGCCATGACGACGACGGGCTGGGTCGCGGGGACCGAGGCCGGAGCGGTGTAGAGACCAGTGGAGCTGATAGTTCCGTACACGGTGGAACCGCCTTGGACGGCTGTGGCTGTAGTTGCCCCAACCTCCCAGATGGCTGTGTCGTCGGTGGAACCGGCGGGTAAGCCATTGATGCAGGTGGTGCCACCGCCGGGGGCTATGCAGGGAGGTGCTCCGGCCACACCGCCGAAGAACTGATAGCTGGTGCCATGGGGAACGGTCAAGACGCTGGTGGTGAGTCCCGAGGGGGTGGTGGGGGTATGGGGTGTCAGGTAGAGAGTGGGCGTAGGGCTATTTTCGTTGTAATTCTCAAACAACTGGTAGGCAGAGGTCACCGAGGAGGGATTGTCGGGATTGTTGGGCACGGATACACCGACCAACGTGTAGCCCATTGGAATACCCGTCATCTGCTTGGTATTGGTTATGAGCGTCGGAACTCCGGTGCCTGGCAGAGACTCAGTGGTATAGGAGATGGTGTACTGCATGTTCTGCGCTTGCACCAGCTCCGCGCCGGAATAAATTGGAATTTGGCCGCATGAGTAAATGGCGGTGTTGCCGCTGGTTACGACTAAATAGCCAGTGTTGCCAGAGATGCTCGACTCGCCGACCGGCGTACTGGAACCCGAGGCGGGCGGATTGGGGATGCCAAGGTTATTCGTCGGATAGACCTGCCAGGTGAGGTTTGAAGGAGCATTGGTGACAGTCGCGGTGAGGTCGATGACTTCACCCTGACCGCCATTTGGCAGCAGAATCACGCCGGGCTGATTCGGATCCCACGCGGCGGTAGTGCCATTTGTACTAATGGTGCCGCAGTCGGAGCACGATTGCGTCAAAACGATGCCTACGTTCGAATAGGTGAAACTGGCGGGGGCCGCGCAACCGATCAGAGAATAGGTGAAGGCGGCGATGGTGGCTATGGCGAAAATCTTCAAGCAAAGTTTCATTGGGGGAATCCTTTGTAATGCGGAACCAGAAGAAGCATATCTAAAAATTCGCGTTCACGAAAGTATTTTTTTACGCCTGACAGGATCCACGCCGTACCCGGCTGCCTGCGACCGATTTGCTTAGAGAGAGGAACTGTACCACCATGACAGCATAACGCGCCAGAGTTATCTTGCTGGACGGTTTGGGGGCGGAAATTTGGGGGACGAGGCGCGGCGGGCCAAGCCGAAGGCGAGCGGACCGAGGGCCGCGACCAGAGCGGCAAAAGCGAGGGCTGGGAGCGGGCCGACGCGTTGGGAGTGGGCCGCAACGAGAGCAAAGGCGATGAGCAGGGCGGGGCCGACACCGGCCAGCACCGCGGCGGCTAACCCGCCGGGGATGCGGAAGGGGCGGGCGAGGGCGGGCTCACGCAGGCGGAGGACGACGAGTGCGACGAACTCCAGCAGCAGGGAGGCACCGTAGAGGACGAGATCGATGGAGATAAGGCGCTCGAAGGAGAGGCCAAGCGCCAGGGCCCATGCGGCTGCGCAGAGCAGGACCGAGGCCCATGGAACCGGGGCGCGGTTGGGACGGGCAGAGGATGTGCGGGTGAGGAAGCGCGGGAGCAGTCCGTCCTGGGCGAGGGCGTAGGGCACGCGCGCATAGCTGAGCATGAGGGCGTTGAACATTCCCGCGCCGCTGAGCATTCCTCCGAAGACGACGGCGAGAGCGAGGATGGTTCCGAGGAGACCGGGGCCAAGGATGGACCGTGCGGCGTCGGTCCACGCGCCGGTGGTGAACTGGCTGGCGGGAACGCCGCTGATGCCGACGGCCGCAAGCGGGACAATATATGTTGCGGCAACCAGCGCAGCCGAGATCAGCATGGCGCGCGGGTAGTTTCGCTGAGGAGATTCCACCTCCTGGGCGACGGTGGAGGCGTTGTCCCATCCCATGTAGTTCCATAAAGCAATGGAGACGGCACCGGCGAGGGAGGGCGCGGCGACGGGCGCGCGGAGCAAGGTGAGCGAGTTGCGGAGGTGGTCTGTTAAAGAAAGGATGCCGGTGGCGTGAGCGAAGAGCCCCTTCCAGAGGCCGGCTGCGACCAGGACGACGAAGGGGGCGAGCAGAACGGTGAAGAAGCCGATGGATCCCTCGCCGACGGACTTGGCCCCGCGCAGGTTCCAGGCGGCGCAGGCGAGGACGACGGCCAGCTCCCAGAGCGTGGCGCGGGACCCAGAGGTGAGGTTGGGCGCGACGCGGGAGAGATAGAGGACGAAGATGACGGGGTAGATGGCCATGTCGAAGACGCTGGCTGTGAGCGAGAGCCATGCCTCCTGAAATCCCCAGAAGGGGCCGAGGGCGCGGCGTACCCAGCAGTAGTAGCCGCCCTCCTGCGGCAGGGCGGCGGCGAGCTCGCCGACCATGAGCGCGGTGGGCAGGCTCCAGACCAGCGGGATGAGGAGCAGGAGGAGGAGGGCGCGGCCGTAGCCGACGTCTCCGAGGATGTCTTCCAGGCCGTAGGGGCCACCGGCTACCATGAAGTAGGTGGCTGCGACGAGCGGGAGCAGACGCATCTTGCTGTTTGGTTTGCGCACGCGCCGGCCTCCGGGGAAGATTTGCTGTTGAGGAGAATTTACCTGAAGCGGGAGGAAAAGCGCAGGCCGGTCAATGGCGCAGGTGAGATTGCGATGGAAAGAAAACTGGACGGGAGGCTTGCTTCATGACGCGGGAGTGGGGAAACTGTTTATAATCGGGAGATCCCGGCACGCGCTCAAGAGCGAGTTGCGGGGAGGGTTGGAGAGATGGCCGAGTGGCTGAAGGCGGCGGTTTGCTAAACCGTTGTAGGACCAAAAGTTCTACCGGGGGTTCGAATCCCCCTCTCTCCGCCACGTAGTCTTAAGCTATTTATTTTCTTCAGATTATATCGAAGAAACAGCGCACAGCCGGGCAATTTCTGCGAGGTTGTTCCACCAGAGAATCTCCGCTGCTGCCGGAATGCCGCCCGAGAAAGGGCCGTTTCTCTGATCGGACTTTCGAAGGTCCGTTTTTATAAGAAGTCGTTGGTTCGGTTCGGTGGCATACATTTCCCATATGAACTGTTTTCAAGTTGCTCCGAAACAAATAGCAATCATTCTCATATGGACAGACCCCTACGAAGCGCTGGAAGAGCGTGGAGCGTAGTACACGATTCGGATTCCAGCCAACGACCGCCGGATGCGGATATCGCGGAGTTGATGAGTCGGGTGGTGGGCTGCCTGGCACCACAAGCGAAGGATGGGTAGCGGTACGGGTTCCAAATTGCGCGTCGTCCGCCCTGAGTTGGCGACCGTAGAGGAATAGAGCGCCCGGCAGACGGTCCTCCTACGGCTGCCACAGGGAATCTCATCCAGGGCACTGGCAGCACCGCTCATGGATGTCTTTCATGAAGCCGCAAAAAAAAATAGATCGTATGGAATCTGTGTGCATCAAAAGGGGGCTTCAGATTAAAAAATTCCAATTTTGAGCGGAACCCTGCCCTCCCAGCGGGCCATTGCGGAGTATAGGAACGCTGCACTGCCATCTTCGATCCAAGAGATCGAAGGCGGACGCAACTCAACCCTAGCAATGGAGAATGCAGATTATGTTTGACTGCTCCCCCGCTGACCACGCCCGCTCGTTTTTCGCTCAACTCTGCAAAACACGCTTTACCGGATTCGCCAGCCGAACTGAGGCCCGGAACATTTCGCCGAGGCAGGAATGCCCTGCGGCGGAGAGCCTGGGCAGCGAAACTGTGCGCGAAAGCGAATGCGCGCAGACCTCTTTGAGAGCGGGATTTGGCGACATGGGGAAGAAGTGTGTGCGGCTGGCGATGGCTGGCGCGGCGTTGGGGATGCTAATGCTGAGCGGCGCGCAGAGTTCGCAGGCGCAGACGGCGCAGCCGGGCGCAAGCGTGACATCGATTTACACCGATCTGGCTGAAGGCGCAGCAATCGATGCTTCCGGAAATGTCTATAGTGGGACCGACTCCGGCACCGGTATCTGGAAGTCCACCTACAGCAACGGCTCGTACACAACGGTGAATATCGGGGCCCTCGGGGTGAGTTTGACCGGCGACAACATCTTCGCCCTTGCGATCGACTCCTCCGGCAACATCTATGCGGCGAACCAGGGTGGCGGGACCATTATCAAGATCGTACCCGGCAGCGGTGGGACCTATACGGCGACGACCATCATCACGGGCATATCCGGCGGTTCGGGAACGTCCGGCGTGGCAGTGGATGCGTACGGGAACATCTACACCAACAACTACGGCAACTCTCTATACAAATACATCTATTCCGGCGGCGCCTATACGCAGCATGTGATCGCGAGCAACTTCAGCCTGGCAAGAGGCATGGCGGTAGATAACAACGGATATATCTACCAGACCGATGAGAGCGCAAACCAGGTCCGTGTGTTTATCCCCTCGGGCTCGATTGCGACTACAACAACCTATACGGCCGGAACTGTGTTTACCGGACTTTCATCGCCCGCCGGAGTCGCAGTCAAGAATGGCATCGTATACATCGGAAACGGTACGGAACTGCTGCAGGAGACGCCGAACGGCAGCGGTGGGTATACCCAATCCGTGGTGGCAACCGGTTTTGACGCGCTGCGCGGCATTGCGCCGGACAACTCCGGAAACATCTTTGTCTCCGATCTGGACCTCGGCCTCAAGAAGGTGACCAATGCCCTGCAGGACTTCGGCACGGTGACAGTCGGCACGACCTCCACGCAGCAGTCGATTGCGTTTGAAGTGCTTACGGCTGGAACTTTGGGAACGCCCGTGGTGCTGACCAAAGGCGTCACCGGACTCGACTTCAAGCTGGGTACGGGCAGCACCTGCGTGGGGAGCCTTGCCGCGAATACAGCCTGCGTGGTCAATGTCACGTTCACGCCGCAGTACGCGGGTGAGCGCTACGGCGCGGTGGAGCTGACCAATAGCAGCGGCGCTGTGATCGCAACCTCTCTGATGCAGGGGAACGGTAGCGGGCCGCAGGTGACCTATAGCCCAGGCGTCATCACCACCGTGGCTGGCACAGGCGTGGCGGGCTTTAACGGCAACGGCATCGCGGCCACCAGCGCGGAGATCCACGCGGACGACAATGGCCCTGCGATGGATGGCGCGGGCAATCTGTACTTTGGGGATTTATACAACTACGAAGTGCGCAAAGTGACGGCGGCGACGGGCCTCATCAGTACGGTGGCTGGCACAGGCGCAGCGGGCTATAACGGCGACAACATCGCGGCCACCAGCGCTACGATAGCGCCCGAGTCGGTTGCCATCGACGGGGCGGGCAACATCTATATTGCAGACGGCGGCAACAACCGCATCCGCAAGGTGACGGCGGCGACAGGCCTGATCAGCACGATCGCGGGCACGGGCGCGTCGGGCTATAACGGCGACAACATCGCGGCCGCCACCGCGCAGGTGGGCAACCCCTATGAAATCGCGGTGGATGGATTGGGCAATGTGTTCATCTCGGACACCGCGAACCATCGCATCCGCGAGGTGTCCACGGCGACGGGCATTATCACCACTGTTGCGGGCACGGGCACGGGGGGCTATAGCGGCGACAACGGCGCGGCCACCAGCGCGGAGATAAGCAATCCGCGCGGCATCGCAGTGGATGCGACGGACAATCTGTACATCGCGGACTACGGCAATGAACGCATCCGCAAGGTGTCGAATACAGGGATTATCACCACGGTTGCGGGCAACGGCAGCGGCGGCTATAACGGCGACAATATCGCGGCCACCAGCGCAGAGCTGAACATCCCGCTGGGAGTTGCCGTGGATGCCGCTGGCGATCTCTACATTGCGGACGCGGGCAACAATCGCGTGCGCGAAGTGATCGCAGCGACGGGCGTCATCACCACAGTGGCGGGCAACGGCACTGGAGGATTCAGCGGAGACGATGGCGCGGCCACCAGCGCGGAGTTGAACGGCGACCATGCTCTTACGCTGGACAATACTGGCGACATTTACCTCACCGACTCCGGCAACGAACGTATCCGCAAGGTGACGGTGACGGCGGCGGCGCCCTTCGCATTCGCCAACACGTACGTCTACAGCCCGAGCGCGGACAGCCCGAAGACGGAGACGATCGCCAACATCGGCAACGCCGCGCTGACCTTTGAAGTGCCGGGCGTAGGCACGAATCCGAGCGTCTCCTCAGGCTTCTCGATCAGTAACAGTTCGACCTGCCCGCTGCTTTCGACGCTATCGAGCGCCGGGACGCTGGGTGCGGGCGCGTCCTGCACGGACTTGATCAGCTTTACGCCCCAGGTGGTTGGCACCATCGGCGGATCGGCCATTACGACGGACAATACGCTGAATGTCGCGAATAGCACGCAGTCCGTTGGCTTGAGCGGCACCTCTTTGCCGCTGCTGATCAAGACGATCACGTTCCCGCAGCCAACGACGCCGGTGACGGTCGATAGCACGGCAACCCTGGGCGCGACCGCCAGCAATGGCGACCCTGTCACCTACAGCATCACATCCGGCGCGGCAACCATCAACGGGTCGACGATCACCTATACCAATACGGGGACGGTGACGATTGCGGCGAACTCAGCGGAGACCTTTGACTACGCAGCAGCAGAGACGGTGTCGGTCAGTGTCGTGGTGAACGCGGCGGCCAGTTCCTATGCGGCGCCAGACGAACCCGTAGGCAGCGCCTCTGCAACCCAGACCGCGACCGTGAACTTCACCACCGCCGGTACGCTGGGTGCGATCAATGTGGTCACCAAGGGCGCGCCGAACCTCGACTTCAACTTCGTCAGCGGCGGCACCTGCACCACGGGTACGGCTTACACCGCAGGCCAGGCCTGCACCGTGCTGTACAGCTTTACGCCTTTGTACCCCGGCGCGCGTGAAGGCGCAGTGGTGCTAGAGACCAGTGGCGGCGCGGTGCTGGGCACATCGTATCTCGGCGGCACCGGCATTGCTCCGCTCGGCCTGTTTACCACCACCTCGCAGACCCTGAGCGTCACGGGCCTGAGCGGCGCGCGCGGGCTGAGCGCGGACGGCTACGGCAACCTGTACGTGCTTGAGACCGGCAATGCCAAGGTGGACGAGATTGCGGCGGGCACCAACAACGTCACCACGCTGACGACCATCGCCGGCACCGGTTCGGGCGGTACCGCCGTGGATGGCGCAGGCAACCTGTATGTGGGCGCCACGGGGGCGCAAGCCATCTACGAGCTGGTCGGGGGCAAGCTGCCCGCGATCACCGTGGTCACCGGCACCTGCGGCAGCGACGACAACCTTGTGGTGGATGGCGCAGGCAACCTGTACTTCAGTTGCTATACGTCGCAGGGAGGCGCGATCTACAAGGTGGATGCGGTCAGCCATGCCTTGACGCAACTGCTTCCCGGTGGGCTGGGCCATCGCTTTGTGGCCATGGCGGCGGATGCGGCTGGCAACATCTATGCGCCCGACTTCAGTAACGCTGTACTTTACGAACTGCCCTTCGGAAGCAACAGTTTGACCACGCTGGTTAGCGGCGGCGCGCTCTACCAACCGCACGGCGTGGCAGTGGACCCAGCAGGGAACATTTACGTCACCAACATCAACGGAAGCAACATACTGCGCTACGCGGCTGGCACACACGCCCTCACCACACTGCCTGCCGCGGGCCAGCGCGGCATCGCCATCGACGGCAAAGGCGATCTCTTTACCCTTACCAGCGACTCCACTATTGCCGAATACGCCCGCACCACCGCGCCGGGCCTCACCTTCCCCAATACAAAATACGGCGCCAGCAGCAATTCGCTGCAGACGGTCGAATTCGAAAATGACGGCAATGCGGCGCTGGCCATCACGAGTTACAGCGCTACCGCGAACTTCAATGTGGGCGGATCGGGCAACACCTGCGCGGCCGGTTCTCTTGCCTCAGGCGCAAGCTGCTTTGTCGGCGCTCAATTCGCCCCAACCGCGGTTGGTTCGCTGACCGGTACTGCCATCATTGTCGATAACACGCTGGGTATTGCCGGCACCTCGCAGAACATCCCACTCTCAGGTACTGCAACTCAGGCGACACCGGCAATCACATGGCCGACACCGGCTGCGATCACGTACGGCGTGGCGCTGAGCGGGACGCAGTTGAATGCTAGCTCGACTGTGGCTGGAACGTTCAGCTATAGCCCAGCCTCGGGCGTCTTGACGGTTGGTTCGCATCTGTTGTCGGTGACTTTCACCCCGACGGATGGGACCGATTACACCTCGGCAACCTCGTCTGTGACGCTGACGGTGAACCAGGCGACGCCGGCGATTACATGGGCCACACCGTCTGCGATCACCTACGGAACGGCGCTGAGCGGGACGCAGTTGGATGCAAGCTCGACTGTGGCTGGAACATTCAGCTATAGCCCGGCTGGCGGCGTGTTGACTGCCGGATCGCATCTGCTGTCGGTGACTTTTACGCCGACCGATGGGACGGACTACACCTCGGCAACCTCGACGGTTGCGCTGACGGTGAACCAGGCGACGCCGGCGATTACATGGGCCACACCGTCTGCGATCACCTACGGAACGGCGCTGAGCGGGACGCAGTTGAATGCTCGCTCGACTGTGGCTGGAACGTTCAGCTATAGCCCGGCTGGCGGCGTGTTGACTGCCGGATCGCATCTGCTGTCGGTGACTTTTACGCCGACCGATGGGACGGACTACACCTCGGCAACCTCGTCTGTGACGCTGACGGTGAACCAGGCGACGCAGGCAATTACGTTTACGCCGCCACCCTCCGTGGTGCTGTATGGAGTAGCGCCGATCGCGCTGAGCGCAACCGGCGGTGCATCGGGCAATGCCGTGGTCTTCAGCGTTCTCTCCGGACCGGCTTCGATCAACGGCAACCAGCTGACGATTACCGGCACGGGCACCGTGGTGATCGCGGCGGACCAGCTGGGCAACACGAATTACA
>Ga0302193_10002225_pt1 | contig 16229 bp, 14 predicted proteins | sample II_Bog_E3_3_FD_200228 | JGI IMG/M metagenome (GOLD analysis project Ga0302193, IMG submission 200228) | Peat permafrost microbial communities from Stordalen Mire near Abisko, Sweden - II_Bog_E3_3 | ecosystem: Environmental > Terrestrial > Soil > Wetlands > Peat | place: Sweden: Abisko...
CGAAAAGGAACTTGGCGGCATCCATATGGGCCTGGGAGCGTCTTGCCGGAGCCAGATCCACCAGATTGTCCTCGATGACCTTGCGTTCCTCGGGGAACTGATCGGGCCCCGACTTCTTCCAGGCGGTGACATTGAAATAATGGCCGTTGTCCCCGGCTCCGGCTCCGGCCCCGCCAGCCCCAGCGACGGCGGCACCTTTGCCGGGCTGGCTGATCTTCATGCCGCCGGGGAAGCCGATGGAGACGCCGGTCCGGGACGGACGCACGTCCAGCCCATCCACGTTGGGCACCACGGCAATGCCTTGCAGGGTCGCCAGAATATCCGCCTCGGGGGCTTCGCGGCCGGGATAGACACCTGCCCCCAGGGGCATGACCGGGACCACCACCATGGTGTCGCCGACTTCGGGGTCTTCCACCGACAGCATGCCTCCGGCATCGGCCACGGTCAGGGAGACACCAACGCCCGAGACCAACAGGTCGGGCATCACCACCTGGATGGGCTTGCTCGGCACCGCTTCCTGATGGGTCAAATCGATCACCCACAGCAGGCCTTCCTGGCGAACGCTGGGATAATAATCGGGCTGAACGATCATACGAATGACCGTACCGTCCTTGCTGGGCAATTGCTCCAGGAAGGTCACGGCATCGCCGCCCAGACGTTTCAGCAGCTTGGCGTCCACCTGCTGGTGGCGATCGAACACCACCCACAGATAGCCGGCCCGCTTGAAGACCGCAGCCGCTGCCGGCTTATCCCAGGACACGCTCAGGCTATAGACCTTGTCGTCGGCATTGCGCGGCACCGGCGCCCCGTCCGGAGCCCCCGCCAGAGAGGGCAACTCATGTGAGCCCGGAGCCTCGGTCAGGACCTTGGCCTGTTCGGGCAAGACGATGGGCTTGGGCGGCTCGACTCCGGCCTGCACATGCTCGAACTTGGGCTCAGGCATGGCCGGGGCCGTCATGGCGGCGGGAGCGGCCTTTTCCTCGATTGCCTTATCCGGAACTTTCTCTGGGGTCTTTTCCGGGATTTTCTCAGGGGTCTTGGCCGGCTTGCTGCCGGCAGCCAGGGTCTCGGAAGGCAGCTGCGGCTTTTCCTCAGGCCCCAAGGGCTTCAGGCTGGGGGGCTGGACATCCTGGGCCGCCGGGGTCGCGGCGGCGGGCGGCGGCTGGCTATGGGCGTCGCCGGAACGCACCACATCCAGCACCACCTTGCCGCCCGAGGCGAAATGCCGCAAGCGGGCGTCGGCGGGAATATTGAAGGTGATGGCGGCACCCTCGCCGGAATTATCCACCCCCTGCACAGTGATGTCCGACGGCAGGGTCGGGGTCAGATCCTGAAGGTCGATATGGCCGGGCTTGGAGAAAGACACCGTGGCTTGGTTACCCGACTTCTCCACCTTGTAGTCCACCGACTTGGGCCAGGTGAAGACCAGACGGTTGAAGCCGCCATGTTCACCGCCTTTGACCTCCACCAACGGCACCAACTCGACGGGGGACAGTTTCTTTTCCGTCGCCGGGGCTGCCGCACCCGGCACCAAAGGCGTTGGGGCCTCGGCGGAGGGAACGGCGGCGACACTGGCCGGAGTGGCCGCCGGCTCGCTGCTGTCGCTGACATCCACCACCACCGCCCCCGCGGCATTGGTGTAAGCCTTGACCGAAATGGGCCGGGCAAGCGGGAAGGTCGCCGTGCGGCGGTCGTCGCTGACGGCGACGCTTTTGACGTAATGGGACAGCGGGCGGACCAGATTGCGCAACTCGCCACTGACCGGGCGGTCAAAGCGCAGCACCAATTCGCCGTTCATGACGTCGGCGGAATAGATGACGGGGCCGTCCCAGTCGAAGACCATGCGACCGAAGCCGTCATGGGCGGCGGCGCGGGGCGAGACATTGGTATTACTGGATTGCTGGGCTTGGAGCGGACTGGCCCAGAACAGCAGCGCAAGCAGGCACAGGGCGATAAGGGCCAGCGGCCCGCCCCTCGTTCTCGCTCTGCCGCCGGCCGGGCTGCGCGGCTTGCGGCCGGGCGTCGCCATGGTCAGTCGTTGAACAGAGCGTCGATGGCGGCCTGATCATGTGCCTTTTCAGGCATCTGCGGGCCGTTGAGCAGATCCTGGTCGGTGATGGTCGAAGAACCCGCAGGAGATTGGGCGGCGATGGTATTGGCCAATTGCTCCTGAAACTCAGGACCAAAGGCCGCGACCAGCCCTTCGACCCGTTCTTCAATATGCTTCAGGGCCTTGACCACCTTGGTGATGCGCTGGCCGGTGATGTCCTGGAAGTTACAGGCTTCGAAGATGCGGGTGGTGGTGTCCATCAGCTTGGCGCCCTGCTCCGGTGTCAGCTCCGGGGTCAGTTCTTCAAGCTTTTCAGCGGCGTCGAGGATTTCGTTGGTCGCCGTCTCGGTGGCGCCGACGATGGCATCCAGCTCGTCGGTAGCCGAGGCGATATATTCCTGTTGAATGTCATGGGGGCGCAGGGCGGCGATCTCGGCCTTGGCCTTGTGGATATAGACGGCCAGCCCCTCAACCTCTTGATAGAGCTTGAGGTCGCCAGCCGACAGATCACCGGACAAAGTGGTCAGAAGAGAACGGACGATATCGCCGATCTCGTCAACCTTGACCGTGTCCCCACGCTCCTTGCGGAGTGCTTCGAGATGAAGTGCGAGATCACGGTCAACGGTTGCCGACATGTATAATTCCCCCCGGAAGAAATGGTGCTTCGAAACGACTTAGAAGTCGCCCAGAACGCTGACCATCTTGACCTTCAGGGTTTCCGCGTTGAAGGGCTTGACGATGTAGTTGGAAACACCGGCTTCCTTGGCGGCAATGACGTTTTCGGACTTGGATTCCGCAGTCACCATGATGAAGGGGGTCGCCTTCAGCTTGGCGTCGGACCGAACTTCACGCAGCAACTGCAGGCCGGTCATGGGCTCCATGTTCCAGTCAGAGATGACCAGACCATAGTTGCCGCCGCCGCGCATCATCGAAAGAGCCATGGCCCCATCCGTCGCTTCGTCGATATTGACGAAACCCAGCTGCCGCAGAAGGTTACGAATGATACGCAGCATGGTCTTGTAATCGTCAACGATCAAGATATGCATATTCTTATCGACAGACATCCGTCACTCCTCCAAAGCCCAGCGGGTTGATGATCCGCCTCCCCTGAGCACGCCTTGAATTTTGAACTCTAGTTAAAATACGGAAACCAAGCCGAATCAAGCGATTTTAAGCATTCATCCACAGACAACATCAATTCAGAGGCTGCAAGCCCTCGGCCTTGGCAGCGCGATGTTGCGCCAGGGCGTCGGTCAGGTCCTTGGCCTTGTCGGGGGACATGTTCGCTATGATCAGGCCGGCTTTTTGCTCCTTCATCCGCGGAACTACACCAGTTAGGGTCTTCACATCCAGCTGATCGAAGATCTTTCCGGCGTCCTTCGGCTTCATGCTTTCATACATTTTCGCCAAGCTTTTCATCTTGGCATCGTCCTGGTCATCCACTTGTTTCAGCATGCCTTCCACATTGGTCTGCATGCTTTTCATTTCTGAAATCTTTTTATCGATGCGCGCTTCCGCTGCCTTGACCAGATTTTCTCGCAGTTCCAGATCGCGTTCACGGCCATCCAGGGACTCGCGACGCTCGGACAGTTTTTGCAGCACGTCCAGTTCGTTCTGGGTAAAGGTGGGCGGCTCGCCGCCAGAGCCGCTTTGGGCCGGCACGGCGGGAGGCATCTCGGGAACGGCCCCGGCGTCCTTGCTCGAAGCCGCCGTCTGCACCGGCGTATCCCCCCCCTTGGCGGCGGGCGGGGCAGGAGCGGTCATGGCCGCCCCGGCAGGCGCCGGGTCGCTGGGCAGGCTGGGCAGCTTCTGGCCCTTCTGACGGCCACCGGGCGGCGGCGGTTGCTGGGCTTCCGAGGAATTCAGGCCAAGGTTCATTTCGGACAGGCCGCGCCAGATGTCATTGACCCGCACCGACAGCATCAGGAAGACCACGAAGATGGTCACCGGCAGCAGGCGGATGTTGGGAATGGTCAGAGCTTTGCGGCGCTTGCGGTTTTTCTTCTTACCCGGCGGCTTGCCCGGCTGAGGTCCCATGGTGCCGGAAGGACGCGCTCCCGATGGACGCGGCCCAGCCCCGCCCAGACCGAAGCCCGGAGCCGGCGAATCATCGCCCGTGTCGGGAGCGCCATAGATATCCTCTCTCGCCGCATCAGGGTCGAGAACGGCGGCATAGGCGGCGGCAGCGGCATAAGGATTGGCGCTACGCTGGGCCTTGGTGCCGGCGGGTCGTTGATTGGAAGGCGGGAAAGACGACATGGCGGCCTCTTATCGCTCTTCTCAGCGCACGGACTGCAGGGCGCGCAACAATTCGCGTTCTGCTTCCGAGCGGTCGTCGTCATAGACGTCATCCCCCATGGGCCCGAAAGTGGGCGACGGCTGGGGAGCGGGAGAATGGGATTGCTGCGCCTGGGGCGAAGCCTGAGGCCGCGCCATGGTTGGGCGCGAGGCCGTCTGAGCTGCGGGCGCCTGGGCAGGAGCCGGAGAGGGTGCCGGAGACGAAGCCTGAGGCTGGGCCGACGGCGGGATCTTTACGTCACGAGCCTGACGGACGGTGCCTTCCAGGCGATTGGCCATGCCCTCGGCCCGCTCGATCATGAAGGCCAGATCGTCGCGCAGGGTCTGAGCCTTCTCGACCCGTTCCTGCAGGGTCGCACCCGCCTCGTCGGCGGCGCGGCGCAGCTTGGGAATTCCGGCCTCGGCCCGGGCGGTGGCGTCGTTGAAGGCATTGACCAGCCGGGCCAGATCGTCGCGATTGCGGCGCAATTCGCCCAGCCGACGGTTCAGCATCAGGGCATAGCCGATGGTCGCAGCCAGCAGAATGGCGACGATGATATCAAGAATGAGCTTGTAGTCTTCCATCAGACCTTCTCCTTCTTGACTTTTTCCTCGATGCGGATGGCGATGTGATTACCCTTGCGGCCCATTTTGCCGCCGAACATGGGCACATCGCCGCATCGGAGCTCGACCACCGAGTCCGGCATCGAGTTTAGCATGATCTTCGAACCAACGCGTAAATTCAGGATATCGCGCAGCGACATCACCTGTTCGTCAAGCACGGCCTCCATCTCCACTTCGGTCATCCACAGCTCTTCCGCAAGGTGGGTTTCCCAAATGGAGTCACGGCCGAACTTTTCACCCATGAACATCTGGAGCAGCAGCTCACGGACAGGTTCCAGGGTGGCATAGGGCAGCAGCAGTTCCAGCCGGCCGCCGCGGTCTTCCATGTCGATGCGCAGCTTGGCGACGATGGCCGCGTTGCTGGGGCGAGAAATGGTGGCGAAGCGCGGGTTGGTCTCAAGGCGGTCGAAGCGGAACGTGACCGGTGACAGGGGGTCGAAAGCCGCCGACAGATCGGCCAGCACCACATGCACCATGCGCTCGACCAGATTGCGCTCGATGGTGGTATAGGGACGACCTTCGATACGCATGGCGGCGGTGCCGCGGCGGCCACCCAAGAGCACATCGACGATGGAGTAAATCAGCGAGGAATCAACGGTCAAGAGACCGTAGTTATCCCATTCCTCGGCCTTGAACACCGCCAGCATGGCCGGCAGCGGAATCGAGTTCAGATAGTCGCCGAAGCGAAGGGACAGAATGTTGTCCAGCGAGACTTCGACGTTATCCGACGTGAAGTTACGCATGCTGGTGGACATCATGCGGACCAGGCGGTCAAACACGACTTCCAGCATCGGCAGGCGTTCATAGGACACCAGGGCCGAATTCAGGATAGCCTGGATGCCTGAACGGTCGCCGTCGCCGTCATGGGCGTCGTCGAAGCCCAGCAGGCTGTCGATTTCATCCTGGTTCAGAACGCGGGTGGAAACCCCGCCTTCGCCGTCGTCCTCGCCTTCCTCGCCGCCCTCGGCGCCGAGCATGGCCTCCCATTCGGCGGCCACGGCGTCGCCGTCGCCTCCGCCGTCACCACCGGCGCCAGCATCGCCACCGCCCTCGGCCTCACCTTCGGCCATGGCGGCCCATTCGGCCATGAGGGCTTCTTCGTCCTCTGCCGAGCGACCTTCACCACCCATTTCGGTGTCTTCAGCCATGGTGGCTCCCAACCATCACTGGACCAGCATTTCCTTAAACAGAACGTCGTTGACCTTTGCAGGCTTCACGGCGTTGTTGACGCGGGCCATCAGCTCTTCGCGCAGACGCAGCATGCCGGCCGACCCCTGAAGGTCATCGACGCGCAGCTCGCGCAAGTAAACCTGGAAATTATCGATGATGCGCGGCATCACCGCTTCGATCTTACCGACGTCCAAAGCGCTTTCCAGCTCAAGGCTGACGCGGATCTTCAGGAAGTTCTGCTTGCGGCCCGGCGAATTCAGGTTCACCAGGATTTCCGGCAGATCATAGAAGACAGCGGCCTGCACCTCGGTGGGCTGCTCGGGACCAGCTTCTTTTTTCTCGGCCTTAGGCTTTTTCTCGGCTTCCGGTGCTGCGGCTTCGCTTGCGTTCTTATGCAGCAACCCGTCCAGCAGGCCCGAGAAATAAGCGCCGGCGCCAGCACCGATCACCAGCAACAGCGGCAACACGATAAACAGGATCAGCTTCTTCTTGCCGCCCCCGCCACCACCGCCGCCACCATGACCGCCAGAGGATTCTCCACCGTCGTCGGAGCCTTCGCCTTCTTCAAAGTCTTCTTCTAGATCTTCGGCCATGGTTCTTTCGCCCTCACCAGGCTCCTTGGCCGGCGCCTGGAGTCATTCACCATAAACAATAGTCGCCGGCGGTTAACAGAAGGTTGACGCCCCGACCATTAGAGCTGCTGCGGGGTCTTGGGCCGCACCATAACAAGACCGCCCCCACCGGGCAATAACTGCCCGGCACAGCCTGCTCTCGGCACAGCCCGGCAGCGTCTGACCGGCCTCTTAAATGGCTGTTTTCCGCCATTTACCCCCAAGAATTAAAACTGGCACGGCATTCGCATGTATGGCGCCGTAACGTGATCGCTAGGTCAAAACCAATGGAAAACACGTCTTACATCGCCCTGTCCCGCCAATCCGCCCTGTGGCGCGAGATGGAAGTTGTCGCCAATAACATGGCCAACGCCAACACGCCGGCCTACAAGGCGGAGCAGATGATGTTCCGTGACTTCGTCGTGAAGACCAAGACCGACACCTCCCCCTTTGGCCGCAAGGTTGACTTCGTGCAGGATGTCGGCGTTCTCCGCGACACCCGCGAAGGCCCCATGTCCCAGACCCAGGCGCCCCTGGATTTGGCGATCCATAACGAAGGCTACTTCGTCGTCGATACGCCGTCCGGCCCCCGTTATACCCGCGAAGGCCACTTCCGCCTGGACGAGACCGGCATGATGGTCAATTCCGCCGGCTATCCGGTGATGCAGACCACGGGCCAGCCCATCGTCTTCGCCCCCAACGAGACCCAGATCACCGTGACCGGCGACGGCACCGTCTCTACCGAGAACGGCGTCATCGGCAAGGTCCGGGTCGTCGGCTTCAACAATGACCAGAACCTGCAGAACGCCGGCAATGGAATGCTGATGACCAACGACCAGCCCGCCACCATCGATCGCCCGTCCCTGGTTCAGGGCATGTTGGAGCAATCCAACGTCCAGCCAGTGATCGAAACCACCAAAATGATGGAGATCCTTCGGAATTACGAAGGCATCCAAAAGCTCATCGACGGAGAAAACGACCGTCAGAGCTCTGCGATGAAAATCCTCTCTCAATCCCAACAGTCCGCTTAAGGAGATCCCGCCATGAGGGCTTTGAACATCGCCGCCACCGGCATGCAGGCACAGCAGACCAACGTGGAAGTGATCTCGAACAACATCGCCAACATGAACACCACCGGCTACAACCGGCGGCGGGCCGAATTCACCGACCTGCTGTATCAGAACATGAAGCGCGTTGGTTCGAACTCATCGGACAACAACACCATCGTGCCGACCGGCATCCAGCTGGGTCTGGGCGTGAAGACCGCCTCGGTCTATCGCATCACCGAGCAAGGCTCGCTGACCAGCACCAGCAACAGCCTGGATCTGGCCGTGCAGGGCAAGGGTTACTTCCAGGTGCAGCTGCCTTCGGGCCAGACCGCCTATACCCGCGACGGCGAGTTCCAGCTGTCGGCGAACGGCCAGATCGTCACCTCCCAGGGCTATACCGTGATGCCGGCCATCACAGTTCCTCCCAATGCGCTCAGCGTGACGGTCAACAACTCGGGCCAGGTCAGCGTCTCCTTGAGCGGCCAGACCACCGACAGCATCGTCGGCCAGCTGCAGTTGGCGGCGTTCCCCAACGAAGCCGGTCTGGAAGCCCAGGGCGACAATCTGTTCCTGGAAACCGCGGCTTCCGGCACCGGCGTGGTCTCGACCCCCGGCTCCGTCGGCTTCGGCACCCTGCTGCAGGGTTACCTGGAAAGCTCGAACGTCAATACCGTCACCGAAGTCACCGACATGATCAGCGCCCAGCGCGCCTACGAGATGAACTCCAAGGTCATCCAGTCGGCCGACGAGATGCTGCAGACCCTGAATCAGGTGAAGTAAAGGATAACGGCCATGAATCGCCTCGCTCTCACCTTTTGCGCGGGTCTTGCCCTCGCTTTCGCAGCCACTCCGGCCCAAGCCGAAGTGATGCTGCGTCCCAACGTGCTGGTCGACGGCGACGTGGTGAAGCTGGGCGATCTTTTCGACAATCTGCCGGAACACGCCGACACCCCCGTCGCCCGCTCTCCTGCACCCGGCCACCGCGCCACCGTCGATGCCGAATGGCTGGGCCGGGTCGCCCGCAATTACGGTGTGGCCTGGAAGCCGGCCTCCAACTTCGATCAGGCGGTGGTGGAACGCTCGGGCGTGATCATCAGCCACGAACAGATCGAACAGGAACTGCGCAACGCTTTGGGTAGTGAAGACCTTCCCAAAAACAGCGACATCGAGCTGACCAACCGCGCCATCGACATCACCATCCCTACCGGCACCTCGACCGCGGTCGCCATCCGCGACATGTCCTATGACAAGCGTTACGCCCGCTTCACGGCCACCGTCGAAGTGCCGGCCAACAGCCCCGGCGCCCAGCGCATCCGAGTGACCGGCCGGGTCTATGCCATGGTCGATGTCCCGGTCCTGAGCCATGCCGTCAACCGTGGCGAAGTCATCGCCGCCCATGACCTGAGCTTCATCCGCCAGCGCGAAGACAGCCTGCGTCACGACGTTTTGACCGACGCCGACCAGATGATCGGCATGACGCCCAAGCAGCCCCTGCGCTCGGGCCAGATGATCGGCATGAATGACCTGCAAAAGCCGGTGGCGGTGCCACGCGGCGGACTGGTCACCATGATCTTGAAATTCGGCCCCATGACCCTGACCGCCCAAGGCCGCGCCGTCGAGCCGGGCGCCCTGGGCGATACCATCCGCGTCGCCAACGCCACCAGCAATCAGATCGTCGAAGCCAAAATCGACGGCCCCAACACTGTGACTGTCAGCCCGAATAGCGGCGGCGTCCTGGCCAATTGAGGAGTTTGATCATGTTCCCCCTGTCCTCGAATGCCTCCTCGCGCCTGAATCGCACCATGCTGCGCGCTGCTCTGCTGACCTCGGTAGCCATCAGCCTGGGTGCCTGCAATACCCTGGACCGCCTGGGCGAAGTCGGCGAACCGCCGCGCACATCGGCCATCAGCGACCCCACTCAGGCTCACAACTACCAGCCGGTCAGCATGCCCATGCCGGCGCCGCAGCCGCCAACCGCCGGGGCCAATTCCCTGTGGCGCCCCGGCGCTCGCGGCTTCTTCAAGGACGCCCGCGCCACCGAGGTCGGCGACATCCTGACCGTGGCCGTGAGCATCAATGAAAGCGGCACCCTGAAGAACCAGACCCAAACCAGCACCGCTTCGTCGGATACCGCCAACCCCAGCTTCGGCTTGCTGGGCCTGGAAAGCGGCCTGTCCAAGGTCTTCGCCGGCGCCAGCTCCAACAGCCTGTGGAACCTGGGCAGCACCAGCGGCATGAACGGCAATGGCTCCATTGGCCGGTCGGAATCGGTAACCGTCAATCTGGCCGCCACCATCGTGCAGAAATTGCCGAACGGCAATCTGGTGATCTCGGGCAAGCAGGAACTGCGGGTCAATTCAGAAATGCGCGAAGTGTCCGTCCAAGGCATCATCCGCCCCGAGGACATATCGTCGGCCAATACCATCTCCTCGGAAAAAATTGCCGAGGCCCGGATTACCTACGGCGGTCGCGGCACTCTGTCCGACATCCAGCAGCAGCGCTACGGCGAGCAGATCTTCGATATCATCGCACCGTTCTAATGGCGCAAAAAGGGGAGCTTCGGCTCCCCTTTTTCATGCCGCCACACCAATCCTGATCCGAAAGCTTTGCTTGACGTTTTACGCGGCAAAAGCGCAAATACCCCTACCAAACTGGTTGGCTTGGGTGCTGTGGGTTGGCAATGCTGGTTGGACGGGCAGTGGCATAAGCCGCGCCGTGGTCTTTCGCGGAAAAAGTTCATGCGCATTCTGATCGTCGAAGATTCCAAGTTCTTCATCCAATTGGTCACCAAGGCCATCGCCGAGACCATCCGCGCCGAGACCGTCGTCGCCACCAGTCTGGCCGAGGCCCGCAAGATCATTGCCGAGGCCACCAAGCCCTTCGATCTCGCCCTGACCGACATCTTGTTGGCCGACGATGAAAAGGGCGAGGCCGTGTCCTTGGTGCTGGACCACGCCATCCCCTGCATCGTCTTCACGGCGGTTTTCTCGGAAGATCTGCGCGAACGCCTGCTGGCCCGCAACGTCATCGACTATGTGGTGAAGAATTCGCCGTCCAGCCTGGACTACCTGATGAGCCTGGTCACCAGGCTGCATCGCAACCGCCTGACCAAGGTCATGGTGGTGGATGATTCCAAAACCACCCGTAACTATCTGCGCGACCTTTTGATCGCCTATCAGTTCAAGGTCATCGAGGCCGAGGACGGCGAGACCGCCCTGGCTCTGCTTAAAAGCACGCCCAACATCCGCATGGTCATCACCGATTATCACATGCCCGGCATGGATGGCGTCGAGATGGTGCGGCGCATGCGCGCCACCCACGATCAGGAACGGCTGTGCATCATCGGCCTGTCATCGGGCGGCGGCAGCGCGCTTTCGGCGCAATTCATCAAGATGGGCGCCAACGACTTCATCAACATGCCTTTCCTGCGCGAAGAATTCTTCTGCCGCATCATGCAGAACGTCCGCATGCTGGACATGATGGACCGCCTGACCGACATGGCCACCAAGGATGTCCTGACCGGCATCCATAACCGCCGCTTCTTTTTCGACGCCGGCGACGCTTTGTTCGCCAGCGCCAAGCGAGAACAGGTGACCCTGACCGCCGCCATGCTGGATGTGGACTTCTTCAAGAAGGTCAACGACACCTATGGTCATGACGCCGGCGACGCCGTGCTCAAGAAAGTCGCCTCGGTGATTCGCAAGAAATGCCGTCAGACCGATCTGGTCGCCCGCTTCGGCGGCGAGGAATTCGCCGTTCTGGCAGTCAATATGGACGAAGCCGCCTCGAAGGCTTTCTTCGAATCTCTGCGCCAAGCGGTCGAGTCGGAAAAAATTACCCACAAGGGTAAGACCATCCAGGTCACCGTCAGCATCGGCGTCTGCCAAGGTGCCGGAGATTCCTTAAGCGGCATGATCAAGTCAGCCGACGAGATGCTCTATAAGGCCAAGCGCGCCGGCCGCAACCGGGTCGACATTCTGTAGCCCTTACAGATACGACGTCAGATTGACCTTCGAGATGGAAGCCACAGCCATATAAGAAGCCTGAAGCTGGGTCTGATATTGGGCGATCTGAGTCGTCACCGTAGCGGTGTCGATGTTCTTGATGTTGCTGATCGAGCTTTGCAGCAAGGTCACATAGTTAGTCTGGGTGCTGGTGGCATTCGACAGCTGGTTGGAAACCGCCGAGACGGTTTCCTGCAGATTGGACATCTGGGTCAGGGCCTGACCGGTCAGATCATAGGCCGTCTTAACCAGACTGGAGGAAACCGGGCTGGTGGAAGCCGCCTTTATGGCCGTCTCGCAAGCGCGGATCGACAGCTCGAAGGAAGAGGCCGGGTCGGTGGTCGAAGGCGTGGTGCCCGAGGTGACACCGGCACGAATGCCATAAGTCACCGAAGTCGAGCTGTCGATCTGGACCGCCAGATCGGCGTTGTCGCCTTTGTAATAGCTGAAATCCTGAGCCGTCGGGTCATAGTTGGCGGCGGTGATGCTGGTGGAGGCATAAGACGTCATATCCACCGGCGCCGTCGAAATATTGCTGCCGGCGAATAGATAACGACCACCCTCCTGGGTGTTCATCGATGTGACCAGACTCGACAGATAGGTACTGACGATCGTACCCAGATTGGAATTGTCGGTCGAACTTTGGGCGCTGCTGAGCGCCGTCTGAAGCTTGGTCAGCGTCGAGGTCATGCTGCCGATGGAGGAATACATGGCCTGGGTGCGGTCACCGACGGTGGTGGCTTCCGAGGACCAGTTCTGGGCCTGCCCCAGTTCCTTCTCCAGATTGAGCAGCTGATAGCTCTTCTGGCCACCAAGATCGCCATAGGCAGTCGAGACCAGGCCCGTGGATTCCTGGATCTGAGCGTTGGCCAACTGGGCCTGGACGTTCAGCGCCGAACCCAGCGCCACCTGATGAAGGTTATAAGAGGAAACTCTTTCCATCATTCACCTGCCTACGCGCTTACGGCGCCAATGAGTGCCTGGAACATCGTTTGGACGATGCTCACGACTTTGGCGGATGCCGCGTACATATTCTGAAGCTCGGTCAAATGAGCGGTCTGTTCGTCCGTATTGACGCCGCTCTTCGAGCTGAAGGTCGATTGTAAGGTGGTCAAAGTGGCGCTGTTGGTGGTCGAACTGGTCTTGGCGTCGCTCTGACGCTGGGAAACATCCGAAACGATCAGCGCCGCATAATCGGCGAAGGCCTTGCTGGTGGAAGACAGATAACCCGCCGACGAGAAGCTTTGCGAACTGTTGATCAGGGCCGCCGACAGGCTGGTGGCCACCGAGCCGTCGCCGGCGGTCACCGCCGTGAAGGGCGGCGTGCCCGGGCTGGTCGCACTGGTCAGCTCGCCCGAAGCGAACAGACCCGCCGAACTGGCAAGGTCGGAACGGACCGTGATGGTCTCGGCAGAACCGCTGTTCACCAGCAGGTCGTTCATGTGGAAATAGCTGGAAACGTCGGTGCCGTCGCCATTGCTCAAAGTCGTCGGATCGGCGGCGATACTGCCGCTCAGAGTGGTGATGCCGACGCCGTAGCTGGCGCTGCTGGACGAGATCACCAGCTGACCGGCGCTGTTCAAGGTGCAAGTGCCGCTGGGCGTCTGGGACGACAGGGCGGAATTGATGGCCGTCGCCACGTCGTTGACGGTCGCGCAGGACGACAGATCGACGTCGGCATAGCTCTGGGCGCTGCCATTGCTGTCGATCAGGGCGACCCGCACCTTCAGGTCCGAGCTGACGGTCACGGACTGGCTGGACGAAAACGGCGTCGAAGAGGTTCCGGTCAGAGTCTGCGGCGCCGTCGCCGAAGTTCCCTGATTATGAATGGTGTTCAGCGTCGAAGCCAAAGTCGAGGCCAGATTGTCCAAAGACGACTGGGCGTTGGGCAGATCGGTGTCGCGCATCTTGACCAGTGCCGCGATTTTACCCGAGCCGATATCGCCGGTGATGTCCTTGCCGCCGCTGGTGATGGGCTGAATACCGGTGTTGGCGCCATAGGTATAGCTGGACGAGGAGTCCATGGACGCGGACGCGGTGTGGCTCAAGGGATAGAGGGTGTCGCCCACCAGCAGCGGATCGCCGCCGTCGCTATAGATCTGCACATTGCCCAGGTTGTCCTGGTAATAGGTGATGCCCATGTCGGACGACAGATTCTCCAGCGCCGTATTGCGCTGGTCCTGCAAATCAGCCGTGGACTGATTGGAGGTGGTGGCGCCGCGAATCTGCTTATTTAGGGCGGAAATGGTCGATAGCTGGGTGTTGGCGTCGGACACCGCGTCGGAAATGCCTTTGTCGGCCTGAACCCGCTGATCCTGAATGGTCGAAGAGGTGGAGCGCAGATCCTGGCACAGGGTCGTCAGCTCGCTGACCGCCTGGGTCTTCAGGGCGGTATCCTCGGGGCTGGTGGCCAGACTGCTGAGAGTGGTCTCCAGGCTGCTCAACTGCGACGACAACGAAGAGCCGCCGGTGCCGCTACTGGAAATCGAACCCATGGCGTCGGACAGGGTCTGATAATAGCTGTAATAGGTCGAGGTCTGCGCCGCCGTCGAACTGTTCTGGACGATGGACTGCTCCAAAAACTGGTCGATATAGGTCGTCGCCGATCCGGCGGTGACACCGGTGACATTGCCGCCAACGGCCTGGGCCGAGGTGGTGACGGTCTGCTCGGTATAGCCGGCGGTGTTGGCATTGGAGATGTTGTTGGACGCAACAGCCATCTGCTTCTCGATAACGAGAAGCGAGCTCACCGCAGAAGATAGCGAAACGCTGAGGCTCATCGAGGGTTACTCCAATTTCATCCTCATGCTAAGGCATCAATCCTTAACATCAGCTTTATCGTCGCGGTTTTTCCCCTGATTCAGGACTCCGGCCATCTCTTCTTCCTGCTCGTCCTCGGCGGCGGCCAGGATGGCGGCCATCACCGAATCGACCCGGCGCTGAGTAGCCTGGGTGGCGATGCTCACCAGCTTGGAATTCTCTTCGGTCAGACGGCGCATATCGTCGGTGACCGTGGCCAGCTGATCAAGAAGCGGCTGGTCCATGGCCAGGGCCTCGACGTCTTCCGAGACTTCCAAAAGCAAGGTGGTGCATTCGGCCTGAAGGGCGGCCTTGCGGGCTTTCAGTTCCAAGATGGTGTTGGGCAGGCCAAGGGCCAGAACCTCATTCTCGCCGTCGATGACCGCCTTCAAATCCTCCATGGCCCGAAACAAGGCTTCGGAAACAGACTTGTCGATGACTTTGTGGCCTTGGCTGCTGTCCATCTTGATCATCCTTCGCTGGCGCTCAGAGCCTTATGGGAGCGCCTTCATCAACGAGTCGAACAGTTGCGTGCTCGTCGTGATGATTTGCGACCCGGCGGAATAGGCTTGCTGACAGGTGATCATATCGCTGAATTGCGTCGAAGTGTCCACGGTCGAACTTTCCAGATAGTTGCCCTGGACAGTGCCGGCGCCACCATTGCCCGATTGATTCAAGGTGGAGGTGCCCGAAGCCCCAGTCTCGTCATAAACATTGCTGCTCATGGCGTCCAGACCGTTGGCGTTCCTAAAGGTCGCCACCGCCACCTTGTAGATGGGAACGCTCTGACCGTTGCTAAAGGTGGCAACCACCTCGCCATCGGTGACGGCAACGCTTTTCAGGGTTCCCAGAGCGTATCCGTCCTGCGTGGCGGTCACGGTGACGGAGGGAGAGGTCGAGCCCAGATTATACTGACTCAAACCATCGGTTTTCCCAGCTGTTCCCAGATTAAGGCTGACCGAACTGGCCGCAGCGGTCACCGCCTTCCCCGCGGAATTCGTATAGGACCAACCATAAACGCTGACCGAGGGATTGCCGCTGCTGTCGGTTGGAGCGGTGGAAACGCTGCTGCCGTTCATCTCGCTGAGCGGAGTGGTGCTGGCCAACGACCCGTCGCTGTTGAAGGTCACCTTATAGGAATAGCTGCTGGTGGTGGCGCCGCTGGCGTCCGACAGGGTGCCGGTGGTGGTCGATCCGCTGGCATCGGTCGGGGTCGAGACCGTCATGATCCAGCTGTTGTCGCCGGCGGCGGTCCAGGTCACCGGGACGGCCTGCGCCGTGCCGTTGGAATCATAGACGGTGACCGATGAAGACTTGGAAAAGCCGCTATTGGCCTCGACCGCGCTCCAGGTCTCGGAGCTGGTATCGACAGACGCGCTGGTGTTATCGCTGGCGGTGATGGTGGTGGGCAGATCGGTGCCGGTATAGCCGACCGCATTGCCGGTGGTGCCGGTGACGCTGACAATGGCGCCGGTGCTGTCGGTATCGACAGTATAAGTCAGGGCGCTGGCCCCCGAGGTCGTCCCATCATCCAGGGTCACGCTGGAGTTGGAGGGGGTAACCGTCACCAGATAGGTGTTGTCGCCATTGGTGTTGGTCCCGGTCGAAGCCCAGGAATAATTCAGCGACTCGCTGTTGCCCGAAT